>Ga0210393_10001920_pt1 | contig 17263 bp, 10 predicted proteins | sample IncBWC27OmetaG_FD_160068 | JGI IMG/M metagenome (GOLD analysis project Ga0210393, IMG submission 160068) | Forest soil microbial communities from Barre Woods Harvard Forest LTER site, Petersham, Massachusetts, United States - Inc-BW-C-27-O ... | reverse complement strand
ATCCGTTGCTTGGCATCGACCAGAGCGGCGATGCCCGACGAGCTGAGGTACGTGACGCCGCTCAAGTCGGCCAGGATGCGGTGCCATCCCTCCCGGGCGCACGATTCGATTTCTTCTCGAAAATAGACCGCCGAGTCATTGTCGAGCCGGCCGCGCACTTTCAGTTCCAGGAGATCCCCCTGAGAACTCTTCTCAACTTGCATCCAATTTCGTCCTCAACCAAATTCGCTGGCGCTCGGGCGACCGGAACGCTCTGCCTCCCGGTTTCCGACAAGAGGACAGTATTCTGCGCGGAGCGAGGCCTGATTCTCAACCACGCGAAGGAGACCTGACGCACTCATAGACCTGAACTCGACCCAGAAATGCAATTGAAATTCGTCCCGACGTCGAGGATGATTAAGACCCACCGAAATTTCCTGCCCGACTCCCGCCTGACTGCCCGCCATGCCGCGTTTGTTTCAAGTTGGTCTGTTGGCGATTCTGTTGACACAGATCGTCGCTGTTTCGTCCGCGGCTGATGTGACCTTCGAAGCCGACGTCCGCCCGATTCTCAAAGCACGCTGCTGGCAGTGTCACGGCGAAGAACAGGAATTGAAGGGCGGACTCGACGCGCGTTTGGCGCGTTCGCTGAAACACGGGGGCGAGTCGGGGCCCGCGATCGCCGTCGGCCGACACGCAGAGAGCCTGATTTATCAGCGTGTGAGCGCGGGCGAGATGCCGCCGGGCGGCAAAAAACTGTCGCGGCGGGAGGTCGACGTGCTGGCCCGCTGGATCGATCAAGGGGCTAAGACAGTTCGGCCCGAGCCGCCAAAACTGGCCGCGGGCGACACATTCAGTTTCGAGGAGCGATCGCACTGGGCCTTTCAGCCCGTTCGCCGTCAGAGCGCGCCGGCGGTCAAAAATCCCCAAGATGCCCGTTCGCCGATCGACGCCTTCCTCCTGTCGAAGCTTGAGACCAAGGGACTGGGCTTTGGTCCGCCCGCCGAACGGACGATGCTGGCACGGCGGCTGTACTTCGATTTGATCGGCCTGCCCCCTTCCCCGCAGGAGGTTGACGATTTCGTTCGCGACTCGTCCCCTGACGCTTATGAGCGGCTGGTCGATCGACTCCTCGCCTCGCCTCATTACGGCGAGCGTTGGGGCCGTCATTGGCTCGACGTCGCCGGCTACGCCGACAGCGAAGGCTACACCGAGCGTGATGTCGAGCGCCAGTGGGCCTACAAATACCGCGATTACGTGATCCGATCGCTCAACGGCGACAAACCTTGGAACCAATTCGTCGTCGAGCAATTGGCCGGTGACGAACTGCTGAAGCCCCCCTACACGAGCTTGACTCCCAAACAAGCCGACTGCCTGATTGCGACGGGCTTCCTGCGGATGGCCCCCGACGGAACCGCCGATTCAGTTGCCGATCTTGATTTGGCGCGCAATGAAGTGGTCGCCGGGACGATCAAGATTGTTTCGACGTCGATTCTCGGGCTGACCGTCGGCTGTGCGCAATGTCACTCGCATCGCTACGACCCGATTTCGCAGGTTGACTACTATCGCCTGCGTGCGGTCTTCGATCCGGCCCTCGACTGCGAGCAGTGGCGTGCGCCCTCGCAACGACTCGTCTCACTCTGGACCGACGCCGATCGGCAGAAGTCTGCCGCCGTCGCAGCCGAGCTGATCGAAGTACAGAAGCGGCACCTGGCCGAACTCGACGCGATTGTCACGTCCGTCTTCAATCGCGAGATCGCCAAGCTCCCCGCGGACATTCAACCCAAGGCCCGGGCGGCACGTGAGACAGCCGCTGCCAAACGAACCTCCGAGCAAAACGAGCTGCTGAAGCAATATCCGTTCTTGAACGTCGATCGTGGCTCGGTCTATCTCTACATCGACGATCGGTTGACCGCCTTCAACAAAAAGTGGAGCGAGCGCGAACAGGCCGTCTCCAAGAAACGTCCGGCCGACGATTACGTCCAATGCTTGACGGAAGTCCCCGGACGGATCCCGCATACGAAATTATTGGCGCGCGGCGACGTTCATCAGCCTCGGCAGGAAGTTGGACCAGCCGAACTGGCCATTCTGAATTCCGTCGACCCGGTGAGTCTGACCAGTCGTTCCAACTTGCCGACGAGTGGCCGCCGCCTGGCCTACGCCCGCCATCTGACCGATGGTCGCCATCCGCTCGTCGCTCGCGTGTTGGTGAATCGTTTCTGGATGCATCATTTCGGCCGTGGGCTCGTCGGCACTCCGAGCGATTTCGGTTTTCAGGGTGAACGGCCGACGCATCCCGAGCTGCTCGATTGGCTGGCCGACGAATTCATCCGCAACGGATGGCGTCTCAAGCCGCTGCACAAGTTGATCGTGACGTCGGCGGCTTACCGCCAATCGTCGCACCGCCGGGACGAGTTGGATCGAGTCGATCCGGACAATCGGCTGCTCGGCCGCATGTCGATCCGTCGATTGGAAGCCGAATCGATCCGCGACGCGATGCTCTCGCTGAGCGGACGAATCGCCGATACCCTCTACGGTCCGCCCGTTCCAGTGACGCCGGATGACGTCGGACAAATCGTCATCGGAGTCGACACACGCGACACAGCCGGCCGACCTACGGGCGAGATTGTGCCACTGGGGGCGACGCAGTTTCGCCGCAGCGTTTATGTCCAGAGGCGCCGCTCGATGCCGCTGGGCATGCTGCAAGTCTTCGACGAACCGCTGATGGCGCCGAATTGCGAACTCCGCGCGACGTCGACCGTGTCGCCGCAGGCGCTCTTCATGATGAATAGTCTCTTTGTCGAAGAGGAAGCAGAGGCCCTCGCCACGCGCATCGCGAAAGAAACACCTGCGGGCGACAGGAAATCGCAATTTCGCGCGGCCTGGTCTCTGGTATTCGGCGAAAGTCCCAAGGAACGCGATCTGCGCGAGGGAGTGGCGTTCCTCGAACAGCAGGCCGCGATTCTCGGATCAGACCAATCGCCACGCCGACCGACCCCCCCACGGAAACGCGGGCACGAACTCAAGTCGTCCGCACTCGGTCACTTGTGCCAGGCGCTTTTGATCTCCAACGGATTCTTATATGTCGACTGACGGGCGTGCCGCCTCACACTTTGGTCGCAGGCACTTCCTGGCGCAGCAGGCGTTTGGGTTGGGCGGATTGGCACTGGCCTGGCTCTTGAAGGAGGACCAAGCGTTCGCCGTTCCAGCCAAGCCCAATCTCGATCGCACGACGTACGACCTCCTGCCGCGCGCGGCCGCCCGTCCGCCGCAAGCCCGGGCGATGATCTCAATGTTCATGCAAGGCGGGCCAAGTCACGTCGACTTGTTCGACCCGAAGCCCGAGCTGACCAAACACCATCTGCAGCAGTACAAGGGTGACATCAAGTATGACGATGCCGCCGGCGCCAGCTCGAAGTTGTTCGGCAGCCCGTGGAAGTTTCATCACCGGGGCCAATGCGGCATGCAGCTGAGCGAGCTGCTGCCCACGCTGGGTGAGGTCGCTGACGACATTTGTTTGATTCGCTCGATGCACAGCGGCGTCAACAACCACGTGCAGGCGATCGACGCGCTTAACACGGGGCAGGTCACCGCGGGACGCCCCTCACTCGGTTCCTGGCTGACGTACGGCCTCGGCAACCCGAGTCAAAACCTGCCAGCCTTTCTGGTCCTCACCGATCCGTCGGGTCTGCCCGTGGGCGGCGTTTCCAATTGGCAGAACGGCTGGCTCCCCTCGCTCTATCAAGGGACGGTCGTCCGGCCGACGGAGCCGCGAATTCTCAACCTCGATGCGCCGCCGGGACTGCGCGGCCGAGCCCAAACAGAGTTTCTGTCCTATCTCAATCGGATCAACGCGGAACATCTCGATCGCCACCCGCGTGAGAACGATCTTGACGCTCGCATCAAGAGCTACGAGCTGGGCGCCCGCATGCAGGTGGCCGCCAAGGAGGCCCTCGATGTTTCCCGCGAATCGAGAGCCGTCCACCGGCTGTACGGTCTCGACGATCCGATCACTCGCGAATACGGCACCCGCTGCCTCATTGCGCGACGGATGGTCGAACGAGGCGTGCGCTTCGTCCAGATCTTCACGGGCAATCAGACGTGGGACCACCACAACGGGATCGTCGCGTCATTGCCGCAAATCTGCCGCCGCACCGACAAACCGGCCGCCGCCCTCGTGAAGGATCTCAAGTCGACGGGTCTACTCGACACAACGCTCGTGCACTGGGGCGGCGAAATGGGCCGACTGCCCGTGATCGAAAACGAAAAGAACATCGGTCGCGACCACAACACCTACGGCTTCAGCATGTGGCTGGCCGGCGGCGGCGTGAAATCAGGCTGCGTTTACGGCGAGACCGACGAGATCGGCCACAAAGCGGCCAAGAACATCGTGAACCACTACGACTATCACGCCACCCTGCTCCACCTCTTCGGTCTCGACGAGAAGCAGGTCACCTTCACGCGGCCGGTCGGAACCGGCAGCCTGATCGACGGCCAACCCGCCCGAGTCGTCTGGGACATCCTGGAGCGCGGCCCGCAATCACGAGTTGGGTGATGGACGGCTGATAATTGTAGCCGTGCACGCGTCTCGAGCTCCTGAAATCCGCTGTGCGTCTCAATTGCCCACGCGGATGAAGTCGATGAATCCCCGCTCGACGTTCGTACCGGTGAGTTGGACCCGGACTCGGTCACCGACTTTGAGTCCTTTCTGTCCACTCATGAGTTTGCCTTCCGCCGGAGGCTTCAGCAGCCGCACCCAGGTTCCCTTTTCGGAAGCCCCGGTGACCAAGCCGTCGAAAGTCTCGCCCACACGCCCGGAAAGGAACTCTGCCGCGGCCGATTTGCGCACCTGGCGTTCCACCTTCGAGGCCGCGTCTTCTTGCTCTGTGCAATGGGTCGCGAGTGCCGTCAGATCCGCCGTGTTGTAAGGAGGCTTGCTTCCGACCAGCGCGGCTTTGAGCAGCCTTTGCGTAATCAGATCCGGAAATCGGCGGTTGGGCGCGGTGGAATGGCTGTAGCGGTGCACGGCCAGCCCGAAGTGCCCGGCCGACTGTTGTCCCGGAAGCTGCAGAACGTACTCACCCCGCCCCAGCAACTTCACGATCGTCAGCGACAGGTCGGGAAAACGCAGCGGATCCGCCTCGCGCCGCCTCACGAGAAAGTCGGCCAGAGACTTGGAATCGGGATTGGGCGACAGGTCGTCCCCCAGGTCTTGGGCCACCTTGCGAATCGCGTCCCAACGTTCCGGCGAGCGAACGACTCGTCGAATTGACGGAGAGTGGTGATCTTCGAGAAACTGCGCGGAGACGCCGTTGGCCGCGATCATGAAGTCTTCGATCAATTCCTGGGCCCGGTTCTGGCGTACCGCTCGCAGGTCCACCACGTTGCCATCGCTCACCACCGCTTGGGGCTCGATGGTCTCCAGGTCGAGGGCACCGTGCAGGTAGCGCACTGATTTCATCACTTGGGCGATCTGATCCTGCATCCGCAGCTGCTCCTCCATTCCCTTCGTGTGAGCAATCTTGTCGGGCATCGGACCTTTGCCGTCCAACCAGGCGGCCACGCTCGGGTAGGCGAGCTTGGCGTGATTGTGGACCAAGGCACGATACAGTTGGGATTTCTGGACCGATCCATCGGCGGCCACGTCCATCTCAACGACTATCGCGAGGCGATCCTCTCCTTCGCCCAGAGAGGTCAGGTCGGTGGAAAGGCGTTCCGGCAGCATCGGAAAGATTTGAGCGGCCGTATAGACCGAGGTGGTGTTGGTCGTCGCATGTCGATCAATGGGCGACTGCGGTTTGACGATGGCATCGACGTCGGCGATCGCGATCAGGATTCTTGTGCCGCCCGTCGGCAGCTTCTCGGCCACCGTGAGCTGGTCCAGGTCTTTCGAGGTGTCATTGTCGATCGAACACCACAGACGCTCACGGAGGTCACGCACCGAGGGACTGGTGTCGCGGGCGGGACCCGTGATGGCGGCCACCTGATGCAGGGCCTCGGGCGGAAAATCAGGTTCGAGCCCGCGATCGATCATGGCCTGGTGGGCGATCTCGCGCAGGCTCTTCGTCTCGTTTTGCGGCTTCATGCAGTCAATCTCGGGGGTGCGGGCAATGATCGGATGGGGAAATGATCGACGATCAGCTTCCATCGTAACGCAGATCAGCCGCAACTCGCGTTCCGCTGCCACAATTGGCTCGGCGTTGCGGGGCCTCTCTCATTCCCCAAGCCACCAACGGGGTTTGATTTGCGGGCCGTAGGTGAGGCCAAACTGACGGAGTGCCACGTCGCGGACGCAGTCGACCGCGTCTTCGGCGGAATCAGTCACCAGGATGCGTTCGGCGTCGATCGGGTCGATGGTCTTCGCCTCGATGAGCCGGCCTCGCAGGAAGTCGAGCAGCGGCTGCCAGTAGTCCTTGCCGACGAGGACCAGCGGAAAATCCTTGATCTTGTGGGTCTGAATCAGGGTCGCCGTCTCGAAGATTTCGTCCAAGGTGCCGAAACCGCCCGGCATCGCGATGAAGGCATACGAGTACTTCACGAGCATCAGCTTGCGGACGAAGAAGTGTGGGAAGGTCACCCAGCGGTCGAGGTAAACGTTGGGGTGCTGTTCTTGCGGCAACTCGATGTTGCAGCCGACGGAGTAGCCGCCGACTTCTTTCGCGCCGCGATTGGCCGCTTCCATGATGCCCGGTCCGCCGCCGGTCATGACGGTGAAGCCGGCGCGGGCCAGGCGTTGGCCGATCTCGCGTGCCAGGACGTAATACTCATGCTCTTCGGTGAAGCGCGCCGAGCCGAACACTGTGACGCAGGGGCCGAGAAAATGGAGCCGGCGATAGCCCCGCATGATCTCGAAAAAAATGCCGAGCGCCCGACGCAGCTCAAAACCGCGGCGTTGGGGCCCGTGTAGAAACTGTGTGATCTGGGGATCGGGCGAGGCCTTGCCCCAGTGTGTCGTCGAAGGCGCCGGTGGCACTTCGGGCTGCCGCGGTTGGGGGTTCGGCGTTTGGCTCATTGCGTCTCCTGGGGGGCGGCATCGAACGCACCCCCGGCAGCATCCACGTGGTTATCGGTTCGACTAGGTCGATCCTGCCCCAGGACCGACGTGCACGAGTGACCGCACGACGGGGGACGTCAGCATCGTGGTGGCCAGGGCCATCAGGACCATCATCGCGAAGAGTGTCGGCGAGATCACTCCGAGGTCCAGGCCGATGTTGAGGACGATCAACTCCATCAGCCCGCGGGTGTTCATCAGAGCGCCCAAAGCGGCCGCGTCGCGCCAGCCCAATCCCGTCAATCGCGCCGCGGCGAACGTGCCGCCGAACTTGCCGATGGTGGCGACCAGGATGATAACTCCGCACAACAGCCACGGCCCGACACCCGTCAACAGGTCGATGCGGGTCCGCATGCCGGTCAGAGCAAAAAATGCGGGCAGCAGGAGCACGGTCACGATTTGTTCGGTACGGCGAGCAAAGTCCCGAGCGAAGTCGCTATCGTGCGGCACCAACGCGCCGAGCAGGAACGCGCCAAAAATCGCGTGGATGCCGATCAGCTCTGTCGCAAGTGCCGACGCCAAGAGCATGACAAAGACTATGCCCGCCGCCGTTCGCGACAGGCGGATGGCTGAGGGGTGCCGAGCCAGTCGCACAACGAGTGGGCGAACGATGAACAGCATGGCAGCGATGTAGGCGACCGTTCCCGCGACCACGATCAGACCTTTGCCGAGCTGCGCCTGGGCGACGCCGACGACGAATGCGAGCAGGCACCAGGCCGTCACGTCGTCGGTCGCTGCGCAACTGATTGCGACGACGCCAAGTTCAGTGCGCGTGAGCGACAGGTCCGTCAAGATGCGGGCGAGCACGGGGAAGGCCGTGATCGACATCGCAACGCCCACGAACAGAGCGAAATTCGTGAACGGCACATCGCTGGTCGACAGGCGAGGATAAAGGATGAGGGCCAGCAGCGAGCCTAAGAGGAACGGCACGAGAATGCTCGCGTGCGACGTCGCCACGGCCGCCTTCGCTCGTCCCTTGATGAGGCCGGCGTTCAGCTCCAACCCCACGATGAACATGTACAGGATCACGCCCAATTGAGAGATGACACCCAGGAAGGGAGCCACCTTCGGCGGCAGAATCCACGCAGAGGCGCGGACCCCAATCAGCGAGGGGCCCAGCAGAATGCCGGCGATCACCTCACCGATAACCGGCGGCTGCTGCACAAAGGCGAACAACCGGGCCAGCAGTTGCCCCACCGCAATCACCGCCACCAGCGCGATCAACACGTGAACTAAGACATCGCTCGGCTGGAGCGGAGCCTCGGAGGGGCCGGACGGGACCGCAGGCGTCGGCGGTTCCAGGTTCTCGCCAAAGCTGCGGATGACGAGGAAGGCCGCGATCGTCAGGACCACCATCAGCGAGTAGCCGATGAATCCGAGCGAGCGTGGCGGTGTTGTCGAATCGGGCACGATTGAGCGGAAGTGAATTTGGGCGAGGCAAACGTGGCCGTTAGTGAGCCGCAATTACGCGAGAAGAGGCTCAACAGGAACTGTCGCCGTTACGAGGCGTTCTTCCGTGAGAACTCAAAAGGTATGCGTCAGAGCAACCGAGATCCAGTGAACCTGAGCATCGAAGTTGCTGTTGTTGAAGTCGCCTCCCACCAGAGCGCTGGTGCCCTCGTGCCGCTCGGGGCTGAAGGAGTACTGGTAGGCCAGGTCGAGCCGCCAGCTGTCGTAGAAGCGGGTCCCCCAACCAATCGCAAACGTGTGTTCGAGAATGCCGGGAATCCAGGGCGTCAAAGTCGAACTGGGGATCGTGACCGAGTTGTATGTGTAACCAAGCCGCAGCACACTCGCGTCGGAATAGAACCACTCGTAGCCCGTGCGGACCGAGACGCTATCCCACCAGTTGAGCGGAATCGACTGGCTGATCGCCGGACCGAGAAGTTGGGTGAACAACGGGTTCGACGAGCCGGACAGCTCGAGCCCCACGTTCTTGAATGCGTCGGCCCAATCGACCCAGACGACGTCGAGAGAGACTCGCTGCTTCGGCGTCAAATCCTGCTTGATACCGATACCGAGAGTGGCCGGCCACGACATCTTCGCCGACGATTCGTAGTGCGTGCCGACCGGTCCTGGCCCGAGGCCGAAGACTTGCGCATTCAGATGCCCGTCGAGGCTGAAGCGATCTTCGCTCGTAAAGGCAGCACCCAGCATCGTGGTCTCAGTCAGTTTGTACTGGGCACCGACCGACCAGGTCGGCGCGAAGCCGTCACCGACAAGTTTAATCAGCGCCGGCGCTCCGGCGGCCGGTCCCTGCTGCAGGAAGAAGGGAGTCTCCAAAGACTCGTAGCTGTAGGCGAATCCGACGGTCGCACCGATCGTCAGGTTTTCCGTCGGCCGATAGGCAAGCCCCGGCAGAACTTTCACTAACGATCCGAACGATTTGTACGACTGATTGCCCAACACGGGGTTGTTCAAATCCCAGCCGGCCGCGAATCCGGCCGGTGCGAACACTCCGAAGCCCCACCCCCAGTTGCCGTTCTCGCTTTTCTGAAAATACGAGACCATCGGCAGCTCGAGCGGACGGATGTGCGCCGCCGTGTCGGGGTTGATGGGATTGCTGTAGTGCAGATCGGTGATCAGCGTGTCGCCCGCGACTTCGAACAGTCCGCAGCCATCGCCGTTCAAGATACCGGCGGGGTTGGCGAGCAGCACGCCGCCGTTGTCCGAGAAGGCGATGTTGGTGCCGCCGCGGCCGTCGGAGATGGCTTCTACGCTGTCGTGGATCACACCGTCGGCAAGGGCCGAGCGTGATGCCAGTACCAAGATCCCCAACGCGACGAGGCAGCTTTTGAAGCGGTTGATCATGGCACGGCCCGTTCGAGATCCGTCTCCGCGGGGTCGGCGCGGTCTGGAGCACGCGCCGTCCAGACCGACAACGACATTGTGGAAGGTCCCTTCCGTGAGACTTTCACCGGATATCGGTTCGAGCGCAGGCGTAAAATGAAACGCTTAGGGTCAGCGGCGCGCCGCAAGTCCGTTCCGTCCGATTCGCAGAGCACATCCGGCACGGCCGAAACGCGAGCTACAATCGGCAGCCTTTCGCGCGGTTGCGTAACCTGCCAGGGACGAAACTATCGAGGGCACGCAGGGTGGCGGGTGGCACTGGCGGCTTGTCCGCCAGTGGCTTTCGTTAGAGCGAAAGAAACACTGGCAGCAAGCTGCCAGTGCCACACAGAAAGACGCTCTCGAAAGAAAGAACGGTGGGCCGGCGGCCGCCTGCGGCGACCTTGTCCCACCCTACCTACCGCCGCCCGCCGGAGCCGGAAAAGTCGCGTCAGTTTACCTGACCGTGCGCCCGTAGCTCGATCGGCAGCGGGAACTGGGCGAATTCCTCACGAATCGTGTGAGGCTCGACGCGCGCCCCGTAGTTCTCAATCAGGTACGCCAGGCACTCTTCGACGACTTCTTCCGGGGCACTGGCCCCAGCCGTGACGAGCACCGTTTCGCAGCCATCGAGCCATTGCGGATCGATCTGGCTGGCGCCGTCGATCAGATAGGCCGGCTTGTTCCCCTCTTTGGCGATCTCAGCCAGCCGATTGCTGTTGGAGCTATTGCGGCTGCCCAGCACGATCACCACGTCGGCCGCCGGCATTAGGGACTTGACCGCGTCCTGCCGGTTTTGGGTGGCGTAGCAAATGTCTTTTTTCGGCGGCCCAACGATCTTTGGAAAACGCTGCTTCAGCCGCTCGATGATCTGAGTCGCTTCGTCGACGCTGAGCGTCGTTTGCGTGATGTAAGCCACGCGATTCGGATCGGGCACGTCGAGCGTGTCGACATCGTCCACACTCTCGACGAGGCGCATCTGCTCCGGGGCTTCCCCCATGGTGCCGACGGCTTCGTCGTGCCCCGCGTGACCGATCAGGATCACAGTGCGGCCGTCGCCCGCGAAACGGATCGCTTCGAGGTGGACTTTCGAGACAAGCGGACACGTGGCGTCGATGGTGGCCAGGCGGCGGGCACGCGCTTCCTGCCGAACCTGCGGGCCGACTCCGTGAGCGCTGTACACCAGGCGCCCCCCCTCGGGGACGTCGGACAGCTCATCGACGAAAACCACGCCGCGGCGGCGAAAGCTTTCCACCACGTGATTGTTATGGACGATCTCGTGATAGACGTAGAGCGGCGGTCCGAAGAGTTCGAGGGCGCGCTCCAGAGTCTGGATCGCCATCACGACGCCGGCACAAAAGCCGTGCGGATTTGCTAGTAGGACTTTCATAAGCTCGCTCCCTGCCGTCCAGTCCCTCAACTTGCGTTCGCGACGTCCTGCGCGACACGCGTTTATACACTCAAATCACGCTATCTCGACAGAGCATTTGCCAAAACCTTCAGGTTGCGACCTCTGCCGGGACCATATTGACGAAATAGTCACCCGCCTCCTCGTCGGCGAATCCTCTCTGAACGTTGATGAAGTCGGCCTCCGCCTCGAGAAACGCGTCGACCACGTCGGGATCGAAGTGAACACCCGACTCGTCGACGATCAGCGACTTCGCCACGTCATGGGACATGGCGTTCTTGTAGACCCGTTTGGCGGTGAGGGCGTCGTAGACGTCGGCCAAAGCCACAATGCGGCCGACCAAAGGAATCTCCTCGCCGACCAGACCCTGCGGATAGCCGCTGCCGTCGTACCGTTCGTGATGCGTCAGCGCAATCTCGCGAGCCATGCGCAGGAATTCGGCATCGGGCTGCAACCGCCCGGCCGCCTCGAGCGTGTCGGCCCCGATGCGAACGTGCGACTTCATGATCTCGAACTCGGTGTCGGTCAGCGGGCCGGCCTTCAACAGCACGCTATCAGGGATGCCCACTTTTCCGATGTCGTGCAGCGGGCTGGTGAGATAAATCAAGTTGACGTATTCGGCATCGATCTCGTCCCGGAATTTCGCCCGGCGGCTGAGTCGGTCGGCCAGGATGCGGCAATACTCTCGCATCCGTTCCAGGTGGGCCCCGGTCTCCGGACTGCGCGACTCGGCCAATTTGGCCAGCGTAAAGATCGTGAGGTTGCGGCTCTCGAGAGACAGCAAGCGCACGCCCGACTTGACCCGTACGCGCAGCTCGGCCGGATGAAAGGGCTTCGAGATGAAGTCGTCGGCCCCGGCGTCCAGGCCCTGCACCACGTGTTCGGTGCTGTCCCGCGAAGTGACCAGGATGATGTAGACGTAGCTGGCGAAGCTGCGTTCGCGAATTCGCCGGCACAGCTCGATACCGTTCATCTCCGGCATTTCCCAGTCGGAGATGACGATGCGGTACAGGCCCGTCCGCAGGATCTCGAGAGCTTCCCGCCCGTTGTGGGCGGCCGTCACCTCGTAGCCGGCACCGGACAAAGCCTCCGAGAGCAACTCGAGGGCAATTTCATCATCATCCACAATCAAGACGCGCATGGAACTTCTCCGGAAGTCACGGATTCGGTCGTCGCCAGCGCGCCCCGTTCGGGCGAGGCGGCAACAACCAGCGGCAGCGTTTCCTGCAGGAACCGCCGCCCTTCGTATTTCAGTCGAGCAATACTGTCGCGGGCAGCAGCGATGTCGCCCCGACGGCCCAGCGCCTCGAGGTCAGCGGAGACCGCACGCAACGACTCGGCAGACAGATTGGCCGCCGCCCCTTTGAGTCGGTGGGCACATCGCGCCAGTTGTTCCGTGTCACCCGCTTCGATGGCCGCTTTGATCTCGTTGAGGTCGGTCCCCAGCCGAGTGTGTAGTTTCGCCAGCAACTTGTCGGCAAGCTCTTGCTTGCCCAGGCAGCGTTTCAAGAGCGACGGTCGGTCGACGATCGTCGACACGTCTTCTGCGGGCTCGAACGCAAGTTCGGCAGCGGGCTCGACCGCGTTCGGTTCGATCACTGGCACGCTTTCGGCACGATCCACGGCCGATCCGTCTCCGGAGCCCAGCTGGACTTCAATCGTTTCGACCAGCTTGAAGGGATCGAACGGTTTGCAGATGTAGTCATTCATTCCGGCAGAGATGCATCGCTCGCGCTCGCCGGACAAGGCGTTCGCCGTCAGGGCGACAATCGGCACCGCGGTCCCGTCGGAGCCGAGCGCCCGCTCGCCTTCGCGGATATGCTGCGTCGCTTCCAAGCCACCCATTTCCGGCATCTGGCAGTCCATCAGCACGAGGTCGTATTTCGTCTTTTGCACCGCTTCCACCGCTTGCCGGCCGTCACCCACGACATCGCACTGGTATCCCGCTTGCGTCAAGATTTCGACGGCCACTTGCTGATTGATTTCGTTGTCCTCGGCCAGCAAAATCCGCACGCCCTTGCGCGACGTCCGGGGGATGATGTAAGCGTCGGTGGTGTCCTTGCGTCCCAAACGGGGACGAGCCTTCTCCGTGCCATCGTTGGTAGTGACCGCCAGCAGTGACTCGAGTAGCGCGGTGCGCATGATCGGCTTAGACAGACAATCGACAAAGCCCAAATTGCGCAAACGCAACAAGTCCTGCGGAGCCCCGACGGGCGTCAGCAGCATCAAAGCCGGCTTGCCCAACTCGGGCCGCGACCGGACGATGGCGGCGAACTCCTCCTTACTCAAGTCGCTGACGCCGAGATCCCACAGCGCAAACGTGAAATGCGACTGTGTATCTGCGGCGATCTGGAGTCGTTTGAGTGCTTCGGCACCACTGGTGACGTCGCACACCTCCAATCCCAGGTTGACAAGTTGCTCGGTGACGATCGGACGGCTGGTCTCGTTCTCATCGACGACCAAGGCTCGCAAGCCGTGCAAGGGCTTGCCCCGCTCGTTGTCATCTGCGGATGTTTCGGCCACCTCGAAGGGAAGCGCAAACCAAAACGTCGAGCCGAGTCCAACCTGGCTTTCAAAGCCGATCGTGCCCCCCATCAACTCGCACAACTTCTTACAGATCGCCAAGCCCAGTCCCGACCCTCCATATTTCCGCGTGATCGAGGCATCGACTTGAGAGAACGCCTGAAACAGCCGATTGAAGCGGCTTTCCGGAATTCCGATGCCGGTGTCCTCGACGGTAATGCGGAGCGTGGCGGTGCTGTCGATCTGTTCGGCGACGGCAATTCGGACGACGACCTTGCCCCGCTCGGTGAACTTGATCGCATTGTTCACCAGGTTTGTAACGATCTGACGCACGCGACCCGGATCGCCGACGAGCCGCGGTGGCACGTTCGGGTCCGCGAAGTAGGCCATCTCGAGCGACTTTTCCTTGCACTTGTGGGCCATCAGTTCGATGACCGGTTCGACGGTCGCATGCAGGTCGAACGGGATCTTTTCGACCTCGAGCATGCCCGCTTCGATCTTCGAGAAGTCGAGCACTTCGTTGAGCAAGTCCAGCAACGAACGGCCCGAAAATTTCGTCGTCTGCGCGTACTTGCGCTGTTGCGAGTTGAGCGGCGTCGACATCAGCAGGTCGGTCATGCCGATGACGCCGTTGAGCGGCGTTCGCAGTTCGTGCGAGATGTTGGCCAGAAACTCGCTCTTAGCTCGGTTGGCAGTCTCGGCCTCGACTCGGGCCGCATGCAGTTGCCGGTTGTAGTCGGTCAACTGTTTCTGCGTCTGTGAAAGCTCGGCGACGAGCCGTTCCAACTGTTTGGTTCGGTCGCGGACGCGCTCTTCCAAATTCAGGTTGAGGTCACGGATGGTGCGGTTGTCGCGGTCGAGCCGCTCGACCATCGAGTTGAACTGGCGGGCCAGAATGTCGATCTCATCGTTGCCGGTCGGCACGAGCCGTTCGGAAAGCAGTCCGCTTCCGACGCGATCCATGGCGGCCACCATCACGTCGACCCGCTTCGTCAACGAGCCGGCCATCAGAGTGGCATACAGCACGCCGGTGATGGCTGCGGCGAGCGTGATATACAGCGAGTGAGCCCGCAATTCGCTGACGGCTTTCAGTTGATGGGTACGATCGGAGTCGTTGATCAAGTCTCCGGCCCGCTGCCGGGCGACCTGGCCGATCATTAGCGCCGTCGTCGTAATAATCAGAAACGACGACAAGCCGAGCCGGAACCGCAGCCTGCCACGAGGCACGGTGCGGTACTCGATCGAGACGCCGTGCGAGAGCATCTTGCGAATGACCGCGCCCATGCAGTGTTCGACGGCAAAAAACGTGGCCAACAAGGCCAGGTTGATGCCCATGAACACGGCCCACGTCAGGTTGATCAGCACGGCGACCGGCGCGTTGTGCCAGAATCGTAAATAGAGCGCCACCGGCACGAGGCACGTGAGCGGCGTGAACCAGGCCTCCATCCGGTGATGGCGAGCCGGAAAGACAATCGCGTCATGGCCGGCCTGCCGCGCGTACTCCGGATCGAAGGTTTCACCCCGTTCGATGCACTGGAGTACGTGGCGAACGCGCCGCAGCTCCCACAGCGCGATCAAGACCGTGGACGTCACACATTGGATGACGACCACAATCGCCGAGATCCGAAAGTGATAGCGGATCTCGTCAGGCAGGCGTAACGTCAGTTCGACGTAATAGATCACGAGCAGGCCGCCGATGGAGCCGCCCAAACGCGTCACGATCATCATCAGTAGGATGTACTGATGACCGAAGCGTTCGAGGAATCTCTCGCTCAGCGATTGCTTCACAAGTGTGACCTGCGCACCCAGCCAAGCGGCCGGGCCGCTCGTCGGGATCGTTCCTTATTTCTTGCCGCGACTGCCCAAATGGAGACAAATCAAACGCTGCAGTCCGTCGACGAGCGCGTCGAGATTCACGGAGCGACAACGTGAGGCCAGCCCCAGGATCTCTCGGCGATACATCTGCCAGCGCTCGAGGAAATGCTCCTCGTGCTTGTGACCGCGGATCACGCTTTCGATGTATTCGCGGTTCCCGCTCCACAGGTCGCTGACCTTCAAGTCCCCGCAAGCGAGCGCCCGAGCGAATACGCCGCTCGTGAAATCGTCTTCACCGATTTCGCGCTGCCACGTCGTGGTCATGTTGCCGATGCGGCCCATGCACTGCCCGCGCCAAACCGCCTCGCGCACGGTTCCCATTTCCGTGCGATCGAAGCGCGGCGAGCACATCATGTCCATGGTGGCCGAAACCATCATGTGCATGTTGTGCGGCAGATAAAGGTCATGCTCGACCAGGTTGAACATCTCTGGGTATTCATCCATCAGCCGCGAGAATCGCATCACATTGAAGAGCTGGCGATAGTCAAATTGCAGCAACTCTGCGAATTCGGCGTGACGCGGGAAGGCCCGCACTCGGCGTTGGATCTCGTTCCAAATATCAATTGTGAATCGCGCATAGGCCCGCTGATGCGGCAAAAGCGTCTTGCTCAGTTCCTGGCCGCCCGTCTCGAGCAAGTGCAGCAGATGTTCGAGAAACGCGAGGTCCTTCTGGTGATCGGCCACGTCGTCGAGCATGACGTCGAGCATGACGCCCAACACCTTGGTGTCGCCGACTTCGTCCTCGAGAGAGGGTTCGACGCAGGTCAGGCGGGTGACTTCCACACCCCGCCGCGCCCAGGTCCACAAGAACGGATCGCGATGTCCGACTTCCGAGTAACCCTGGACCCAGCCGGCGAGCGGGCGGCTGAGTTTCAGCGCCATCACCTCGGAGATTTCGTGTTCAATGAATTCGGGCAACGGAAAAAAATCGGGCGACCCGGTCGCGGCGCCCGGAGTGAGGTCTTGAGGTAGACGATCTTGAGACATGGAATCAACGGCCAGATCGGCCGGCCCAACAAGTTGGTTCACGAGCAGTTGAGGGTTCACGGTCGCGTTCCTGTTCGAAGGTGCTGAGGGGAAAGTCACCGCGGACGCGAGTGCGTCGGATCGGATCAGGCGCTCCGCGCCTTCTGGGGCTCTCTTCTAGTAGTAGTGATTCGGGTTGCGATTCCTGGCCGCGAACAAATTGTCCGCGCAGGGGTAGGCCTTCGGCCTGGCTCTCTGAGGCACGAAAGCCTACTCCACGCTTGAAAGCTGTCAACCACTTCCAATGACAGAATTTTCGGAATCTCACTCGAATTGTTCTGTTAAGTTTTTGACTTCCTAAACAGTTGGATTAAAGTACGAGCGTCACGTTTCATTTCGTTCCAAGCGGGCCATCAGGTCTCGTTTTTTCTGCCCATCTCGCCTCTTGCGGTTCGTTTCGAGACGATCGCAATACCTATCGCGATCGTGCCACTTCTCTCGTTGCGTCCCGCAACCCGACTCGCTGATCCCCCATCTTTAGAGCCCTCAAGCACCGAGTTTCCGGAGGAAATTCCCCCATGCCCCTCTATTCCAAGCTGGAAGATGCGCTCGACGCGTTGTCCCACGGTCAG
>Ga0210393_10001918_pt1 | contig 17266 bp, 16 predicted proteins | sample IncBWC27OmetaG_FD_160068 | JGI IMG/M metagenome (GOLD analysis project Ga0210393, IMG submission 160068) | Forest soil microbial communities from Barre Woods Harvard Forest LTER site, Petersham, Massachusetts, United States - Inc-BW-C-27-O ... | reverse complement strand
ATCAGGAGCACGATGGCGATGACGAAGTTCATCTCGACACTCGCGCGGGACGAGAACTCTTTTCGCGGCCTTGCTGTACTCTTTCGATCAAGCCCTCAGGCAACCCGAGCAACTTCCGCAGCCGTTCCTCCTTGCGTTCCATCTGCCCATTATCTTGCTCGTGATCGTATCCAGAAAGATGAAGCACGGCATGCAACGCAAGAATTCTGATTTCATCTGCAGCCGTGTGCCCCAAGCGGCGTGCATTTCGCGCCGCAATCTCCGCCGAAATAGCTACATCCCCAGCAAATCCACGCATCAACCCGGGCATTGCGGGGAACGATAGCACGTCCGTTGGCTTATTCTTCCCTCGGAAACGACGATTCAATCCCTGCAACTCTTGGTTGCTTGTGACCAAGACGCTGACGGAGCCTCGAAGCCCCGCCGCCCGCCGCGCGCGCGCCACAAACTTCGCCAGCGACGCCTCACTCAGACCGGCTACTCGTTCTTGAATGATGACCAAACCTTCTCCGTAGAAACTCGCCAAAATAAACAGGAGGGCCGTAAACCACAGCCCTCCCAGCCAATCACGCCCGTTTTATTCTTTCGCGTCGACTTCCGCAGGCAGCACAATATTCTTTTGCAGAGGCGTGCTGTCCGCGCCGTTGGCCTTGCCGTTTGCGTTGCTCTTCGGTTCGAGCGGAGACAATTGCTGTTCCGCCAGCTTTGTCTTGTGTTCATCGTAAGCTCGAATGATGCGCTGCACCAGATGATGCCGGACAACGTCGCCCTCGTCGAAGTAAACAAACGTCAATCCTTCGACGCGCTTCAGAATATCGACCGCTTCCAGCAATCCACTTCGGCGGGCATTGGGCAAGTCGATCTGGGTTACGTCGCCCGTGATCACAGCCTTGGAATTAAATCCTAAGCGAGTCACGAACATCTTCATCTGCTCCGAGGTCGTGTTCTGCGCCTCATCCAGAATCACGAACGAATCGTTCAACGTGCGTCCGCGCATGAACGCAATCGGCGCAATTTCAATGACGTTCTTTTCCAGGTAGCGATCCACTTTTTCGGGGTCAAGCATGTCGTAAAGCGCGTCGTACAGCGGACGCAAATACGGATCAATCTTGTCCTGCAAGGTCCCGGGAAGAAATCCCAAGCGCTCGCCCGCTTCGACCGCAGGACGCGCCAAAATAATCCGGTTGACTCTCTTGGCCAGCAACGCCGAGATCGCCATCGCCACCGCCAAGTAGGTTTTCCCTGTACCTGCGGGACCAATGCCGAAAACCATGTCGTGGCTCTCGATGGCTTCGACGTATCGTTTCTGATTCAGGCTCTTCGGCTGCACCGTGCGGCGTCCGAAGGAGCGCTGGCGACCAGCTTCCGCCAATCCGCGCAGGGTAGCCTTTGGGTCTGCCATGAGGACGCGCAGCATGCTGTTCAAATCGCCGTTATTAAAAGCGTGTCCGGAGCGTTGCAGATGATCGTAGTCGGCAAAGACTTGCTCGGCCCGGGCAACATCGCGGGCCGACCCTTCCAGTTCGATCGAGTTGGATCGCAGGTCGATATTGATGTTAAGACCGTCTTCCAACACATGCAGGTTTTCGTCCCTGGTACCGAACAGGGCTTCAATGTGAGGAGTAATCTCAATGCTCTTCTTCATTCAGCTTTGGCGTATCCCTCCGTCGATGGCTATGCTTGGTTTGCCGCGATAGCGATTTAGATGGCATTGCTGCCACGCAGGCACACCCGTGCCGGCCTTTGCGACAACAAAAATCTTCTCTCTGCAAGTGAAACCAACCGGAATGCTCGCTCCCGAGGTGCAAGCTACTACCATTGCGTTAAGGGTACGCCGGGGGTCGGATAGGAGTCAATGGCAGGCGAGACAACATCGTTTAGCTCACATCCGGTTGACCCGCAGCGACTTACTCCCGTAGAATAGCTGAGTCGTACCCACTCGAAATCTCTTGCTGGAATCCAAGCGAGGGAAAACCAGAGACGAAGGTAAACGAATTACATGGCAAATCATTTTTCGGCGCTGAAACGCGCCCGTCAGACTGAGAAACGCACGGCTCGCAACCGCGCCAACACTTCCCGCCTGCGCAGCACCTTGCGCGACTTGCGCGAGTCGCTGGCCAAAGGCGACCGGCAGAACGCCGATCAAGTTTTTAGGCAGACCGTCTCCGCACTAGACAAGGCAGTTCAGAAGGGCGTGCTGCACGCGAATACAGCATCGCGCTACAAGTCGCGATTGAACGTGCGCTTGAACGCGGTCGGCAAGAAGTAGCTAAGGTTCGCGACAAACCTGGTGATCGCTCGGCTAGACGACCAGGGGCGGCCGTCCCCACGTGATCCGCATTACACCGGCAACTCTTCCTGCATCCAACCGACTTCGGGTTTCGGCTCTGAGGTCAGGTCCAGCACCAACTTCTCCAGTACCATTCGCTTACTTGGCGGGTTCGAACGCAACGCGAGATCTGTTTTCGCCACGAGGCGGATGGCGCGCGTCAGCTCTCGTTTCGACTTGTAGCGTCGAGCCTGCTTGATGATGTCATCGGCGGCAAATGGAGGCACGCGGAAGCCCTGCCACAGTGCGGCCCACAGCATCCTCTGATCACGCACATTTCGTTCCAAAATCACGAGCATCTGGCGAAAGGTTTTGGCGAGCATGTAAAGATGTCCGATCGCGGCCTCATCGCCTTCACCTGTGGTCAAGATCGCGTCCAGCATCTCTAACGCGCGCACCCGATCCTTCGCTGAGATTGCATCGGTCAGTTCATACAACGATCTTTGCTTTGCCGCTAGCACCATGGTCTCGACATCGCCCAGCGTGATGCGTTTCTTTTCGCCAACGTACAGGATCAGCTTTTCCAGTTCGTTCGAAACCATCATCATGTCGCCACCGAGCGCGTCGACCAGTTCGCGCGCAGCGTCAGCATCGATCTTGACGTCCCGCGTGGCGCCGTATTCGCCGATCCAGCGTACCGCCTCGCTCTCTTCTACTCGAGCCAGTTCGACGATTGCGCAGTATTGACCAAGAGTTTCGCGGATCCGTTCGTAACGCTCTTTGTCGGTTAATTCCATGCGGCGCGGATCGGCGGGAATGTTGATGTGATCGGCGACAAAGATCAATACCGCGGCGGGATTTGCATCCTTGCAATACGCCTCGATCGCCGCCAACTTCTCTTCGTTGGACCCGCGTCCGAAAAGGCTCTTGACACCACGAACAAAGAAAACTTGAAAGGGCGCCATCAGCGATGGCGTACGCGCCCGATCGAGAACCTCGACCAGATCAGTTTCCGCGAGATCGAACTCGAACAAGCTGAAGTCCCGCAAATCGGGCGTGACCAGGTGTTCGAGAATTGCCTCCCGACAACGCTTGCGAAAGAAGACCTCAGCCCCCACAAACACGTAAGCCGGACGCAGTTTGTGGGCTTGCACTTCGGACACAAAGCGGTCGGCCTGGGCGAAGGCTCGCATCAGAACCCCTCCAGAATATTCGACACCAGGCTCTGCGCAAAGTCGCGCGACAATCGTTGAAATGCCGGCGTATCCTCCTCGAAAAAACTGTTTATGTCACGCGGAACTTCGTATTGCTCGCGAAAAAGGTACGAGGAATTCTCGTAGAGCGCCTTGCCCTGCTTATCGACTAACGCCACTTTCATGGAGACAACAACCATCACACTCGCTGCGCGTCCAGTCTGCGAATCATAGGTCAGCGGTGTGGTGTAGGTGGCAAGAACGGTTCCATGCAGCACCGCGTCAGCATCGTCGTTGACCTGGTTGACCACGTGGTAGTGCGTGCGCGTGATGAACTCCCTCACCACTGCGGCGGTGAGCATCTGCTCAATCTTGAAAGTCTGAGTCTGGTTCACGAACGCCGGGATTGCAACCGTTCGTACATTGTCAGGAATGGTTACCGCGTGACCGGCGGTGTGATAGCCGCATCCTGCGCCCAGAAAGCTGAGCAGCACGGCCAAAGCCACTCCACGGCTCATTGGATCTTGCCCCGCGGCCGGGTTGCAGCCATAGTCTCCGCACACTCGACCGCCGTGGTCGCTGCGATGCGAAGATTATCAGACGCGGCCCACAGCCAAACGCTGTTCGGCTGGCTTGCATCCGGCGCGATCGACACCTGAACATCTGCCTGCCCTGCAGCGTTCACGTTCGAGGGGGCGTCCTCGGCTCCGCTCGTGAGTTTGACATGCTCACCAGCGAGCGCTCGTGAAATGGTTTCGACGTCGGCCGTCTGTCCCAGTTCAATGTGAACTGCGAAGGCGTGCCCGTGAAAGATGGGAGCCTGCACCAACAGCACCGATGGCAGCGGAGCATCCTTGCCGGCAATTCGCTGATAATGCTTGAGAACACGACTTTCGAGTGTTGCCATCGACGGCGCCGAATGTTCGCCGTATCGCTCCACCATGTTGAAAGCTACCTGGGTGTCAAAAACGTTCTTCGGCAATGGCTGAAACGAGAGCAGGTTTACAGTCTGCTCGTGCAGTTCGTCCATGCCCTTCTGACCGTGTTCTGATGCAGGCTCGAACACCGTAGCTACTGCCCGTCGGACTGATCCAGCTTTCTGCACGCGCAGGAGAAGCAGGGCGAGCACGACCGCTGCGGGATGCGCCACTACTGCCGGGCCAGGCTGCAACTCAGGTATCAAAGGCTGTCCCAATTGCCGCTCGATCCAAGGCGAGCGCACGACGGCATCCGGCTCACCTTCAAGAGCAGAAGAAAGGTCGATGATCGCGCTGCCGGCGTTGCGCGCCGTTTTCCAGTTCTTGCGCGTGGATTCCGCGTCTGAAGCGAAGAAAGTAAAATCTATGTTCTGGAACTGCTCGGTGCGAACATTCTGGATGAATGTGACCTCGTCCCCGACCGATTCAAGCTTTCCCAGTGATTCGTCGTCATCTAACAGCTTGACGTCAATCGAAGGGAAATTGCGATCGTTGAGCACTTCCGCCACTTCCTTACCCTTCAGCGAAGCCGCACCTACGATAGCGAGACGATAAAAGTTTCCTCCGCGCACGGGTTCGGTGTGCGACCCTGGCGCAACCTTTAGATTCGAGCTCATGAAGTCTGCGAGGCCTCTTTATATTGGGGGGGAGACGGATTCCGCTTGCGGCGGAAGATCCATTGCAAGCGCCAGAAGACTCCAGAAAACATGTAGCTCAGCGCGATTATGAACAGTACCCACTGCGAGAAAACCCAGACCGCCGCGAACAGCAGCCCGAGCAGAATAACCAACTGGAAGGGTTGCCGGGAGCGGAAATCAATATCTTTGAAACTGTAAAAGCGCCATGTGCTCACCATGAGATATCCCGCGGCCACGATGATGAGCATCCAGGTGATACAACTCCACAGCGAAGAAATCGGGTCTCCACCGGAGAAGTGCACAACCGCAGCGATCACTCCAGCTCCAGCCGGAATGGGCATTCCGACAAAATACTTTTTTCCCGGCCGCCCCGGGTTCGAGGGCTGCGGATTCAACGCGATGTTGAAGCGCGCCAAACGGCTGGCGCCGGCCATCAAGAACAAGAAGCTCGAGATCGAGCCGAACTGAATCATCTTGCCGGTTAATTCGCTCGAACCCAAAAACACAGGCAACTGACGGAATCCCCACATCCATGCCAGGAGCGCGGGGGCAACGCCGAAAGTGATGACGTCAGCCAACGAATCCAACTCCCGGCCAAAGTTACTGCTGGTACGCGTCATGCGGGCGATGCGGCCATCCAAACCATCGAACAGAACTGCAAATCCAATCGCTTTGGCCGCGAAATCAAAATGCCAGGGTTCCGCGGCGTTAGCATGTGTAACCTGCAAGATGGCGTAATAGCCCATGGCAATATTGGCCGCCGTAAAGAGCGAAGGCAAAATATACATGCCCTTGCGCAACCGTCCGGAGGGCCGGTCTTCTTTACGTCGCCGCGGAACCACTGGAACTTCAGGCTCCATTACAGTGCTCCCTGCCGAGTTTGTCCCGCACTGCCGGCCACGAGCGTTCGCTCGGCGTTCAGGTAGGCCAGCACACTCGATCCACCTTTTACCCGATCTCCGACTTTAACCTCGACGGCCGCAGAGGCATCCAACAAAACATCCACTCGCGATCCGAATTTGATCAAGCCCACGCGCTCACCGCGTCCCACCCGGTCGCCAACCTTTTTGACGAAGACGATCCTGCGTGCGAGCAGGCCTGCGATCTGCTTGAAGACCACAACCTGGCCTTCGCCTTCAACCGTGACCACATTCTGTTCGTTCAGTTCGGCCGAGGCCGCATTCATGGCGTTGAGGAACTTTCCCTTGTGATACTGGACGCTGCGTATGACGCCGCTGACGGGAGAGCGGTTCACGTGCACATCAAACACATTCAAAAATATGCTGATCCGAAGGCGCGGAGTGCCATTCAAGATCAATGGTGAAACGTCCGTAATCTTCCCGTCCGCCGGCGACACGAGAGCGCCTGCCTCGCCAGGGATAAGGCGGTTCGGATCGCGAAAAAACCACAGAAAAAACATGACCAGCAATAACACCGGCACCGCCCAAAGCGGACCGGCGAGCCACGCGATCAGCGCGGCAGCCGCAAGAAGCGGGAATGCGTAATAGTAGGCGTCACGAACCATATTCGGAGATACAAAGAATTATAGTGCAGACGCGGAGCGCGGCTCACTTTTTCAGTTAAATGCAAATGAAAAAGGCGCTTACCAGCGCCCTGGTTGGAGACAGATAATCCCGTCGGCGGCTAAGCCGCAAAAGATTGGAGCTGGATTAGGCTACCTGATTTTGTGGCTGTTGCCGATACTGCCGTTCAATACTCTCCATCTGGTCCTTCAGACGGAGCTTCAGCTTTTTAAGTCGCACTTCTTCGAGTTTTTCGTCGTCGGTGAGATAACGTTTTTCAGTGAGTGAATCAAGGCGTTTTTCGTAGAGCGTATGCTCCATCGCCAGTTTTCGAAATTCATCATGACTGGCGAAGAGCTGGTCCCTAGAAGTTAGCATCCAGCAGACCTCCTAACCGGGTTTTCAGAGTCCAACTTACCACACGATCTAGCCTGCTTCAACGCGAAATCTCGTCGGGCATCCGCTGAGTTCTCAGCGATTTCCCGGTATTGCACCGGGCCTGGTGCAAATCAGGCGACCCCCAAGCGGTAAACGATTGCATCTTCTTCAGGTTCGCAGTAGTAACGCTTGCGTCGGCCAGTCTCGACAAAGGCATATTTCTCATACAGCTGACGAGCCGCGAGGTTGGATTCGCGAACTTCAAGGAAGACGGACTGTGCCCCTCGGGCTCGCGCCAAGGCAATAAATTCTTCGAGTAGACGCGTGCCCAGCCCACGATGACGCACGGCCCCTGCGACCGCGATGTTCTCGATTTCCCAATCTTCGCTTACCGCCCTGCCGACGATGAACCCCTGCACGCGGGCATCCTTCACGCGGGCATCTTCAATGGGGGAATCTTCCACACTGGAGCCTTCAACGAGGAGCACTACACGAAATGGCCCTTCGCTGGAAAATACGGCTTCATACTGCTCCGGCGACCAATGCGCTGCAGTCGCAGCTTGCTTCTCCAACGCTATCAGGGCAGGAATATCCGTGGGGATGGCACGGCGAATTCGCATTCGTAGCGCCGGATTCACTTCCATTCGCTTCTAGCTGCCCTTCATGAAGAGGTCCGCCTCGGATCGGCCGATGTAATTCGCTTCGAGAGCCTCAGGGGTGATCGTTTCTCCCGACAAAGCCTTTCTCCATCCGAGCTGCGCGATGGCATCACTCCGCGGCCGCGCTGCTTCTTCGACATGCAACCCCTTCGCCCGCGCCGCTTCCGCGAGGCTGCTATCCGACGTCACAATTACTGCGTCTTCTGTCGACTCCAACCATGTCTCGCGGGACAGCAAGCGCTCGCGAATCAAGCGCATCTCTGCACCGCCAACCTCATATTCACCCAGGAAAACTTCATTGCGGCCGCCATCGAGCACCGCCACAACATGACCGTCAAGGTTTGCTGCACTTGCCAGAGCCTGCAGGAGCGAGACGGCAGCAATCGGCCTTTCGAGTACTTCTGCAAGTCCCTTGATGACCGCCAAGCCGATACGTAACCCGGTAAATGATCCCGGCCCGGAAACCACAGCAAAAGCACCGATGTCACCTTTGCTGAATCTGTGTTTAGTGAGCAAGGCTGCAATTTGCGGAACCAGTTCCGCTGAGAATGTGCCGCCCGAGAGCTCCGCGACCTCGATGACCTCACAAGCGTCACCCGGGCCGCATTGCGCGATCGCGATGCTGCCCTGTTTGCCGGAAGTGTCAACAGCGAGAAGAAGCATGATGGAGAATCGTGACGTATAGATCCGTGTTAATCCGCAGGCCGCTTTCTATCAGTGTCCGGCTTCCACCAACTCTAGAAGTACTCCTCCCGCGCTCGAAGGATGGACGAACACATAGCGATGGCCGCCGGCGCCGATCTTGATCTCGTTGGAAACTAGCCTCACTCCGTCCGTTTTCAGACGTTCGACGACTGCGGTCAAATCCGGCACGCGCAAGCAAACGTGATGCAGCCCTTCGCCACGTTTGGCAATGAATTTCGCGACCGCAGAGCCCTCCGATGTCGCCTCCATCAGTTCCACTCGGCTCTCTCCGACAGGCAACATCGCTACGCGGACCTGCTCGCCTTCAACCACTTCTTCGGCGGTCGCGGTCAAACCCAATTTTTCGTAGATCGCTTTCGCCGCCGCCAGCGACTTTACCGCAATACCGAGATGGTCAATGGTAAACATTCGTACCTGTCCCAAAACTAGGCCTTGGCTATCTTGCCCACAATTTCTTCCACCAGCGTATACGGATCGCGCTTATGCCCGACAACTTCGGCAGCGTAAGCCGCGAGTCTACCATCTTGCATTTGATCGCGAGCTCTTTCGAGCAGCGCGTCACGCAGCATCTCGATCAAGCGCTCTTGCCAGTTTTCAATGCTGTGTTGTAGTACGAGATTTTCCTTTTGCAGATACGCCTCGTATTCCGCAATGGCGGCAACCAATTCACTTATTCCCGTCCCGTCACTGGCTACAGTCTTTACAATCGGCGGGGTCCAATGATCGCTGCGTATCGCCAGCGATTGCAAGACGCGAATCTCACGCTCCACCCGCTCGGCGCCGTCGCGGTCGCTTTTGTTGATCACAAAAATATCGGCAATCTCCATGATTCCGGCTTTGATACTCTGGACATCGTCGCCCATCCCCGGCACCAGAATGACAACCGTGACGTCGGCCAGACGCACGATATCAACTTCATCCTGCCCAACGCCGACGGTTTCGATCATGATCAAGTCGCGTCCGGAAGCATCCATCACCGTGGCTACATCGGCGGTCGCGCGCGCCAACCCGCCCAGCGAACCCCGCGTCGCCATGCTTCGAATGTAAATGCCGGGATCGGAAAAATGATCCTGCATGCGAATGCGATCGCCAAGAATCGCCCCGCCGGTATAGGGACTGGTGGGATCAACTGCGATGATCCCGACTGTGCGGTTCTGCTTGCGATAGTGCTTGGCCAGTTGATCAACCAGCGTGCTCTTGCCAGCGCCTGGCGCGCCAGTGAGGCCCAGAATTCGCGCGTGTCCAGTCTGCGGAAACAACGTCTTCAGAAGCTCTGCCCAGCCCGGCAAGCGGTTCTCGACGATGGAGATGGCACGCGCCAAACTTCGCACGTCGCCGGAGCGTAGGCGCTCGATTAGGGGTTGGAAGTCGGTGCTCAAACTGTCAGTGTAAAGCAGTGGCGTGATGGCCGGAAATCTTTCGCAGCTTTAGCTGAGGACAGCACGTTTTGGATCCGCGGAAATCCGTGGCGAATCGAGGTTTAATCCTTCAGCAACTGTCGCGCGATGACCAACCGCTGAACTTCGCTAGTACCCTCGCCGATGGTGCACAGCTTCACATCGCGATAAAACTTCTCCGCCGGATAATCCTTGATGAACCCGTATCCGCCGTGAATCTGCACTCCTTCGTTGGCGCAACGGACGGCCACTTCGCTGGCATAGAGCTTTGCCATGGACGACTCCAGGGTGCTCTTCGATCCGGCGTCCTTCAGCGACGCCGCACGGAACGTGAGCAGCTTCGCCGCCTCGATCTCGGTTGCCATATCCGCCAGCTTCCACTGGATCGCCTGAAATTCGCTGATCGCCTTGCCGAACTGCTTGCGCTGCTTGGAATACTTCAACGCCGCTTCGTACGCTCCCTCGGCCATGCCCAACGAAAGCGCGGCAATGGAAATTCGTCCGCCATCCAGCACCCGCATGGCATCGATGAACCCGTCGCCCTCTTTGCCTAAAAGATTTTCCGCCGGAATAACACAGTCTTCGAAAATCAACTCAGCAGTATCGCTTGCCCGCAACCCCAGCTTGTTTTCTTTCTTCCCCGGACGAAAGCCTTTGGCTCCCTTTTCGATGATGAACGCCGACAGCCCATGAGTGTGCGCCGCGCGGTCGGTCACCGCAATCACCACCAGCACGTCGGCGTAGTGCCCATTGGTACAAAATGTCTTCGTGCCGTTCAGCACCCAGGTGTTTCCCTTGCGCACCGCCGTCATACGCGCGCTGCCTGCGTCCGACCCTGATGACGGCTCCGTCAGGCCCCACGCGCCGATGTACTCGCCAGTCGCCAGCTTGCTGACGTATTTCTTCTTCTGCTCCTCTGTGCCGGCAAGGAAGATGTGGTTCGAACAAAGCGAGGTGTGCGCCGCGACAATGATGCCGACCGACCCGTCCACGCGGGAGAGTTCCTCAATGGCGGTGACGTATTCGATGTAACCCATTCCCGCGCCGCCGTATTCCGTCGGAAAAACTGTGCCGAGGAGGCCAAGCTTGCCGAGTTCCTTGATCGTCGCCAAGGGAAACTCGCCCGCCTCGTCCCATTTCATGACATTGGGCAGGATCTCGCGCTCGGCAAATTCGCGCACGCTCTTCTTCAGATGAAGCTGCTCTTCGTTCAGTAGAAAATCCAAGAGTCCTCCGGTCGCGCAAGCAGGCCGTGTCGAGGATTTGATCCTCACGCAGCAAGTGCAAAACATTTGATTAGAACATAGCCGCCTAGCTAGAGTAAAAGTTACCCTCGGAGCATGTTCGGTCTCCGCGAAGAGATTGACGTACGGTACTCCTCATCGGGTGGGAACTTCACCTGTCGCAACGGATAGAAATCGCTCAAACACCTCGTTGGAAAGAAGCCGACCCTTCTGGCTCAGTCGGATCACATCTCCTTGACTTTCCATCAAACCAGTCCGTACGAAATCAGCAATGGCCTCTCGAAATTCTGCGATCGCATCCTCACCAAACTCCGCTGCAACCTTCTGCAAGTCAATGCCGCAATTCAGCCGCAGACCTAGAAAGAATGTCTCCTCAAGTGCCGCGCCGAGGGAAACCTCAGTGCGATTCGACGGACCTCCAGCGACGTAGGCCTCCAGTGAATCCGGCGAGGCAAATCGCACCGCTTCCATTCCCTTCTCTGCAACCGGCAGCATCGAATGCGCGTCCACGCCAAATCCCAGATAGGGCTGCCGCGTCCAATACTTCAGATTATGACGCGACTCATACCCCTGCCGAGCGAAGTTGGATATCTCGTACTGTTGAACACCCGAGGCTTCCAGTCGCTCGCAAGCCATGAGGTACAAATCCGCGGTGACATCTTCGTCGGGCACGAAGTGAGCATGATATTTTGTACCGCCAGCGATCACTTCCCTGCCGAGACGCGAATCCTCATCTACCTCGAGCATGTACACGCTGGCGTGCGGCACGTTGCTCGCAAGTGTCTGCTCGACAGAAAATATCCAGCTGTCGACGGTCTGATGCGGCAGCCCCGCGATCAAATCGATGTTGAGATTTGTAATGCCAGCGGCGCGCAGGTTTGCGATATCTTCAAGCACTGTCGTCCGATTGTGCAAACGCCCGACCGAGGCCGCCTCTTGATCAACAAACGACTGCGCGCCCAGGCTCACACGGTTCACGCCGCAGCGTCTCAGAGCTTCGACTACGCCGGCAGTCAGCGTCCCCGGAGCACATTCAACGGTGATCTCGGTGCCTGCCTGAACCTCAAAATTTTCCGAAATCGAAACAAATAGCCGCTGCAGTTGCGCTGGATCAAGTACAGTAGGAGTTCCGCCGCCCAGGTAGATGGAGTCGACAATCCGGTCGGTATACCCGTCGATCTGTGCTAGAGTCGGGTTGTCACGCTTCATGTCAGCGCACACGCGGTCCACATAGCGCTGGAAGACGGAGCGGGAGAAGACGTCCGAAGCAAAGTTGCAATAGCTGCACTTGGTGCGACAGAACGGCACGGAGATGTACAGTCCGAGCGACATCTCAATGATTATCCCACGGGTGGCACGCGACAACCGCAAGTCGAGCTTGGAGCTTTCGATCGTGTTATTGAAACTAACCTTCGGCGGTTGGGTTTCTACCCTGTGCGACTCCCGCGTAGGAACTACAAACTGATGACGCTTCCGCGCGTAGTGATCACCGGCATGGGCGTGGTCAGTCCCAATGGCATCGGCAAGGAAGCCTTTTGCCGTGCCATTCTGGCGGGGAAATCAGGTGTGAAGCGCATTTCGCGCTTCGATCCGTCCGAACTTCCGGTACACATCGCTGGCGAGATCCCCGAGTTCGACGAACTCGCATGGGTCGATGCCCGCGAGCGCAAGCACGTTTCTCGGGTTGTACCCCTGGCCCTGGCTGCTTCGAGTGAGGCCATTCAAGACGCCGGCCTGGACCCTGCTGCAATGTCCATGCAGGAGAAACGCGAAATCGGTGTGATCCTCGGCACCGGTGGCGGCGCACAGGAGTTCTCTGAGGAGCAATACCGCCTCTGGCATTCCGGCCACGTCAAGCAGGTCACCCTGTTTTGTATTCCGAGCGGGACCATGGGCACGATCCCCAGCGAAATCAGCATGCGCTTTGGCTTTCGCGGCTACAGCCACGTCGTCACAGCAGGTTGCACTTCATCGACAGACGCCCTCGGCTATGCCTATCAGCATATTCAAGCCGGGGTGCAGCCTATGTTCCTCGTCGGGGGTGTGGACTCGCCGATCACCGCCGGCATCATCAAGGGCTACACTTTGCTGCGAGCGCTCACCCAGTCATGGAATCACGCACCCGACCGCGCCTCGCGCCCGTTTTCCGCCGACCGCGACGGCTTTGTAATCGCCGAGGGCTCGTGGATGTTTATCCTCGAAGATTACGTACACGCCCGTGCGCGCGGCGCCCGCATATACGCCGAAATCGGTGGATACGCTTCTACCTGCGAGGCTTTCCACCGGGTCCGAATGAGCGACTCGCCCGAAGAGCCCGCTCGCGCCATCACTCTGGCACTCGAAGAAGCACTTATCGCACCCGCCGACGTTCACTACGTGAATCTTCACGGCACTTCCACCGAAATGAATGACCGCGTAGAAACCCGGGCTCTGAAACTCGCCCTCGGCAAGCACGCGAGTCGTATTCCGATGTCCGGGCTCAAGTCGCAGATCGGACACGCCCAAGGCGCCTGCGGCTCGGCCAGCCTAGCTGCAACTCTCATCGCCATGGAGCACGGAAGGATTCCCCCAACCATCAATCTCGACGTTTCTGATCCCGAGTGCGATCTTGATTACGTCCCGGAGGTTGATCGCAAAGCCCAAATCGAGCATGCGATCTGCAACTGCGTGGGATTCGGCTCGAAGAACTCCGCCCTGGTTCTGCGAAAAGTCGCATAGGGACATAGTTGGCTGAGTTTCGCCCCGAAGCGACGCGAAGGAAACGTAACAAGGTTACGTTTCTGGCGAAAAGCTTTTTCATCTTCCTTGGCTCTTTTCCCATCTATGTAGGGTATCTTTAGACAGAAGCGCCAACCTAGCCGCCCATGGCCTCCGAAGAAGAAGTATTAGGCAAAGCTTATGACAGCCGGTTGATGAAACGGCTGCTCACTTACCTGCGTCCCTACAAGTGGCAGGTTGGCATTGCCCTTGCGTCGATTTTGATCAAGGCTGGCGCTGACGTTCTCGGCCCGTATCTCACCAAAATCGTGGTCGACCGCTATCTGGCCCCCGTTCGCGGACTGCACACGCCGCTGGATCACTTCTTAAGTAATAAGGCGCTGGTTGGAATCGCACAGATTGCCACCCTCTACGTTGGCCTTTTGCTCTTCAGTTTTCTCTTGGAATATCTTCAAACTTATTACATGCAGTGGGCGGGACAGAAGACGATGTTCGATATGCGCGCCCAGATATTCCGTCACCTGCAGCGAATGCACATCGGGTTCTACGACAAGAATCCCGTCGGTCGCCTGGTCACTCGCGTGACCACCGACGTGGATGCGGTGAACGAAATGTTTACCTCGGGCGTGGTCTCGATTTTTGAAGACGTCTTCGTGCTGGCCGGCATTATCGCCATCATGCTGCGCATGGACTGGAAGCTGGCTTTGATCACATTCGCTGCGTTGCCGCTAATCGGGATCGCGACGAAGATTTTCCGCGACAAGGTCCGCGATTCCTACCGACGCATTCGCGTGGCCATTGCCCGAATCAATGCGTATCTGCAAGAACACGTGAGCGGTATGGTCGTCTTGCAGCTCTTCAATCGCGAAGAACGCGCCTACGACAAGTTTTCCGAAGTGAACTCCGTCCACATGGACGCGTACAAAGACGCGATCATGGCTCACGCCGTCTACTATCCGGTTGTAGAAGTTCTCTCCGCGATAGCGATTGCCAGCGTCATTTGGTTCGGCGGCAATGACGTGATCCGCAACATGACGACGCTTGGCGTGCTGGTGGCCTTCATTCAGTATGCGCAGCGCTTCTTCCGGCCCATTCAGGATCTCAGCGAGAAATACAACATCCTGCAATCGGCCATGGCTTCGAGCGAACGCATTTTCAAGCTGCTGGACACGCCCACTGAGATCACGTCACCCGCCGTTACCAAAACCCCGAACGGTCCCGGCCGCATCGAATTCGATCATGTGTGGTTCGCATACCGTTCGGTGCCTGCTAACGATCATGTGGGGACGACCGCCCCCGGCCATCCAGTCGAGCAAAGCTCGACTACCTCCGTCCCCGATTGGGTCCTCCGCGATGTCAGTTTCGCGATCGAACCCGGAGAGACCGTTGCCTTTGTCGGCCATACTGGAGCCGGCAAAACCACAATCATCTCGCTTCTGATGCGCTTCTATGACGTGCAGAAGGGCGCGATCAGGATCGACGGAGTCGACGTCAAGGAAATGGATCTCGGCGATCTTCGCCGCCGCTTTGGCGTCGTTTTACAAGACCCGTTCTTGTTCAGCGGAACGGTCGCCAGCAACATCCGCCTGGGCACGTCCGATATTAACGATGAGGACGTCGAAAAAGCCGCGGAAGACGTGAATCTTGCCGACTTCATTCGCACGCTCCCCAACGGATTCGACGAAGAAGTACGAGAACGCGGCAGCACGCTTTCGACGGGACAAAAGCAGCTCATCTCGTTTGCGCGCGCCCTGGCACACGATCCTAAGATTCTGGTCCTCGACGAGGCCACATCCAGCGTAGACACCGAAACAGAATTCCGAGTACGCGATGCCCTCAGCCGCATGGTCGAAGGCCGCACGTCGGTCATCATCGCCCACCGGCTTTCCACGATCCAGCGCGCCGACAAGATTATCGTGATGCACAAAGGCCAAGTGCGCGAACTGGGCTCGCACCAGCAACTGCTCGCGCAACACGGCATTTACTACAAGCTCTATCAACTGCAATACAAAGATCAGGAAGTAGCTTCAGGCTCGCAAGTGACCGCCGGCGCCGACGACTAGGCAGCGGTAAGTAGCACGTCCTTTCGTTCCCCCCGTTGAACTTTCCCAAGCTTGATTGTGGCGACGGCAATTTACAGCACCGACGGCCTAACTTTCGTAACTCTTCCCCACGTTTCCCGCAGATTAGAATTCATACAGTTTCGCAGCAAGATAACCGCATGGATCAGCAGGCGTTTCAAGAAGTAAATCAGAATAGCCCCGAGGCGATCCCCACGCAGATGCGCCAGATCGAAGGGCGCGAATGGTGGTTGTGGGGGTTCGCCGTAGCGGTGACGCTGGCGTTGACCTTGGGCATCGTCTCGTTCACTTTTCCCTGGTTTCGTTGGGACAAGGACTCATCCTATTGGTTCGACCTCAGGGAGTGGGTACGCGGGCTGGCGGCTCTGGTTTTACTCTTCGACTTCTACACCATCTACCAGCATTTTCAGCTGCACCGTATTCGGCGCCAACTGGCTGAGCGAGACCAACTGTTTCAGCTTATCAGTGAAAATGCCGCTGACATGATCGCGCTGGTAGGCAGCGATGGTCGCCGGCTATACAACAGTCCGGCTTATCAGAAGGTCTTGGGATATTCTCCCGAGGATTTGAAGGACAGTTCGTCGTTCGACCAAATTCATCCCGACGATCGGCCGCGAGTATTGAAAGCAGCGGAACAAGCCCGACTCACCGGTCACGGAGAGCCGATGGAATACCGAATCCGTCACAAAGACGGATCATGGCGCACCCTGGAATCGACTGCCAGCCCGATCCGCAATGCAAAAGGGCAGACCGACAAACTGGTCATCGTGAACCGGGACATCACCGACCGAAAGCGGGCCGAGGAACTGCTCGCGCACAATGCATTTCACGATGGACTCACCAATCTGCCCAACCGCGCTCTCTTTCTGGACCGGTTGCAGCACGCCCTGACCCTCTCGAAAAGACATGCGAATTACAAGTTTGCGGTGTTACTGATCGACATCGACGAATTCAAGATCGTCAACGACAGTCTGGGACACACGGCAGGGGATGAACTGCTGATCAAAATCGGGCAGAGATTGAAAGAGGCGGTTCGGCGGGCCGATACCGTCTCGCGCCCGCGTGGTAACGGCCTTGTCGACAAGCCCGCCAGCGACGACACGCTGGCCAGACTTGGAGGCGATGAATTCACCATCCTTCTGGACGACATCCGCGACCCCATCGAAGCCGTTCGCGTAGCGGAGCGGGTGCAAGCAGAACTAGCGACGCCCTTTGTAGTAAACCAACAGGAAATTGTGATTTCAGCGAGCATCGGAATCACGGCCAGCACCAGCCCGCACACTCAGGCAGAGGACCTGCTGCGTGACGCGGACATAGCCATGTACCGAGCCAAACGGGCGGGCAAAGCCCGTTGCGAAGTGTCGGATACCGCCATGCACGAAGCTGCGGTGAAGCGGCTGCGCCTGGAGACGGACCTGCGCAAGGCCTTCGAGCAGGGAGAATTCCGCGTTTTCTATCAGCCTATTGTGTCGTTACAAACCGGC
>Ga0210393_10001917_pt1 | contig 17270 bp, 12 predicted proteins | sample IncBWC27OmetaG_FD_160068 | JGI IMG/M metagenome (GOLD analysis project Ga0210393, IMG submission 160068) | Forest soil microbial communities from Barre Woods Harvard Forest LTER site, Petersham, Massachusetts, United States - Inc-BW-C-27-O ... | reverse complement strand
ACCTTGCTTGATGCCTTCAGGTCGGCGCGGCCGTCCAGATACTCCGTGAGGAACGACCCGAGCGGTGTAGTCGGCTTAGTTGCCCGCTTGAAGATCAAACCGACACGCACGAGCTTCTTGGCCAGCTTCGCGTTCAAATCCGCAACCCACTTCGCCATGTCGGGAGCGAGAGCCCGCCCAGTCAGCTTCGATTCGATCAGACATTCAACGCGGTACAGCAGCCCTTCCGCGGCCCGTTCCGAGATTGTGCCCAAGTGGATCGTTTTGCGTGGGCCCGAGCCGGGACTGAAGAGAATCCTCCGCCGTCCCTTTCGATCGGTTGACAAGCTGGCCATCCGTTTTTTCCTCTGCTCCCGGATTCGGGTGCGCGCAGTTATTTTTCAATCTGCACAGTCGAGAGCGCATCCCGAAGGTCCGGGTAATCTTCGCGAATAAGATCGATCCAATGGCGGATCTGCGTTGCGCGCAGGTATCGCTTGGACTCGTTCCAACTCGACTGGATTGCAAAGAGTTTGCAATCTCGTGGTGTCCACAACCCGTCCGGCTGCGCGAAACCCTGATCCCAAACTCCGCCTCCGCTCATTCCGCCTGGGTGGGGAAGCGTTGCCACCGAGGTCACTCCATTCGGTTCTACGTCGAAACACTCATTCGGATATTCCAAAAACACGTCGATGTCCGGGTGGGGGGGTCGGTTTTGCGCACCGACTTTTGGCCAATTATTCGGGGAAAGACACGGAGTTCCGTATGGCATCAATTCAAATGCCATTACGTGCGATCGCTCGCCGTCGGTTAAATGCCGGATCTTCTCAGCCGGGCCGCCCACGACGATAATTCCACGGTTCTCGCGACCGGGACCGAAGTCGGCCAGATTCTCGATCGTACAAAAGTCGTCGTGCCCCAAATAATCAACGAGCGAGTCGCACTCAGCTTCGAGGTAGCCGACGTCGATATGTGCGTTCGGATGCAAACGCCACTTCACAAATCCTGGAAACCCCTCTGAAGCGGATCGCGGTTGACGACGCACGATCCAAAAGCGCCCGTTGGGGTTCTCTGGAATCACATGTCGCGCTGTCGCGATGAAAACGTGGTTTCCAAGACGAAGGACTGTTCCGCTGGAGACTGTCTTTTCGCGAAGTTCCAGCATGCAAATTGCAAAAGGTCGAATCGCCCACCCTGTCGCGAGCATGGCCTGCAGGTTCAACGTGTAGCGCCGAAAGCCCGCCGGGGTTCGAATCTCGCGTCGAAAGTCGTCCAGGTCGCTCATCCTGACTCTCCGATTAAATCCGCTACACGTACTTCGCCAGCACGTTGCGCACTGTCATTGGATTCCACGGCCCGCCTGATCGCGTCGTGTGTCCAAGTTCGTTCAGCTTTCCTGCGATCGCCCGCAGACTGTCGCCCGCTTTTCGGAATCCGATCATTGTCGGGAGCAGATCCGCGTAGCCGGATTCGGCTGCCTGCCGGTGAACTATGGCAGCCCGAGCCGCTCCGGCTTTCGCTCCCGCGCGTCGCCGGTCCTCCCGACCGTCCCAATGTCCTTCGCGTGCCGAGCCGAGTCGGGTCCCTCGACGACGGGCGGCCGCGAGGGCGGCCTTTGTGCGCTCTGAGATCGACTTGGCTTCCGCTTCCGCGACAGCCGCCAAGATTTGAATCGTCAGCCGATTCGCGTGCTCATTGTCAATCGCCACAAAATCCGCTCCTGATTCCATCAGCGCTGACAGAAACGCGACGTTGCGGGCGAGTCGGTCGAGTTTGGCAACAACCAGACGGGCTTTGGAACGGGCCGCGTGTGCGATCGCCGCGGCCAGCTCGGGACGATCGGCCCGCTTCCCCGATTCAACTTCGGTGTAAGAGGCAACGACTGTTGCCCCGATCCGTCGGGCGTAGTCCTCGACGGCGGCCCTCTGGCCATCGAGCCCCAGTCCGCTTTCCCCCTGCCGCTTCGTTGAAACCCGGTAGTAAGCCACGATTTTCATAGGTCCGCTCTGGTTTCGGACCAGTGTAAAATAACCGTTGACGTTCGTCAAGTATGTCTTTACACATATTTTCCTATCGCGGCGGCCCGCCGGCGGCTCACGGCTCGGTCCTCTTTCGACAGCCGTTTGTCCCGCGCCCGTGCCACGTATTCGCCCCTTAGACGCTCCAAGGTTCCCCTGGAAAGCGCTCGGGAGACCTTCCGAGCCCATTTTGCCAAGTAAGCCGGATCGACCCCTTCGGTGCCCCACAAAGTGAGCAACGCTGCCCCTCGACCCTGGTGGCCTTCCTTTTGGGGAGAAGGTTCAGCCTTGGTCATTGGTTTGCCCTCCTACAGCGACAGTCAGGCGTCACTGTAACTGAAAGGTCGTTTTTCGCGGCGTTTTTCGAACTTTCAGTTACAGTGACGAAGCAAGAACCCGTCAAGACGAAATCGCGGCGCGGGCGCCCGCCGGTCTGGTTAAGTTTCCATGAGCCGTTGCCAGCACGAACCAGTTCCTCAAGGGCGGCCTCAGCGTTCTCGACCGGTTGGTATGCGCGGCTCGCGTGCATTAGATCCGTCGCAGTGATCCGACCGCCACGGGCCTCGATCAGTTCCACCAGCCGCCGTCGATCCCGATCCTCGTCTGTCTCGGCGAACAGGGCATAGACTCGCCGGGCTTCTCCGCCAAACCATTCTGATTGTGCGATGCCCGCTCGAATGCTTAGAAGGTCGATCGGCCCGCTGTCGCGGGTCGCCGCGTCGCCGGTTGCGCGACGGCTGAGGTAGTTCAGCAGGGCCAGTCTGGCGGCGTACCCTTCCAACTTCGACCATGCGGCCGCGAGGGGGCCGGTCAAATCGTGCTGTTCCGCGCCGTGGCGGTCGTGAAACACGATCCAGGCGGCTTTTGCCTCCGCGTCGAGGTCGAGGCAGATTGGCTCTCCCTTGTCGCTGAAATCAATCGCCAGCAGTCGATCGAACACGCCCTCGAGGTCCGCCTCGGCGGCTTCCGAGACGGTGGCCTCCGTCCACTGCTTCAACCGACGCGGGGGGAACGCGAATAACAATCTCGATGCCAGCCCATCCTCGATATGCAAACCCGACAAGGCGCGACGAAGCACGTCAGGTTGGATTCCCCCTGTGACCGACACGGCGGCCCGTGGAACGTGAATGATCCGCCGGCTGGTTTTGCGGTCGATTGTGATGGGGCCCGCCCGTTGCATCGACAGCCAGTTGGCGGTGTCGCTCCCGGCGTGCGATTTGTACTGATCGAACGATCCGAGCCACCCCGCCAATTCGTCACGCGATAAAAGCACTCCACGGGGTCGTGACTCCAAGATCGGGGCCAATCCTTCCACAGTCGTGTCGGCAACGATGTAACGCTCGGGTGTCGGCTCGACCGGCTTTTCGGGCTGCGCTGCGCCGCGCTTGGCGCCTCTGTTTTTCCAGTCCCGCAGTGCTGCTTCATAGGCGAGCGTCTCGCGTTCATATTCGACTATCTCGACGCCGTATCGGGCAAACGCATCTGTTTGGCGGCGCAAAAGCGGCCGGGTCGCAACCTCCCAAGCGGGCGACTTCATTGTGCCCGAATCGCCGATGATCGCAGTCCAAATGACGGTCGGCTCGGTCCAATCACGCTTCAGACGGATTCGGCGGGTTGTTCCGATCGCGGCCGCGAGCGCCGAGAGCATGGGGAGCGCAACGTAGGAGGGATCGCATCCGATCGCCTCGGCGGCCGCCGCGACAAACTTGCGAATCGGACCGTGCAACGTGTCGAGCGGGAAGGGCCGGAATGCCTCGATCTCAATCGGGCACGGCTTGGTCGCCGGCTGAGATTGTGTCTTGTGTCCGTTCGTCCGCAGCAGATACCTGCGTTCGCCCGGTTGCTTGTCCGCTTCCTCCAACTTCCGGCGAAGATCCTTTTCGCTCCAAGGGGGAATGCAGGACTGATTCCAATCGGTGATGACGGGCCACGCTTCATCCGGCGCGAGATCGAATCCCAGCACGAGCGTGCAAGCGACGTGAAACGTCATATCGTGTCCGCGTTGGCCGCTGACGGCGGGTTCCATCTTGGCGACGTACTTTGCGGCCCGCTTGATGATCCGCTGACGAGCGATGGACGGACGACCGTTGCGTTGCGCGCCGTTTGTCGAGGCGTGCGTCGGCGCGGTTAGCTCGGCGTGAAGTTTGGTTAGTTCGACTTGGCAGTCGCCGACGGACTCGGGAGCGTCGTCGAGTCGCCGGCCGGTGACGGTGAAGTAGCGGCCCCGCGGGTAGACTTCGATTTGGTCCGTCCCAATCCTCTTGTGCTTTCCGGTGTCCGGCCACGTTCCCCGCAGAAACAACTTCACGCCAGTTCCACTGGGGGACACCTCCGCGTAGGTCGGAAAGCGTTTCAGCAGGTCTCGGGCGAATAGGGTCAGTTCGCCGGTCGTCCCATCCCGGCAATCGTCGAGGTCGATTCCCACTAGACCGGAATCGCCAAATTCGAAGCCGACCCCGTCGTGTCTCTTCGCGTGACGCGCGGCTTCTGCTTCATCGACCGATGTCCAGGTCGAGGGATTGTTGCTTTTTGCCCGCATGCCGGACTTGGGGTCATAGGGGACCTTGGTCCAATCGCCCTCACGATACTCATATCGCCAGCTGACCCATTGCGGCAGCTCGCGCAGTGCTGCGGGGATTGCCTCAAGAACGGGTGGAGCGGTGCGTGGCTTAACAGGCCGCCGGTCATCTGTGACGCACGATGTCATGCCGACTCCCCGCTTTGTTTCGCCTGTTCGGCGAGAAACGCTTTCAGGGCCTCGACGCTGTAAAGGGTCAGCCCGCGCAGGCGGATGCATGGAATGAGCCCGTCCTTGGTCGCCTGCCAAAGCCACCGCTCGGAGACCGACAAGGCGCGAGCCGCATCGCGGGGTCGCAGGGCAAGCCGGCCATCCGTTAGGGCCGCGGCCGGCTTCGCAGCGGAAGTCAGACGATTGCTCATGGCCGCAATGATGCGCAGCCAAACGGGAGACCGATCAAGACCGGAGAGGGGGAAATCTCAAGGCACAAATGGGGGAAATAATTCGACGGCGAATGGGGGAAATAATTCGCCCGAGGGGGAATTAAATCCTTTAGTCAATGGGCTGCTCGGCACGGAGTGCTGATCGAAGTGCCTTTTTCACGACCCAAATGCCAGTTCGATCGTCTCCAATGGATTCGCTCGGGTTCTCGCGATTCCAGCGGCTACGTATCTCCGCCGGTGAATGAAAGGTTCGCGCGGTGGAGTCCAGGTACCAGCGTAAAAACGTCTGATTTCGTTCGCGCGTCGCTGATGGCCGGCCGCGTTTCGCGGGCGCGTGCAACAGCGGTATCGCGGCTTCCGGAGTTGCCGATTGACTTCCCGGTAGACGTTCCCTTAAGCGGGCGGTGCTGCCCGCATCGAGCCGATAGAAGAACGACTTCCCGAGCCATTTGTGGGGAGGCTGATGGCATTGGATCTCTTTCGCGCGGCGCATGTCGCGCAACGCAATTCGGACTGTCGACGGATGCGCCTCGAATTTCTGCGCAATCTCAATGGCCGCTTCAAAGCCAGTTGGAGGCACATACTTCGGTTGGACCGCGCTTTGAACGATGGCTTCAACCTCGAGTCGATCGTAGCGCTTTCTGCGGCCACTGCCGACAGGTTTGAGGATCTTCTGCTCCTCCAATAAGACGAGCTGATTGCGATTGAAACCCGTAACTCGCTTCGTTTCAGCCTCCGTAAGAGTCCTGCGCTCAAGAAGAATCGTTCCTGCGACTTTGGCCCGCACGGATCGGAGGATCAACTCGGCTTGTTCGCAATCGACGTACCATCGGCGTCTACTCCCGTGTTCTTGCGCGCCTCGCAGTTTTTCGCCATTGAGGTGCGGGCAGCCCTTTTTTATCCAACATTGCCCCTTTCCGTGCGCACTTCCCCAGAGAACATCGCCACCGACGGTCAGCCGCTGGACATCGTGCAGCAACTTCGCGAGCCAAGTCGCGGGACGGCCATGCAAAAGCGGTGGATTGCGTCGAGTCGCGCGTAATTGTTCGGAAGCAATCTCGACTGTTTTCTCATCACACACGGAAACGCGGCGTTCGGTACGTGGCGAGTACGCGTGACGGAAATGTAGCCCCAATTTGGCGCACAAGAGTTCGAACGCCGAATCGATCGAGCGACCCAGGCGGCGGGCCGCGAACCTTTTACTGACTACCCAAATGCCTTCGAGTCGAAAGCGTTCATCCGTTTCGTCGGGGCGAAGGATCGCCGCAACTCGGTCGACGTCGCGCCGACGAAGAAACAGCATTTTGCGCGAGAATCGTCCGTTTGAGTCCTTTACCTCTTGCCGGTGCTCAGGCAAGGGCTTGCCGTCGTTGAGGCCCCAGCCAAACCCGTCGGGACGCTGCCTTTGTTTGATCGTGGCCAGTGGCTCTTGGCGATACACCGCGACAGCGGCCAAATTCATCAATTCATTCTCCGGCCTATCGGCCGGAAGAATGACGATCCGCCGCGGGGCGTATCCGGGCTCCACAAGGTATTGTTGACCGTTCCGTCTGACTGTCCGTGGTTTCCGCCGATGCATCTTGCGCATGAGTCCTCCCTTCGGCTGGGCGGGGCGGACCGGACGGTCGTTGCGTCGAAGGGAAGAGAGACACTGCGGCCAACCGTTCCGCGTGGCGATCGTGGTGGCCACCTCGACCGCTCCCGTCTAGGGTCTCACTTTACTGCCGCCCCTTGCGTCGTCAACTCAACGATCAGTAGCCTCCAGCACTACGGTCGCCGCAACGAAAGGCAGGTGGGCAGGGCCAGCGTCTTGTCGAGGCACGTCGTGCGTGCCTTTGGGCCATCAAAGCCGGCGAGCCACATTATCCGCGCGCAGTTCTGAAGCATTCGAAGGATTGCTGTCCACAAGTTGCGAAATCTCGCTTCTGTCGACGAAACGCCGTAACCAAAGGGCTTCTATTTCCGGGACTGTCGACTCTTATTCTCGACGTCCTTGCCAGTGCGTCGAATCTCGTCGATTAACTGTGGCAGCTCTCTGCTCTCAAACAGTTTGACCCTATGGGCGTCGAGAATCCTTCGCACCGACGCAGGTGACTCCCGGTCTTGCGCTCTGAACTGACCAACGACTATCAATTGCAACGCACCGCGGTCCGACTGACCTTCCTGGTAGAGCGACTCACCCTCGACTGCGTACTTGCATGCCGTCGCAACCGACGTATCGGCCTTAGCTCCTGCGAATCGAACCGGAGTGATCAGGTTGAAGCGGCCGTTAACGAAGCCGTAGGGGAACTCGACCTCCTTGCCAAGCACAGGGACTGGAACTCTGATTTCCCGGATGACTTTTTTCGCGATCTCGGGAGTCGAAAGCCGATCGCCTATGAAAAGTCGCCAACTCCTCTTGGCCCGAGTCGCGTGCGTTTCGCCGATGATTCGTTCGTAAAGCTCCTGCAAATCCTTCTCAGGTTCAAAGACCTTTATGAAATTGGGTTCAGATATCTGCACCAAGTTCGCACGTCGACGAATGAAACTCCGCAGATCGTCGACTTCGTGAATCTCAGACGTTTCCTTCTGCAGCCGATCTTCCAAGCCGCGTTTGATGCTGTTGATACGCTTCCAATCGTGTCCTTCGGAGCCAAAGAAGCGGATGATGCGAGCGTTATTGCTGTTCGTCAGCGCTTTCAAAAATCGTCGCTCCGGACAGAAGAGAAGCACGCCGATATTCGCCGCTTCGACTCGGCCCAAATCGGGACAGTACTGAATGACGCTGTAAAAGCCTTTGGACGGTTTCATGATGTTGGCTCGATTTCGACGCTCCCCGTAAATCCCAATTCACGCTGTGGCCAGATTCGTCGTACGACAGTTTCCGCCACATAGGCGGCCCGAGCTACGACAAGCTCGACCAAGGCCTCCGACGCTTCCTTTGTCACTTCCCATTCAGGCGGAACTTGGTTCATAAAGTCCGTTACGATTGTCTCAGAAATCCTCGACATATCGCGTACCACCAGCTCCACCTCTTTTCGATCAAGAAATCGCTTGAATTCCGGAAACAGCCCAAAGAGTCGGGGATCTCTTATTGTATCGATCCGCTTGAGTTGCCGGCTCCACTCGTGTCCGCAGGTGAAGCAATGCGTGTGATCGATCGCCTTCAGCAAAAACTGCCCATCCGGTGCCTCTTCACTTAAGAAGACATTGTCACGCTTGATTCGCGGCCTGTTGCGACGCCTAATCCCTGCCTTGGCGAGCGCCGCTTGCTTTGGCCAAGAGTAACGGTCGCAATTCAAGAGCCACGTGTCGAGGACGACGAGCCGCGAAATGGCATCGGGATTTACGAGTTGGGCCAACTGTCTTTCCTGTCCGCTCCACGAATCTCCCGCCTCTGCCCTCGTTATGAATGCAGGCCCGACCTGAGCATGGCCAATCGTTTTTCCCTCGTCATTCACGAATGGGATTTCGTCGACCTCATCGACGCGAATGATTGCGAAATCGAGCGCGGGGAAACCAAGCCACCGTGCGAGATGTGTTGCCACCAATTCGGAGGCAAGCGTGTGAGGCCCCTCAGGACCACCCATGGCCTTTAAGTACCCGGGACCGACGTCTGTTTCAACGAGCGCAGTGTGGCAACTGGTCGGAAAACCTCTGATAAATCGCTTGATGGTTTTCGGCGACCAGGGCACGTCGATCCACAGTCTCCCTATTCGGATGTTCGGTCAAGGAACTGCTCGACGAAACGCGTTAAATCTTTCAGCGTCGACCTCTTAGCAACGCGCTGGCTGCCTGCAGTCCACTGCCGCGTGGTTCGCATCGGTTATTTTCGGACCTTTCTGCGGGCAGATCGGCGTTTGCCGTTCTTTGGCTGCGACTGGGCAGCTGCAGTGCGCTCGGCGCGAGTGCGTTCCAGAAGGACGGAGGCCGGCTCGTAGTCGCGATCTTCGAGACGCGCAAGTTCCGCCTCGGTTTCAACCAACGCTCCGTCCAATGATTTGCGAAGTACCGCCTGCAACAGTGGCGATGCGCGCTTTACGGCTAAGTCGTAGCCGAAAAGTGTTGCCACTCGCTCGAAGCGCTTATGAGCGTCATTGAGCCGTAACAGAATCGCGGTGACACGCGAGACAATGCGCGTCTGTTCGGCCCGCGGCGGTACTGAGATGCTAAGCCTTCGCAACTGTGCCGTATTGACGCGCGGTCGCGTTGCACCGTGAATATCTCCAACCAGCGTGTCATAGGTCCGCTGACTAGCAAGCTGGAATGCAAGGAAGTGCGGATCGACGATCGTCTCATCCGGTCTCAGACAAAAGCAGTCTGCTTTTGCGATCGCAATCGTCGGCAGTTTCGGCAGCACGCACGCGCGAATCTCATTCGAGACGAATGATGCGAAGATGATATCGCCTTCGCCCACAGTGTGCTTAACTAAAGAGCGATATTTGTCATCGCTTATGAATGTCTCTTTTGTGCTTACGAACTCAAGATGCCCTATATTCTCCAGCCTAATTACGCGAACGCCAAAGTCGGCATAGTCCTGCGTTTTCAGGCTTGAGCCAAACGGTCCGTCAAATATGCCGTGCGGGCGAAGTACTTCCTCAACAGTTGCCGTGGTCCAACCTTCCGGCAAGTCAACACCATCTCCAGCAGGATCCCGGCCGGTCGTTTTCAAGTCACCCTCTGCACATGAGTCGAAGGCGAATCGTCGTCGCCGTTTTCCAGCAGGGCTGCGATGTGTTGGAGTTCTTCGACAATCCCTTCCAAGCTGTCGATTGCGTCATCTGTAAGTTCCTCCGGTGCCGAAAGGCTGTCGACGTCGGCGGTCGAGTCATCCTTTAGCCACTTGAGGCTATCGATTTTGTATTCGCGGTGGCGAATCTCGCTGATGTTGAACTGACGCCAGCGGTTGCCGCCCTGCCAGCCCTTCTTTGTTGGCGAGTGCGCCTCTTTGCGTGTGCCGCGGCCGTTGGGGCCACTGCCATAGCATTTCTCAAATTCCTTGAAATACTCCTCCGTCAGTGGGCGGTCCTTTTTGGTGATCCCCGGAACGTTAGTGCGACCGTCGTAAATCCATACCTTGTCAGTGCCAAATCCCTTTGTGAAAAAGATCACGTTGGTCTTGGTGCCCGGGCTATAGGGAGTGAACGTGCCGATGGGCAGACGAAGCACGGTGTGCAAGTCGCAGTCTTCGGTCAGAATTTTGAAAACCTCGCCAGCCTGGTCGGCGAATAGGCAGTTGTCGGGAACAACCACTGCAGCGCGGCCGCCGGGTTTGAGAATCGTCATCACATGCTGGATGAAGTTCAGCTGCTTGTTGCTCGTCGAGACGACAAAATCGTCACGGTCGGGAGCCTGGTTGGCGCCCTTTGTGCCAAAAGGTGGATTGGTGAGCACGATGTCGTGCTTCGACCCGGTTGCAACTTCGTAAATCGAATCGCCCAGCGTAATCTGCGGTTCCAGGCCGTGCAGGTACAAGTTCATAAGCGCCAAACGGCGCGGCCGGGCGACGAGGTCCTGGCCAAAATAGGTCTTGGTCTTCACCCGCTTGGCAAGTTGTCGATCGATGGCCCCTCCGCCTGTCTCATCCAAAAACCACTTGTAAGCCGCGACCAGAAACTCGCCGGTACCGCAGGCGGGGTCGCAGATGGTGAACTCGGCCTGTTTGCGTGGATCGGGCTGTATACAGCGGACGATGGACCGAATCAAGAGCCGCGGCGTGAAGTATTGCCCTGCACCTTTCTTCCCCTCGCTGGCCGCCTTTTCCAAAAGCCCTTCGAACGCTTCCGCCTTCACGCTGACATCGATGGCGGTCCACTCAGTCTCGTCGATCGTTGTCAACAGTTTCTTGAGATTGACGGGATTACTGAATCGCGATTGCGAGCCGGAAAAAATGTCGCCCAGCAGCCCCGGCTGTTTCGCGAGCGTGCGCAAGGTCTCGACGTAATGGTCAAGCAGCGCGGTGCCGGATTTGTCACGTAGTTTCTGCCAATCGCAGCCCGTGGGCAGGCCGATGCCACGCTCGTCGGCCATCTTGAGGAACAGCAGATACGTGATCTGCTCGATGTAATCGCCGTAGTCGACCCCGTCATGCCGCAACGTGTGACAGAATCCCCACAGCTTTTGAACGACGTCGGTCACGATTCTTCACGTCCCCATACCATTAGGTTGCGAACATCACGTATGTTGAGCGCTTCGCAGAATTTCCTCTGGTGGCTGGTTGGCACGTAGTGCCACGGTGCCGAGAGCACCTCTCGCACAAGGCTATTCGACGGATCTCCCAAAAATTTCTTGTCGGCCGCGGTCAGCGATCCACCAGTGAGGCGATCGTAAAGGTCGTCTCCCAGGTCAACTACGAGCACGCCGACGGAAAACAGCTCGGAATAGTAGCGCAAATCGGCCGGCAACTTCTCCGATGCTTCTTCGGGAAGCGCGAAAGCAAAATAGGCGCGATTCGCGAAGCGTCGTTGCGATACGGCCTGAAAAAAATCGCTCTCCCATGAGTCGAAGCCGACCTTCGCCTCAATTGTCGCGATCTCGATTTCAAGTCGAGTCAGATGTTCATGGACAGCGATTCCAGTCACATCGGGATTGCCCCACTTTCCGAGTTCTCTTGAGCGAACCGCGGAGGTGTCTTTAGCGTTGTATTGCTGTCCGAGCATCCAAGACACCAGAGACGGGTATAGCCACTTTTCTTTGCCCCGCTCCTCGGCAGGCTCCGCTGCGGGAGGCGCGGTCGCCTCTTTGGCCAAGGCTTCACTAGTCCCAGAAAGAAAATACCCTCCACCCCTGCCTCGACCTGTTGACGAGAGTGGCGTCTCCACTCGCTTCACGGCCTCGCTTAGGTACGCCCCAAACGTATTCTCGGCTACCGGGATGCTCACGCCGAATCCCTTTACGGCGGCGTAAATGTCGGGGCCGGACATGGGGTCATCCTTCGCCGCGCTCCGCTTTCGCAAGGCAATTTCAGCCGCTTTCGCCACCCAATCCACACCTGAAAGTGATTCGAGCACTCGAAATTCGTCGACGGGTGCCTCGGGTGACGCGCCATTCGCCTTTGCCGCAGTTGTTGAAGTCTGGCCGTCGTGGTTTGTCATGGCTTAATCCCAGCTCTACGCTGCCAACGCACTGTTGATTGCTGCAATCACTGCCGTCAGCTGGCCATCGAACACTCGATTCGCGCGTGACCACCCCCCAGCCTGCTCTAGCACCGGGACGGCGTCGAAGTCATCTTGGTCGATCGAAAGATTTGCGTTCAAGTGGTGGCGGATGCGGTCCAGCCATTGTCGCTGTTCCGCATTGAAGTCGCGCCCCGCGATCACACTTTGGAACGCGCGCGCGACGCGCTCATCTGCGGTGAGCAATGGCTGTTGCTCATCGGCGGCATGTTTAACCATTGAGATGATTTCGACGAGGGCCTTTTTGTAGTGCCGTTCGTGGGCCTTCTGAAGATTTTTGAGAGTGAAGTGCTGCGGGGCCTGCGCAAGCTTGTCGCGCAATTGGGTCAGCGCATCGGTGCTCCATTCAGTGGGTCGGCCGAGGAGGATGCTGATGGCGTCGATCTGCGACTTGTTCTTGTCCACGAATTCGGCGAACGCCAGTAGGTAGTCCTGCGGCTTGTACTCCTTGCCCACGCCGTCGCGGATAAAGTACTCGGACGAGACGACGTCTTCGCTTTCGATCGCGATCAAAAACGCATCTCTGCGCCTTGGGTATGTGATGAGCAGTTCCTGGAAATTGGGTTCCCGCAAAAGGCGCATGGCCTCGGTGAAATCGTGCTTAAGGCGACCAGGCAGCTCGCGGGCGTAGCGGCCCATGTCGCCGTTGGCAATGCCGTAGCCGGCGAACAAGTCGCGGGCCTCGGCTGACATCTCTTTCTCGATCCGCTGCAACCGCTTTATAAGGCAGCGGATGTTGTAGTCGCGATCGCGATTCTGCCAGATGTCGTCGATGACCTGCTGGAGCGTACGCACCGGCTTGTCGGGTGGCTCGGCAGTGATGCCGGTCGACTTTCTGAAATACGCGAGCAGCGTACCGTCGAAGCAGTCGAAAACCGTGAAATGCGATTTGTCCGGGTAGTGCTCCCCTTTGCGCGTGCCGCGACCCAGCATTTGCTCGAAGAGGATTCGAGATCGCACGGGGCGTAGGAACACGATGAATTCGAGGTCCGGGATGTCGACGCCGGTCGTTAGGAGATCGACGGTGACGACAATGCCCGGCTCCTTTCGGTTGCGGAATTCACGGATTTGCTTCAGTGGCCGGTCAACCTTTCCCGTGACCTTGCGGACAAAGGCTTCGCCCCGGTTGACGATTTCCCGCGCGAGGTCGACGAGTTGATCGGCGTGCGATGTGTGGGGGACGTCATTGTGCGCGAAGATCAACGTCTTCGGGAATCGGCCGTATTGCTGCTCGTGGACCTCGGCGTATTTCTTCAGTTCTTCGAGAATCTTTCGATTTGAGTCGGGCGATGTGACCCTTTGTTCTACCTCCGGGACTGCGAACTGCCGTTCGTCTTCGAGAAGATCCCGCTGCTTGGCCCCACTCTCGGGATCGACCATCGAAACTTCTTCGCCCTCGTTCAGAAACAGGCCGTTCATGCGGACGTTTGATTTGACGGCTACTGCGTCGTAATCGACGAGGTGACCCTCGCCGACGGCCCGTTCGTATTCGTAGCGGAAGACGACGTCCTTGAAATACGCCTTAGTGTGTGCTGCCGGTGTGGCCGTCAGGCCGATTTTAATCGCGTCGAAATGGTCGAGCACCTCGCGCCAAGCCGACTGTGCGGCTGTCGTGTAACCACGATGGCATTCGTCGGCGATGATCACATCGAAGGCGTGGATCGGAATGTCGAGCTGGTCCGCGTCATCCTCGACCGCTTCGCGGTCTTCGAGGTCAAAGATAGCCTTACGGCCCAGGAGGTTGATCGCCATTCGCTGGATCGTGCAGACATAGACGAAGGCATGCCCCGCTTTCGGATTCGTGAGATATCCGTTGGGCATCATGCTTGGATCGAATTTCTCATCCTCGTCGAAATCGTCCTTTTGGAAGCGCTGGCTGTAGACCTCGTAAATCTTGTCGAATTTCAGGCCGGGCTCCGGCTCGAACGAAGCGAACGCGCGGACCGCTTGGGCGGCCAGCACACGGCGGTCGACCAGGAACAGAATCCGCTTCCCAACCGCGGACTTCATCAATCGGTAAACCTGATTGACCATCGTGAAGGTCTTGCCGGTTCCAGTCGCCATAGCGACCAGCATTTCGCGCTTGGCGTTTGCGATCGCCTTCTCGACTTCCGCGTTTGCTTCGATCTGGTACGGTCGGAGACGTGGATGGTTGTTTGGCGTGCGAGCGAACCACTGACACTGTTCCGCAGAGTTTTGAGAGAGCAGCTGCCGCAGGCCGTCTGGTGAGTGGAAAGCGGCAATTTCGCGGGAGCGATTCAGCTCGCTCCGTGCATCGTAGAACCAGATGACCTCTCCGTTCGTCGAGTACAGGAAGGGGACACGTAGGCCGCGAAAGTCGAAGGGGCCGCTGTTGACACCCCGGGCGTAACGCTCAGCCTGAATGAGAACCCCAGCCGGCCCTAGCGTGAGTTTTTTTGCCTCCGCGACACCCAAAAGTTGCCCGTCGACGAAGAGCGCGTAGTCAGCCGGTCCGTTGTCCGTCGGATACTCTTCAACGGCGTGGGCACGATATGCAGCAAGCTGGCGACTTTCGGTGAAAGGGACGATCGTCCAACCCGCTTGGCGGAGCCTAGGATCGACCCGCTCTTTGCGGGTTTGGCGCTCTGACTCAGCTTTGCTCAAAGCAAGGTTCCGGATCGGTCGGTACGCCACACGAATTCTGAGACCAGTATGCCGCCACGATCGGTCCGAAGGAAAGCGAATTCCGGGAGCCGATGCTGCCTCGTCGCTTAATGAACCCCCGCCACTTGCGCGAATAGCCTCTTTAGGCGATTGGGGGGTCGACTTCGCAGGCGAAATGATCTTTCCAAAGATATCGGCGCACGCGTTCGCCCACCTTTGTTTTCAGATTCCCATCTAGATGCCCGTGCTCGAACATAAAACATAAGTTGTGCTCCTTCGGTTAGACGACGCATAGGATCACTGACGCTGCTCCACTGCGGGCTTTGAGTGTGCAATCGCGACAAATCGAAGCGCCGCGGATTCCCGGCGAATCAACTTGACCGCCGTCATCAATCGGATGGATATTAAATGGTCGTCCGGGACGAGACAGTTTAGCACGCTGCCCGGCCCACACCGCTCCAATAATTGCACGTGCAGGTGAACCCCGCCGATGGCGCGCGATTACGCTCATGACGTCGAACAAATTCGGACGGCATTGCACCAGACCACGGGAAGCCGCGCATCTTTAATGGTGGGTGCAGGTTTTTCGTTTAACGCGCAAAAACGATATGCCTCGGCACGCGACTTTCCGTCGTGGGCCGCTCTAGCGGAAAGCTTGGTACTACGCCTGTACCCTAGTGACCCAGTTGCTCGCGGCCGCGCGTTGAAAAACGCTGGTGCCACAAGCGGAGCGCTCCGACTTGCTCAAGAGTTCGAGGCGGCTTTCGGCCGCACAGTATTGTTGAATCATCTACGAGACATGCTCCCAGATCGCGAGCATGAGCCCGGCGCGTTTCATCAAGATCTTCTGAATCTGCCCTGGAGCGACGTATTCACCACGAATTACGACACGCTCTTGGAGCGAGCAGCCCGTCCACTTCGAGATCAGAGGTACGAGGTTGTTCGCGGCCTGAACGATCTACCCCTGAAACGTTCCCCTCGGATTGTCAAACTTCACGGGACTCTCCCGGAACTGAACGATTGCATTGTGACCGAGGAAGATTATCGAACCTATCCTGAGAAATTCGGACCCTTCGTCGCGGAAGTTGAGGTGGCGATGGCCGAATCCCACCTGTGCCTCGTCGGATTTTCGGGCGATGATCCCAATTTTCTTGCTTGGTCCGGCTGGGTGAGAGATCGGCTCGGCGATAAAACCCCACCGATTTATCTTTGCACGTTCGACGAGCCAACGACCTTTCAAACGCGGATGTTGGAGCAGCGTTCGGTGATTCCGCTACCGCTGTGCATCGTTACGGGTAAGCCCGATTACGGACAAGCATTGCGGAGGTTTCTTGACCTGTTAAAGAAAACGGGAACTCGGAAACCGAGGTGGTGTCTTCCGCGGAACCTGAGAGACGAAGTCGTTGATGGCGAGCCCGAGTCTCCGGGGGATTCCGAGAGCTGGATGAAAGCCGCGTTGACCTGGCGAAGGAATCGCGAATTCTATCCTGAATGGATGACTCCACACATCGAGGCGATTGAGGCTTTGTGGAAAACCACAGAAGCGTGGGCTGCAAGCGCTGCGGACAATCCGCCCGAATTATCCGCTTTGGATGCTCCGACGGGCATTTTTGTATTGCACGAACTGCTTTGGCGTATCCGCCGCGCCATCTTTCCACCGTATGACGGCCTTGCACTTAATACCTGGAACGATGCTCTCCAGCGCTATGCAGCCTGGCGAAAGGAGCAAAGGTCGAGCCGAATTGAAATCGGACATGGTGCAGTCAAGATCGACGTCGACATGGTTGCTCTGGATCACGGGGCGATGGAGCTGCAGTTGGAACGCCTGCGGCATGCGCGTGAAATAGGTGACTTCACTAGATTCGAGTCGCTGCTCTCCGAGCTTGACGGGGAACTCGAGACGAAGCCGAAGGAACAGCAAGGCGCTGGAAGACACTTCCTGAAGCATCAGACAGCACTCGCGTATTTGTCTACTTGGAACGACACCAAACTGAATGAACTGCTCTTGGGCTGGAACACTTCATTGGTGCCACTATGGGCGTTGCGCCGAGCGGGATTGTTGATCGAGACCGGTGAGCGAAGACTCGGCGAATCAGTTTTGGACCAGGCATTGAACGAGCTGCGAGCGATGGCCGATGAAGGGACTCCCGAGACATGGTCAATCGAATCGTGGGTCATTTACGGTTTGCGTTCGATTAAGCGTCTAGAAGAGCTCTTCTCTCCTCAGCCCGCCGATTTTCAGGGCCCAAGGACCGACGTGAATCCGCATCTCAAGGTACGGGGCGTAGTCGACGACCGCGACGACTCAAATGCCTATCGCTTGCCGGAAAGTCAGGCTCAAGGCCCCCAGGAGTCATCGCACAAAGGCAAACAACCCGAACTCCAAGGCACCCTGAACTGGCTACGCGACCGAAGCTGCGACCCACAAGAGATCCTCGAATGGCTTGATCAACAAAATTCGCGCGAATTCACCTGGGCTTCGACGACGGCCCGCGCCAAGAAATTCGACCGTCGGGCTTGGACCAGAAGCATC
>Ga0210393_10001916_pt1 | contig 17273 bp, 15 predicted proteins | sample IncBWC27OmetaG_FD_160068 | JGI IMG/M metagenome (GOLD analysis project Ga0210393, IMG submission 160068) | Forest soil microbial communities from Barre Woods Harvard Forest LTER site, Petersham, Massachusetts, United States - Inc-BW-C-27-O ... | reverse complement strand
CCGCGGAGTTCAGGCAGCGGCTGATGGCGATCAAGTCGGGGACCCCGATTACGACGCCGCAGCGCAATTCGTCGACGGCGGGTTCGTCGCGTCCACAGCTCAAGCTGCCGCTGAGCGGGGTCAAGTCCAAAGAGCAGCACGCGTCGGCGCCGACGATGCTGAGCAACGCGATCGATACCGAGTGTCCGCGATGCGGCCGCAGCATCCCGGTCGATTCGAACTTCTGCTCTTTCTGCGCGGCCGACGTGACGGGGCGGCTGTCGATGCCGGACCGCGGCGCGTCGCACGAGGCGCAGACGATAGTGCTCGACGATGTCGCGGCGCCGGGCGATTTCCCCGGGCCGATTTTTCGATCGCGCCGTCGCCGGCGGCGTGGCGGGCGGTCGCTGGCGATGGTGGTCGGGGGATGTTTTTTGCTGGGGTATTTTCTATTCCATTCCTACCAGCAGCCTTCCGACGGCGACACCGGCCCCGACTACGGCGGTGTTCCTTCGGTGCCGGCGCCGGATGGATCAGCGCCCGCCGCGCCCGACGCCGGCGAGCCTGCGCATACCGAACCGCGCGAGATCGCGCTCCGCCGGCAGCTCGACATGGAAGGTTACGCCTCCGTGCATTTCAAGATGGATGGCGACACGATCATCTTGTGGGGTACGGTGCCGACGGAAGCCGATCGACTCATGGTACAGACGCAAATTTTCATGTTCGCGCGAATTTTTTCGATCGAGGATCATATCCAGGTGCGCGACACCTTCGCCGAGCCGTAGTATCCACCGCATGATCGCCGACCTGCACGTCCATACGCGGCTTTCGTCCGACTCCAACGTCGCGCCGGAGCAATATCTCGAATTTGCGAAGAGCTCTGGGCGCGGACTTGGGGCGATTTGTTTCACCGAGCATCGCCTGTTCCCTAGCGACACTGAGGTCGGCGCGCTGTATGCGGAGTTGGCGGAGCGATTTCAGATCGCAATCTTCAAGGGAATCGAAGCTGACACCGACCTTGGTCATCTGCTGCTGTTCGGGGTGAATGACGAAGTGATCCGGCGCTTCGATCTCACTTCGCGGATGCTTAAGAGCGACAGCCTGATCGAAGTGCTCTATCACGAGGGCGGCGTCGCGATTCCGGCGCATCCGTTTCGCGATTCCGGCTATGGTGCGCGACTCGATGCGCTGCTCAGTCGTCATGGCGCGGCGCTTGGCGCGGTCGAGGCGCTGAACGGGCAGAATTCGGCCGAGGAGAATCGGCGGGCGCAGGATGCGGTGCTCAAACTCGGGCTGACCGCAGTCGGCGGCAGCGACGCTCACTTCGCGACGTCGAAATGGTTCATGACGGTGTCGACGGAGTTCGAGCGCGAGGTGAAGACGGTCGAGGAGATGTGCGCAGAAATCCGCGCGGGACGAGCGCGACCTTACGTTTTTGCCGATTCGGATTGAGCGGCGGCGCCCGGCAACTCCATGTTCTCCAGCTCGTGTGTGAATTGCCGGATGTCTTGAGGGCGGCCCGCCGCGATCAGCTCGTCACCGGCTTTCAGCGGACGATCGGGCGAGATGGGCGAGAATTCACCGTCCGGATTGCCGGCGTCCTGAACGGCCAGCACGGTTACGCTGAAGCGGGCGCGGGCGTCGAGTTTGCGCACGGTGGTTCCCGCGGCGTTGGGAGGAACCGTGATCCGCGTCACGCGATAGCCGGTCGCCCAATAAATATTCGGGTCGCGTGTCGCCAGGGTCGACAAGGAAACAGTCACGCGGTTCAGTGCTTGTGCGATTTGGCGGCTGGTGATGAGGCCGAGAAAACGGCGGCTTAACCGATCGATCACCGGCAGCTCGTCGAGGCCCTCGTGTTCCATCACTTGGCTCGCTTCGTCGAGGTTCGCTTCAAGGGTCACCGTCGGGCAGTTCGCGTTGCAGATATCGAACGCGTTGACGAGCGGGCCGAGCTCCTGGCCTGACACGATCACGGTCAACAGGTCGCGCACCACGATCGCGCCGGCCAGTCCGCCGTCGCTATCGACGACAGGCAGTGTGGATTGCGAGGTCTCGCCGGCGGTGCGCAGCACGTCGGACAGTTTAGTGTTCTCGCTGACCATCGTGACGTTTTTGGTGACGACCGCGCTGACCGGAATGAGCGTGAGCGCGAGGCGCTCGCTGCCGATTTGCAGGGTCTTGCCCTGGCGCGCGAGGCGGAACTCGTCGAGGGATTCGGTTTCGATCGCGCGCGCAACGACCAGCGCCGTAATCGTCGCGATCATCGACGGCAGTGCGATGGTGTCGCTACGGGTCATCTCCCACAGCAGGAACAACGCCGTCAGCGGCGCGTGCGTGGTGCCGGCCAGAAAGGCGCCGAGCCCTACCAGCGCGTAGGAGCCGCGCGGCCCCGTCAGGTGGGGAATCAACCTCGACGACACCCGCTGGAACAAGCCGCCCGCCATCGTGCCGATGAAGAAGGTCGGGCCGAAGGAGCCGCCCGGCGCGCCGCATCCGAGCGACACGCTGCTGGCGAAAAACTTCGCGCAAGTCATCACAGCGAGCATCCCGATGCCGAACTCGCCCGCCATCGCCGCGTTGATCACCGGGTAGCCGTCGGACAAGTTTTGCGGCAGCCAAATCCCAATCGCGCCGACGACTGCGAGGCCTGCAATCAGCTTGAGCCAAACCGGCTGATCGAGCCGGCGAAACCAGGCGTCGGTGGCGTTGAAGAAGCGGATATAACCGGCGGCGAGCACGCCGAGGAACGCGCCCATCAGCGCATAGGTCGCCATCTCCCAGTAACTGCGCAGAACGAACTCGGGCGCGAGGAAGACGACCGCGTTGCCCTGGATCGCACGCGATGTGATTACAGCGCTGAAGGTGGCGATGATCAGCAGCGTGAGGTTGGCGATTTCGGTATGGCCGAGGAGGACGATCTCCTGCGCAAACATCAGGCCGCCGATCGGAGCATTGAATGTCGTTGCAATGCCGGCGCCGGCGCCGGCTGCTACCAGCACCTTGGCGCGATCGGGCGACAACTTACGCAGCTGCGCGATGGTCGAGCCGATCGCGCCGCCGATCTGCGCAATCGGGCCTTCGCGGCCGACCGATGCGCCCGCGCCCAACGACAGCGAGGCGCCGGCCGCCTTGACGAAGATCCACCGCCGTTTGACCTTGGCCGTGCCGAGATTGACCATCTCGAGAAAATTCGGAAAGCCGTACCCCAGCACGTCGCCGGGAAAAATTCGGTTGAGCACCAGGATGGCGACGCCGCCGCTCATCAGGATCACGGGGATCAGCGCGCGATACCATCCGCCGTGGTCGATGCCGAGCGCGTTCCACTCATACCCGCGAAACAGCCACGAGAAAAATTCGATCAGGCTGCGAAAGCCGAGATTGCCGAGCGCCGCGAGCACTCCCACCGTCACTGCGAGCAGAATCAGCTGGACATATTCGAACTGGTCGCTGCGCAGCGAAAGCGAAGGTCGTCGCATGAAATCCCGCAGCCGCTACACGCCGAGGAACCGGTGCGCGACGGCGAGGAACTCGTCGAGGCGATCGTGATGCACCCAGTGGCCGGCCTTTTCGAGGGTCACCGACTCGGCGTGCTTGAAGGCCTGGATGCGCCCGTCGGCGACCCAATCGCCCGCCCACGATTCAGTGCCGCGAATCAGCAGGGTCGGACAGGTGATGCGCCCCCAAATCTCGCGCGCGTCGCGGTTGTTGAACATGTACGGCGACGTGGCATGAACGTAGTTGTCGAACTTCCACGAGTAAGTGCCGTTCTCGTTGCGGCGGATGCCCCAAATCGTCAGATGCAGCGCCTGGTCGCGGCTAAGATGCGGATTGGCCTCGCGCATGCGGGCTAGAGCCTCTTCGATCGACGGGTACTCGCGCACTTTACGCCGCGCGAGCGTCTGCATCTGGCCGATCCAGTTGTTCATGCGATCGTAGGCGGGCGTGTCCTTGATCATGCCGGGCGGCGGACCCATCCCCTCGATCGAGACAACGCGCTTGACGGCGTTGGGATGAGTGCCGGTGTACTGCAAAACGATTCCGCCGCCGAGCGAGTGACCGATGAGCGTCGCGGGCTCCTTGGTCACCGCGTTCATGAGCTGCGCGAGGTCGAGCACGTAGTCGATCATCGAGTAGCCGCTGCCTACCGCCCAGTCGGAGTCGCCATGACCGCGCAGGTCGGGCGCGATGATGTGAAAATGGCGGCGCAAATCGAGCGCGACCCAATCCCAGTTGCGGCAGTGGTCGCGGCCGCCATGCACGAGCACGAGCAGCGGCTTATCGGCATTGCCCCAATCGACGTAGTGCAGTTTGAGCCGCTGCGAATAAAAATAATGCGAAGTCGGCCCGATGATGCTATCGGCCATGTGCCGGTCTCTCCACGAAGCTAAGACGTCAGCGTCAAAAGCTACAGGTTAGGCTGGATCTCGTCGAGGGCCGCGCGCGCGGTGCGAGTGATGAACTCGATTTCGGCGTCGCCGATGATGAACGGCGGCGTGATCATCATCGCGTCGCCACCCGCTTTCCCCGCCATCCCGGTCGCCGGATAGAAGAACATCCCCTTGCGCACCGACGCGCCCAGCACGCGATTGGTAACCTTCTTTTCAGGCGCGAACGGCGTGCGTGTCGCTTTGTCCTGCACCAGCTCGATGCCCCAGAACATCCCGGTGCCGCGGATGTCGCCGACCATCGGATGCCCCGACAATTCTTCCTTCAGGCTCGAGCCGAGGCGCGCGCCGACTTCCGCCGACCGTTCGACGAGCCGCTCGCGCTCCATGATGGCGAGCACTTCGTCGGCGACCGCGCACGCAACCGGATGCGAGCTGTAGGTGTAGAACATGAATTCAGCTTTCGCCTGCTCGACTTCCTCGACCAGCGATTCCTTGACCGCGATCATGCCCATCGGCATGTAGCCGCCGGTAAGGCCCTTGCCGCCGACCAGGATGTCAGGCACGACGTCCCAGTGATCGACGCCGAAGCGGCGGCCGGTGCGGCCGAAACCGGTCATCACTTCGTCGGCGATGAGCAGCACGTCGTAGCGATCGCAAATCTCGCGAATCTTCGGCCAATACTCCTTGACCGGAGGCACGACGCCACCGCTCGAGCCCATCATCGGCTCGGCAATAAAAGCTGCGATCGAGTCGGCGCCATGGTTCAGGATTTCTTTTTCTAGCGCAACGGCGCAGTCGAGATCGCACGACGGATAGGTTTTACCCCACGGGCATCGGTAGCAATATGTGGGATCGATTTTCGGCCAATCGAGCAAAACATGCTCGTAGTCGGCGCGGCGTCCGCTGCCGCCCGCCGATAACGCTGCGATGGTGTTGCCGTGGTAGGAGAATCGGCGCCCGATGATCTTGCTCTTCGATCGCTTGCCGCGCGCCTTGTGGTAGAGAATCGCAAACTTCAACGCCGCTTCGACCGACTCCGATCCGCCGCTGGTGAAAAAGAACCGCGTGAGCCCCGCGGGTGTCCACCGCGTGAGACGATCGACCAGCCTCTCGCGCTCGGGCGAAGTCCAGACCGGCACGATGTAGTCGAGCTTGGCGATCGTGCGCGCGGCGACCTCGGCGATTTCGCGGCGGCCTTGCCCGATGTTCACCACCACGGCGCCGCCTCCCGCGTCGAGGATTTTGTTGCCGTCGGAGGCGTAGAGCCAGGGGCCCTCAGCGCGCTCGATGCGGATGGGATCGTGCGGACCGCGCATGAACATCGGTGTGTCGGGCATGGATGAATCTTAACCGTGAATCGATGCGGCGGGCAATGTGAGGAGAAGACAGGAGTCCGGCTTAACGGATCGTTTTTGCTACCGCCTCCAGCAGCGCGTTCTGAGCGTGCAGCAAGAAGGTCTTTGCCGCGATCACGTGACACCTCGGCGACACCATTGCATCGGCGGTGACCTCCTGGCCCCGGGTGACAGGCGGGCAAGGGATGAAGAGCTCGTCCCCCGCGAAGTGTTCGAGAGTCGCAGCTGTAATCTGGTAGTCGAGTACTTCCGCTGGCTCGACATCTTCGGGCCAGCTGTCAGTGATCACAACGTCCGCCGAGGCGAGTGCTCCCATCTCGGTTGTCGCTGAGAAGCGCTCGATCTTCGCAAAGCGGCGGGCGTGCCAGCGCTCTGGATAGATCTGGACCACTTCGATGGACAGCGCCGCCGCCGCTTCCGCCCATGAGCCAAGGATGTTGCCGTCCGGGGCTACGACGCCAACACGCAGGCCGCTCAGATCTCCTCTCTGCTGCAGAACATACGCCAGATCGCCCAACGTCTCGCAAGGGTGATTGCTGCGCGTCCTGGCATTGATGACGGGCAATGTCGCAGCTTCGGCCAGACGCCTCAGCTGGCCTAGATCGGGCGTGCGAATGACGACGATGTCGAACCAGTTGTCGAGATATTGCGCGAGATCTCCGACCGCCTCATTGCCCGCAAGACTGATCGGCGCTCGAACGCAAAGGCCTCCCATAACTTTGATGCCGAGTTCGAATGCGGTCGTATTGCGCCACCCGCTGTCATCGACAACGAGCGCAACTCGCACGCCTTGGAGCGCTTGCGGGACTTGTCGCTCTCGCCATGCCTGCGCATAGGCAATGGCACGCCTTAGTATTGACTCGAGGGTGTCCGCACGATGGTCATCGAGTGCGAGAAAGTCGGTCACGCTGGCCACTTCAGCCCCAAAAAAAGAGAGGCTACCGACTCACTACTTTATAGCGCCGGATTCGCGCCAGCGGTCGAGGTCTTCTTTGCTGTAGCCGAGTTCGCCGAGGATTTCGTCGGTATGCTGTCCGAGTTGCGGCGCGAGCGACCTTATCGATCCCGGCGTCTCCGAGAACTTCGCCGCGATGCCGACCTGCTTGACCCTTTTGCCGCTCGGGGCTTCGACTTCGACGATCATGTTGCGCGCCAGCACTTGGGGATCGTTCGGCACTTCGTCGAGGGTGAGCATCCGGCCGGCGCAGATGTCGCTCTTGTTCAGTATCTCGAACCATTGGTCGCGCGTTTTGGTTTTGAATGTTTCAGTGAACACGCGGGCGATCTCGGCGCGCTTGCTCGAGTCGTACTCGTGCGGGATGAAATCTTCGCGGCCGAGTGCGCGGCAGAGGTTGGCGAAGAACCACGGCTCGATCGCCGCGATCGTGATGTATTTGTCGTCCCTGGTCAGGTAGGTGTTGTAGTTCGGGATGCCGCCGTCGAAGATCGTCTCGCCGCGCTGCGGCACTTTGTGGTTCGCGAAGAAGGTCGAGAATGCCTGCGCCAGCAGCGCGAGGCTGCCGTCCATCATCGAGATGTCGACGTATTGCCCACGGCCCGTCTGATTGCGCGCGACGAGAGCGGCGAGCACGCCGATGGCGCCGTTCATCCCGCCGGCGGCGTAATCGGCAACCAGGTTATGCGGAATCGTCGGCGGCGAGCCGGGGCGCCCGAACATCGAGAGCACGCCTGCCGTCGCGATGTAGTTGATGTCATGGCCGACGAGGTCGCGATACGGACCGGTCTGCCCGTAGCCGGTGATAGCGCAATAGATGAGGCGCGAGTTGCGCGACGAGAGCTTCTCGTAGTCGATGCCGAGGCGCTTGGCGACGCCGGGGCGATATTCCTCGACGATGACGTCGGTGCGCTGGGCGAGGCGGGTGTAGATTTCCTTGCCCACCCCGCTTTTCAGATTGATGCCGATCGATTTCTTGTTACGCGCGAGAGCATTGTACGGCGAGCTGGCGAAGGTATTGGTCTGCGCCCGCGTGTCGGCGGCGGCAGCTTGTTGCGCGCGCCTGCCGGTGGGAGGGCCCGGCTCTTCGATCTTGATCACTTCGGCGCCGAGGTCCGCGAGGATCATCGTGCAGAACGGCCCCGGCGCGAGCTTGGTCAGGTCGAGTACTTTGATTCCGTCGAGTGGTGCAGGCATCGTGGCCCTACTCTATTGATTGGGATTTTCTGGCTGCTGAGGGTTCTGATTGAACTGCGGCACCGAGTCGTTCTGATCGTTGTCGCCGCCGTTTGCCTGCGCTGGCTGATCGTCGCCCCCCGCGGCGTTTTGCTCATTCATCTGACTGCCGTCGGCGTTCTGATTGTCGTCGTTATCGTTCGAATCGCTGTCGTTGTCGTTATCGCTCGCGTCGCTGTCACTATCATTGCTGTTTTCGCTAGTGCCGATGTTCGGTTGAGCGTCCTGTGCGACGACGATGCCCGCTTGCGATGCGGCACGGCTTGACGCGGGATTGGTCGCATTGCGATTCGACGCGCATGCGATCGGCGGCGCCACCAATAGAAGGAACGCGGCGGTCAGACTGATTTTCGCGAACATACTAATCTCTCCAATCGTTCCGAACGCACGAAGACCTCGCGCACGCTGATTATAGGACCGCGGCACGCACTCGCGCCATTCGCTCCGCCAGCGACTTGAGCCCCGTCACCATGTGTACGCCGTACCAATGCAAGTCGCGGCCGCCGACTATCAGCACGCGGCGGCTGAGGGCAGGCGGCACGAGAGCTTTGACCTCGGCCACGTCGGCTTCGTCGAAGGGATAGGGCTCGTCGGGAAGTATGACGATGTCGGGGCGCCGTTCGACGGCCTCTTCGAGGGTGGTCACGGGATAGCGCTCGCCGGCGGAGGCGTAGATGTTGTTGTAGCCGAGCATCCGGAGCACGTCGTGCGCGTAGGTGTCGCCGTTGAAGGACATCCACGGCTTCTTCCATATCGGGCAGAAGACGCGCAGTCGCAGCTTGCTCCATACGCCGAGCGCAGCCTCGATGCCGCTGACGCTCAGCGTGATCTCCTTGGCGAGCTCGGCGGCGGCGTGCTCGCGACGCAGCACGCGGCCCAGGCGCAGGATCGATTCGACCGCGCCGGGCACGGTGCGCGGATAGGTCGTGAAAACGGGGATGCCGGCGGCGCGCAGCTTCTCGACGTCCTCGCGGCGGTTCTCCTCGGCGTTGGCGATGACCAGCTCGGGCTCGAGCTTGACGATGGCGTTGATGTCGGGGTTCTTGGTGCCGCCGACTTTCGGAATCGACGCGACGGCCGCAACCGGCTCGACGCAGAATTTCGTCACGCCCACCACCTCGGAGCTGAAACCGAGCGCGAACAGCGTCTCGGTCCAGCTCGGCACCAGCGACACGATTCGGGCAGGCGAGTGCTCGAGCTCGACGCGGAAGCCCATGTCATCGGCTATCGGCGTCGCGCCCGCCATCTTAGTGCTCCGGTTGCGGCGACGAATTCACGCGCCGGCGAATCAGGCTGAAGCGAGGCATCATGATCAAAACCCCTGCGACAAGAAAGCCGTCGCCGAGGGCCAGCAGCACCGCCAACGTGACGCGAAATTGCTGGTGATTGAAGGCAACCTGCAAAGTCTGGAGAGCCAGCAACGTCAGGGGAATCACGCTTAGTCCAGCGACAACAAGAACGAGCCCAAACCATTTCAGCGGCGATTGTGGCCAACTCATATCGATCCCCGTTCGTTACCTCGATTTGCGCTTGATGATCGCATCCAGCTCGCGGCGATCGCCGGGCGTCAGTTGTTCAGCGCCGGCGCGCGCACCGCCATCTGATTTCGCGGTCGAGGCCGCTGATCCATCCGCGTCGGTCTGCGGTTGGGATGCAGCAGGTGGTTGCGGATGATCAGGCGCTCGATACGCGATGTAATGCACGGCCGACGGAATCATAACTCGTTTCGTCAAAAAGCCCAAAATGAGCGCCGCCAGGAAGGCGAGCACGATGATTCCCGGCCGCCGCTTCCGCTTCTTCCTGGCCGGCCGCCTCGCGCCTGCGCGCTTTCGCGCCGGCGCAGCTCGTACTCGATCCGCCACCTGACTTCCTCCGCCGCGAACGCCACCGGGAATGCTACCGCAGAGGCTCTCTTAATAGAACTGCGCGAGCCCATCGCGCGACGAGTCGCCGCGTCGGCACTTCGTCAAGATGGCGCGCGCCATTGTACCAATCGACGCCAAGCTCCTGCGCGCGGCGGCTGATGCTCGCGATGCGGAAGAACATCCGGTGACGGGGGCCGTAGAAATTGCGCGCAGCGAAGGCGAGCTTGCTCATTTTCTTGCCCACCGCACCTTGGTGCAGCGCGCGATCATAGTCGCGCAGCGCGCCGCCGTCGCCGTCGATGTATTTGCAGATAGCGCTCGCGGCCAGCTTGCCGTGCTCGAAGGCGCACGAAATGCCCTCGCCCATCAGCGGATCGACGCCCGAAGCGTCGCCCGCCAGGATAACGCGGCCGGATGCGTAGCGATCGCTCGCGTCGAACCATCGAATCGGGAACGAATGCCATCGAATTGCGTGCCGCTGCAGGCCGTCGAGCGGAAGCTCGGGAAACGCCGCGACGAGTTCGGCAATCATCCGCGCTTGCTCGCCTGCCTTTTCGGTGAAATCGCGCGGGCGCTGATCGTAAATGCCGACGTTCAGATGCGGCGTGCCGTCGATGAGGCACGGGAACGACCAGCTGTAGCCGCTGATTCCGCGGCTGACGCATCGGAAGTCGAAGCGGTAGCGTCTGGCGGTGAACTCGGGGGTGCGCTCGGCGTCGACTGCAATGTCCGTCATCAATGCGCGCCCGATCGTTTCCTTGCGCGCGCCAAACACGACGCGACGGACTCTGCTGCCCGAGCCGTCGGCGCCCACCAGCACCTGCGCTTCGTAGGTGCCGCTGTCGGTGCCGACGCGCACCGCGTCGGCATCTGGAATGACTTCGAGGACGCGGCTGCGTTGAATGATTTCGACTCCCGCGTCCGTCGCCGCCCGCGCGAGCATCGCGTCGAAGCGGTCGCGACGAATGACAGTTGCCAGCACGTCGCCGCCGCGCGACAAATCGACCTCGCCGACGGGAGTCGCCGCTGCGCCGCGGATCACCTCAATGGCGGGGACGTCGAGCGGGATGCCGAGCTCGTCGAGCGCGAGCATGGTTTTGGGAATCAGCCCGCCCGCGCAGACCTTGAACCGCGGATGCGCCGACTTTTCGATCGCGACGATTCGCCCCGCCAGCGTGGGTCTTCGCTTCACCAGGTACAGTGCAGTCGCCAATCCCGCGGGACCGGCCCCGGCGATCACGACGTCAAATTTTCGCGAGGATTCCATCGGGCGCTTCAACGCGTAGCATACGCGCTCGCAGATGCCAGCGCGGCGCATCGAGATACTCGATGCGCCGCGGTTCGCTGGCGTAACTTATTTTGCGATCAGGCGATCAACCCTGTGCCTGGCTGGCTGCCGGCTTGATCACCGTGTAGAGCGTTGCACCGCCGCGTTGCACGAGTAGCAACGCCGGCGTCTTCTTCGACTGCGCGTCCTTGGCCTTGGCGACGAAATCTGAAACCGCCGCGACCTTGTCGTGATTGATTTCCATCACGACGTCGCCCGGCTGCAATCCCGCATCAGCCGACGGGCTGTCCGGTGCGACCTTCTGAATCACCACTCCCTTGGTGCCTTCGAGATGGAACTGCTGCGCAATCTCGGGCGTGATATCGCCAACTTGCATGCCCCAGTTGCCGCCCGGCTCTTCGGTCTTGGCCGACGCTACCTGCGGTTCCTTGCGCTCGCCGATCGTAACCTCGAGGGTCATGTGCTGGCCGTTGCGCACGACCTCGACCGGCACTTTCTGATTGATCGGCGTCTGCGCGACCAGCGCCGGCAGCTCATGCTCGTCGTCGACTGGATGGCCATTGAAGCTGAGCACGATATCGCCCCGCTCGATTCCGCCCTTGCCGGCCGGTCCGTCTTTGTCCGCACTGGCGACCAGAGCGCCCTCGGGTTTAGGCAATCCGAACGACTGCGCGAGGTCGGGAGTCACTTCCTGGATTTCGACGCCCAGCCATCCGCGGATCACGCGCCCGTGCGCCTTCAACTGATCCATCACGTTGCGCGCCATGTCGATCGGGATGGCGAAGCCGATGCCGTTGTTGGCGCCGGTGCGGCTGTAGATTGCGGTGTTGATTCCGATCACTTCGCCGCGCGTGTTGATTAGCGGTCCGCCCGAGTTGCCGGGATTGATCGACGCGTCGGTCTGGATGAAGTCGTCGTAGTCGCCGCCGAGGATTCGTCCCTTGGCGCTCACGATACCGGCCGTCACGGTCATGCCGACGTTGAACGGGTTGCCGATAGCTATAACCCAGTCGCCCACGTCAGCGGTGTTGGAGTCGCCCAGGGGAGCTACCGGCAACGGCTCCTTGGCGTCGATTTTGATCAGTCCGAGATCGGTCTTGGCGTCCTTGCCGATTACCTTCGCGGTGAATTCGCGCTTGTCCTGCAGCGTCACGTGAATTTCTTCGGCGTTACCGACCACGTGATTGTTGGTGAGGATGTAGCCGTCGGCCGATACGATCACGCCTGAGCCGAGTCCGTGCTGCTTGTACTCGCGCTGACCGCCCTGGCCAAAGTAGCGGCGCAACTGGTCGAACGGATCGGCGCCACCGCCGCCGCCGCTGCCTCCGCCACCCTGATCGCCCCCGCCGCCCTGATCACCGGGGCCTACTTCGCCGCCGCCGCCGTTGTCGTCACCACCACCTTCGCCGTTGTCGTCGCCGCCCTGCTGGCCGAACATCCCCGAAACTTTGACATCCTGCACGACGTTGACGCTCACCACCGCTGGAATCATCTTCTTGACCAGCGGCGCGAACGAAGTGATCACGCCGACCTTCTCGCCCGGCTCAGGCGTGTTCGGCGCTGCCGGCGCCAAAGGCGCCACCTGGACTCCGGGCACCGGCGGCGCGGGGAGAGGCTCTGGAGCGGCTTGTGCCTGCTGCGCGGGTGGCGCCTTGGAGGCGTCGGAATCGGAACCCCAGAATGGGAACGCGCCAACGCGCGCAAAGGCTATAACCAAGCCGATGAAAACGCCGCCGGCTATGGCGGCGATCTTCTTAACCATGCATTCCTCCTGGAATGTAGCGTAACTCTTGGGTCATGAGGGGGGGCAAGGACAGGACCATCTATAGGTATCGGACGATTAATTTCGGCCGAAATTCAGGCTCCTGCTTGAACGAACAACCTTCGCTGCCACCTGGTCAAGACCCTTTACCGCTGGATCCATCAAATCAAAATTCACGGCGAGAACAAAACGTTCCTCCAGAGGCAAATCGACATCTCCCGCCCTTGCTCCGGCGCTAACCCTTCTGCATCGCCTTGATGTCCTCGAGCAGCACCTTCTCATGCCCATTCGGATTCACTTTTTCGTAGATCTTGCGCAGGTTGCCGTTCGGATCGATCACGAAGCTGGTGCGGTTCCAGTACTTGGTGCCGTTAAATTCGGTCTGCCCGATTCCGGCCTCCTTGAGAAATGCGGCGTTGGTGTCGGCGAGCAGATCGATCGTGAAGGCGAACTTGTTGGCGAAGTTCTTGTGCGACGCGACGTCGTCGGCGCTGACGCCCACCACCTTGATTCCCGCCGCGTCGAAGTCGGCCTTGCTGGCGGTGAACGACTTGCCCTGGATGGTGCAGCCGGGAGTGTCGTCTTTGGGGTAGACGTACACGACGAGCCACTTACCGGCGAAATCGGCGAGCTTCATCTGCTTGCCGTCCTGGTTCTGGAGATTGAAGTTCACGAACGGTTTCCCTGTTTCGAGCATGAGCGTTTCCTTTCTTTCCGTCGCGCGCGACGGGTTAATCTTCTGGAGACAAGACGAGGCTTGGGTCAGTCCCAAGCCTATCACGCATGCGCAGTCTTGGCGCGCACCAAATGTCGAATTTCTAACGCAGCGTGTTGTAGCCTGCCGACTTGCCGATCTTGTCCATCTCGTCATCCGACAGGTCCGCCGTGCGCTGCGTGACGAACCATCGATGGCCGAACGGGTCCTTCAACGTCCCGGACTTCTGCCCGTACGGCTCGTCTTCCACTGGCCTGACCGCTTTTCCACCCGCCGCAAGCGCCCGCTCGAAAGTTGCGTCCGCGTCCTCAACCAGCAGATAAAGGCCCACGCCGCTGCCACCCAGGGTCGCGGGACTGATCACGCCGATCTCCGGATGTTCGTCGCTGATGAACACCGGCGTTCCGTTGATTTCAATCTCGGCGTGGCCCACCCTGCCGTCCGGTCCCGTCCAGCGCATCAACTCCTTCGCGCCGAACGCTTTTTTGTAGAACTCGATTCCGTCGGCCGCGCCCTTGATCGTGAGGTACGCGGTGATCGCTCGCGGCCCGACCGGTATAGCATTTATTTTTCCCGCCATGAATTCTCTCCTCAGAAAACTAGAACATGAACGTGATCGGCGACGCCGCCGCGATCATCCACGCGAACCATAGCGATTCAGCCACCGCTATGAGCATGAGATTGCGCGACGCGCTGTAGGCCGACGCCGAGAATATTTCGATCATCACGAAACCTATCGTGATAATCGGCAGCACCAGCATCAGCACGAACGGCAATACGCCCATGGCCACGCCGACACCCATCATGACCAGAATCAGGACGCGCCCGAGCGACGCCCACAGCGTCGAAATCCCCAACCCTCCGCGCCGCACGAGCAACTCGAAGCCGATCCAGAACGGGAACGTCAGCACCGTCGCCATCGCCATGACCACTAAACGCTCCGGCGACAACGACAGGTGATGCAGCATCGCGGACATCGCGACCTGGCACACGTACACCACGACGAACGCAGCGAAGCCCGCGAGTATCGCGTCGCCGACGCCTTCGCGGGTACGGTACCATTCGAGCGGATGCCAGATTGCGAGCACGCCCACAAGGATCAACCCCGCGACGCCGAACCATGAGATCTGAACATCGCCGACTATCACGGGCACGAACCACGCTGGATTCGCCGCCGCCAGGGGCATCGCCGCGAGTAGCACGCCGCCCAGTATCAGCAGCCCGATCCATCCGCTCGGCCCCGGCCTTTCTTCCGCCCACTTCGGCACCATCGAGCCGCAAACGCGGCCAATCGGTATGAGCAGGATCAGAAAGACGAACAGTGCAAATCTCGCCGAGCCGCGCCGCGCGTCTTTGAGCTTGAGATCCCCGGTTCGCGAGACACCGACGGCGCTGTCAAGCCATTTTATGATCACGGCCGCGGCCGCCGGCGAATTCACGATCGTCACGTGATCGAGACCCGGCATCTGGATCGCTTCGACCGCGCTGCCCTGCGCGAAATCGCCGTAGCTCTTGCCGAGCTGGATTTGCGGCACGTTCGCCAGATGCGCCGCGAGCATCGTCGAGGGAACCTGGATCGGATCGACCGGGTCGCGCTGAGCAAAAATGAAGAGCGCGTTCTTCGGCGGTACCGGACCGAGTGTCCAGCCCCCCGAAATCATCACCGCGGCTTTGAGATTCGGATCGTTGGTCGCGTAGTCGAGCGCCGCGCCCGCGCCCATCGAATGCCCCATCACGACGATACGCGATCCGTCGACCAACTGGCTGTTGCGCAGATAATCGACCGCCACTTTCACGTTCTCGCGCAGGCTGCTGCTGTCGAGGTCGCTGCCGTTGAACGGGTTGCGATTCTCGCCGTGTCCGTTGACGTCGATCGCCAGCACGCCGTAGCCGTTGTCGGCCAGCCGCCGCGCCAGCCCGCTCATCAGCACGCGATCGCCGGTGAAGCCGTGAATCAGCACGACGCCCGGCGGCCGCTCGGCCGCAGGTTTGGGAAATTGCGTATAGAACGGGTCTCCCGGCCCCGGCAGATACATCGTCGCCGGCTCGTTCCCGGGCAGCATGACGTAGACATGCGCCGGGCCACCCCGGTCGAGATGGTTCAGCCGCGCAACCGCGAGGATGAAAATGATCGCGAGGCCAATCGAGATGATGCGCGAAATTTTCATTTTCAACCTGCCCGCGCGCTCTAGACTCCTGCCCTACTCTTCTCGACGTCCGCGATCGACACGTCCCGCTTGTGCGTCGCGATCATCCAGATATGTCCAAACGGATCCGCCAACACGCCCATTCTGTCGCCCCACGGCTTGTCGACGACCGGCTCCATCTCCTTCGCGCCAGCCGCAATGGCCCGTTTGTACACCGCGTCCGAGTCCTCGACGTAAACATAAAAATGCACCGGCGTGCCGCCCAACGATTGCGGAGTTCGCGACCAGCCCTTCGCCACCCACTCCGCTGCATGCTTCGAGCCGTCGTCCGAAAGCCGCACCATCGAGTCGCCGATCTTCAACAGCGCATGGGTAACCTTCCCGTCCGGCTCGGCCATGCGTTCCAACTCCGTCGCGCCGAATGCGTTGCGGTAAAACTCGACAGCCCGCGCCGCGTCCCTGACGCTCAGGAACGGCGTCACGCTATGCCATCCGTCAGGAGTCGTTTTCACTTTGCTCGCCATAGTCATGCTCCTACTTCGTGCTATTTTTTTGAATCCTTCGACGGCAGTTCCTTCAGCGGCGTGCCGACGAACCACACGTGGCCGTACGGGTCTTCGATTCCGCCGCACCTGTCGCCCCACTCCTTATCCTCCACCGGGTCGACGATTTTGGCTCCCGCCGCGACCGCGCGCCTGACCACATCGTCCGCATCGGCGACGTAGATATACAAATGCACGGGAGAGCCGCCGTACGATCCTGGGGCCCGCGACAACGTTTGCGCTTCTTTATCCCGGATATGCGCCGAGGTCGGGTCCGACAGCATGACGGTCGTCTCGCCCATCTTCAGCGTCGCATGACTGACGAGCCCGCCCGGCTCAGCATCGTGCATTGACACCGTCGCGCCGAACACGTTCCGGTAAAATTCGGCGGCGCTCGCAACGCCCTCGATATACAGGAACGGCATGATACGGCGCGGGGCAGGAACCGCCGCGGGCACCGTCGCGACACGAGGATCGTCCGCCACCGAAATCTCGGACGTCGCGGTCGGAGTGCCATAAATCATCGACACAGACTTTTCCGCATACTGCCGATGCCACAATCCCTGCGGACACACGAACGCCTCGGCCGCGCGCAGCGTGCGCTTCACCGGACCGTCGTCGGTCAGCGTCGTCACCTCGAGCTCGCCGTCGAGCACCAGCAGCAACTCGTCGCCGTCGGGATGCCGCTCCCAGGGCGTCTGCCCAGTGTAGCTCATCACGCCCAGCGTCAGATTTCCGATCTTCGCGACGTTGCGGGTGGCGGCCTCGGCGTCCTCGCCGGTCGTCGCGTCGGTGATCGTAAGATGCGGCACCTCGCGCAACGCGGCGCGCAGGTCATGCTCCCGCAGCATCGCCGGATCCAGATGGCGCGAGCCTTTGCGCTTGTGCGCCGGCGACTTTGGCTTCGCGGACCTGCCTTCGGTGCGGCTGGGAGTCAGGTAAAACGACGACACGAACGGGCGCGGGATCACGCGATGCCACAATCCCTCGGGGCAGACAAACAACGAACCCGCATGCGCGGTAGCCTTCACCGGGCCG
>Ga0210393_10001913_pt1 | contig 17288 bp, 13 predicted proteins | sample IncBWC27OmetaG_FD_160068 | JGI IMG/M metagenome (GOLD analysis project Ga0210393, IMG submission 160068) | Forest soil microbial communities from Barre Woods Harvard Forest LTER site, Petersham, Massachusetts, United States - Inc-BW-C-27-O ... | reverse complement strand
CTTCGAAGAGCGTTGTGTTGGTCGTAACGCGGAAGCCTGCGGCGACCGCGGCTTGAACCCCCTCCATCGCGATATCGTAGCCGCCCTCGCGGCAGACGGAGAAGTCGTGATGCTCGCGCTGACCGTCGACGTGGACCGAGAACGAGAGATACTTGCTTGGCTTGAAGAGGTGCAGCTTCTCTTTGAGCAAAAGCGCGTTGGTGCACATATAGACGTATTTCTTGCGCGCGACGAGTCCGGCCACGATCTCCGGCATCTTCGGGTGCAGCAGCGGCTCTCCGCCGGGGATCGAGACCATCGGGGCGCCGCACTCTTCTACCGCTTTAAAGCAATCCTCGGGCGAGAGCTCTGCCTTCAGGATGTGCGCCGGGTACTGGATCTTTCCGCAGCCGGCGCAGGCGAGATTACAGCGGAACAACGGCTCGAGCATCAGCACGAGCGGATACCGCTTGCGCCCGCTGAGCTTCTGCTTCAAAACATAAGTTGCAACCGTCCAGGCTTGCGAGACTGGGACTGCCATCCGGTGTCTCCTCCATCAAAAATTTGTAATGCCCCGGCCTAATCTGCCGGGCCGTTCTGCATGGCCCGCTCATACGTCGTCAGGGCCAGCAGGGGGAAATACTGCTTGTACAGGTGATACCCAAGATAAAAGACACGCGGGAAGCCCGTGCCAGTGTAATAACTTTCGCCGTTTCGTCCCGGAACCAGCTCGTCCCAGCTTCCATCTTTACGCTGGCGCTCGATCAACCAGCGAACGCCCTTGGCAACGGAGTCAGAGCGCGTGTCCCCGGCGGCGAGCAGTCCGAGGACGGCCCACGCAGTCTGCGAAGGCGTGCTTGGCCCAATGCCTCTCTGGTTGGGATCATCGTAGGTTCCACAGGTCTCGCCCCAGCCGCCGTCGGCGTTCTGCACCATGCGGATCCACTCCGCGGCCTGCTGGATCGCAGGCTCATGGTTCCACATCCCCATGGCTTCAAGGCCACGCAGCACGAGGAAGGTGCCGTAGAGGTAGTTCACGCCCCAGCGACCGAACCAGCTTCCGTCTGGCTCCTGCTCCTTCAGGATGAACTGAATTGCCTTCTCGACGCGCGGGTGTTTGCGTGTGAACCCGTACTGCGCAAGCATCTCAAGCATCCTGCCTGTGATGTCGACCGTCGGCGGGTCGAGCATAGCATTGTGGTCGGCAAACGGAATGTACTGGAAGATGCTCTTGGTGTTGTCCTTGTCGAAGGCGGCCCACCCACCGTTTTTGCACTGCATCGCCCATATCCAGTTCAAGGCGCGCTGGCAGACCTCGTACTGATAGCGTTCTCGCGGATTGTCCACGCTGTTGAGCGCAAGCAGAACCTGTCCTGTATCATCCACATCCGGATAAAACTCATTGTTGAACTCAAAGTACCAACCGCCGGGTTCTACGTTCTTGACCTTCTCGGCCCAATCGCCCTTTTGACGCACTTCCTTCGAAAGGATCCAGTCGGCGGCCTTCAACATACGCGGATCGTCCCGTCGCACTCCGGCTTCGCCAAGGGCGTACATCGCCTGCGCCGTGTCCCATACAGGCGGAAAGCAAGGCTGCATCCGGAAGGTCGGGACAGTATAGTCCGGCGTACCCTCCGGACAGTCAATGCCGAGCTTCTCGAACTCATCCATCGCGCGAATCAGCTGCGGATCGTCGAGCGAGTAGTCCAGGCAGCGCAGGGCCACGATCGAATTCAGCATGGCCGGATAGATCGCTCCCAGACCATCGGACTTCTCGAACCGCTCGAGCATCCACTCCTTCGCGCGCTTGATCGCAATCTTTCGCAGCGGACGAATGTGCACCCGCTCAAACCAGTGGACCATGCGATCGGTGAACAGGAAGAAGTTCCGCCAGCTGACGGGCCGCTTCTTGTCCCACTTCAGGTGCAGGTTCGAGTTCTGGCGTCCGCCAACAAAGAGCTCTTCGATTCCCTGCTCCGGCGCAAGCTTCTTGAACGGCTTCTTCGCGTAGATGATCGACAGCGGAACAAGGATCCCGCGCGACCATGAGGAGATCTCGTAGATGTTGAAGTAAAACCAGTTGGGAAACAGAACGATCTCAGGCGGAATCGCCGGCACGGCATCGTAGTCGTACTGGCCCAGCGCGCAGAGGTAGATCTTAGTAAAGGTATTGCACTCCACCACGCCGCCATTGGCCAGCACCCACTCGCGGGCCTTCACCATGACTGGATGGTCCTTCGACCAACCCATGATCTTCAACGCGAGATAGGCCTTCACGCCATAGCTGATATTCGAAGGGCCGCCGGGATGCAGGCTCCATCCGCCGTCTTCGTTCTGATGGCGGAGAATCTCGTTGATCGCGCGCTCCATCTTCCCAGGATCGCCCGTGCCGAGCAGAGTGTGCATGAAGATGTAGTCAGACTCGAGCATACTGTCGGCTTCGAGTTCGCCGCACCAGTAGCCGTCGGCGTGTTGTTGGCCGAGCAGCCAGTCGCGGGACCGCTCGATCCCGTCGGCAATATGTTCCAGGCCAAGATCCATCCGCCCAAAGCGCGGCTGTGCCGGCTGGTTTACGCCCTTCGGATTGATCGAAAATGTCCCCATGAAACACAAACTCTCTGTCTACGAAACTCGTTACCGGGCAACTGGTGGAGCCGAGGCAATGGCCTGGACGATCTCCGCCGGTAGACCGAAGCGGACGTTTTCAGGCATCACTTCGACCTCGTCGACCGAACCATAACCCATCGTTTGCAGATATTCGACAACGTCCTTCACCAATACCTCAGGGGCCGACGCACCGGCCGTTACCGCGACCGTGTCGACGCCTTCGAGCCACTCAGGTTGAATGGCGTCCGCGGTATCGATGAGGTAAGAGTTGGTGTCGAGGTTCTTCGAAACCTCAACCAGACGGTTCGAATTGGAGCTGTTTCGCGAGCCGACCACCAGAACCAGGTCAGCACCATGCGCAACGTTCTTCACTGCGGTCTGGCGGTTCTCCGTGGCATAGCAGATGTCCTGCGCGTGCGGGCCGACGATGTTCGGGAACTTCTTCTTCAGCGCCTCGATCATGTACCGCGCCTCATCGAGCGAGAGCGTCGTCTGCGTCAGATACGCCACCTTATTCGGATCGGGAACGACTAGAGCCGCGACCTCTTCAACCGTCGACACCACCTGGGTCACGTCGGGAGCTTCGCCCTGGGTCCCCTCGACCTCTTCATGGTCACGGTGTCCGACCAGCACGAGCGAGTATCCCTGTTTCGCGAACTTGATCGCTTCAACGTGTACTTTCGTCACCAGCGGGCAGGTCGCGTCGATTACCTTCAGCCCACGCTCCTTGGCCCGGTCGCGAACTGCCGGCGAAACCCCATGCGCCGAATAGATGACGCGTGCGCCTTCGGGGACCTCGTCCAACTCGTTGACGAAGATCGCGCCCTTCTTTGCCAAATCGGTCACAACATAGCTGTTATGAACGATCTCTTTACGAACATAGATCGGCGCACCGAAGGTATCCAGTGCGATCTGCACGATGTCGATGGCCCGCACCACGCCGGCGCAGAAGCCGCGAGGCTTGAGAAGAAGGACCCGCTTAGTTTTCGTTTTGTTGCCGTTCCGGTCTTCGGAGACGAGCTCAAGGGTGGTTGTAATCACGTGTTCCAGTATACCGCGTCAACTCCATGACTGGAACGTCTTTTGAACCAATTTAGGTGCAGCGCAAGTGTCTGACAAACCAGTAAAAAGACCGAAAATAGATGGAACCTTTTGTGGCTTTACGCATCGTTCCATGCGCCCGATTGCTAAAGTTTCTGGCCTTCGCAATCAGTATGGCCGCAATCGCATTCCAGCTTGGTCTGGTTCTTTGCCGCCTCACAATAGGCGGAGCAGTACTTCTGACCCGCAGGCACTAAACAAAGACAACCCTCCATTGCACACTTCTTCGCATCTGCTGACATTGTCAAGCCTCCATGGTCTAGTTGTCGGGAACCGTACTTCCTTGTGGGATGCAGATACATCAATGCGAGATGCCGGCCCCTGGGTTATCGGCTACTTTCCAGCAGATGGGCCGCATGCTTCAGACTGGTCTCGGTCAGCTTCGCCCCACTCAGCATGCGGGCGATCTCCTGCGTCCGCTCTGAATCCTCCATGCGACGGACCTCGGTCTGGGTCCGCCCGCGCTTCTCGGTCTTCTCGATGAGGAAGTGCTGATCTCCGAAGGCCGCAATCTGCGGAAGATGTGTAATACACAGCACTTGCTGGCCCTTCGACAGCGTCTTCAGCTTGCGGCCCACCGCCTCCGCCGCCCGCCCGCCGATCCCGATATCAATTTCGTCAAAGACCAGGGTCCGCGGCAGGACAGTCCTCTTCTTCCGGCCCTGACCTCCGGACGCGGCCTCCTCAACGGTTACCTTCAGGGCCAGCATCACGCGAGACATCTCGCCGCCGGAGGCAATCTCATGCAGCGGCTTCAACGGCTCCCCTGCATTCGTGGCGATCAGGCACTCAACCTGGTCCCAGCCATGGGCCGTCCAATTCGCAGGAGATCTCTCCGCCGTCACTCGAACATGAAAGCGCGTATTCATTGCCAAGTCATTGATCTGCGCTTCAGCGAGTTTCTCCAGACGCTTCGCCGCATCGACACGGCTGGCCGTGAGTTGCGCTGCGACCGTACGATACGCTGCGGCATCCTGCTCCTCTTTCGCCTTCAACTCCACCAGCAGCGCGTCTCGGTTCTCCACCTCGGCCAGCTGACGCGCAGCTTCGACACCAAATGCTATTACCTCTTTCAACGTCTGCCCATACTTCCGCTTCAGCCGGTCGAGCGCCGCCAGCCGGTCTTCAATCTCCTCCAGTCGCCCCGGAGCAGCGTTGATGTTGTCGGCAAAGTCACGCACCTCAGCGTCCACGTCCTCCACGATTGCCTTCGCTGCGGCCAACTGCTGCGCCGGCTCCTGAAACCGCAGGTCGTATCGCGCCAACTCTTCCAGATGCTTCAGCGCCCCACCCAGAGCGCCCTCGGCAGAGCCCTCCGACTCATACAGAAGCTCATGCGCACTCATCGCCGCGGTATAGAGCTTCTCAGCGTTGCCCAGCACGCGCTTCTCTGCCTCAAGCTGAACGTCTTCGTCCGCGGCGACCAGCCCAGCCTGATCGATCTCCTTGCTCTGAAACCGCCAGAGATCAGCCATCCGCAGACGGTCCTGCTCCGCCGACTGCAACTCCTCTAACTTGTCTGTCGTCGCTCGCCACGCAGTAAACGCCTCGGCAACACTATCTGTATTCAATCCGCCAAAGCGATCCAGCAGACCCCTCTGCTGCGCCTGGTCGAACGAACCCAGTGTCTCCCCTTGCGAATGCACCAGCGCAAGCTCAGGCGCAAGCTGCCGCAGGACCCCTACTGTTGCCGGCTGATTGTTGACGAACACTCGCCCCTTGCCGTTTGCGACGATCTCCCGCCGCAGCAAGATATGGTCCGATTCGGAGTCGATCCCGTTTGCATCGAGCACGGCCGCTGCCCCGGGCGTCAGCTCAAACACACAGCTTACGACCGCCTTCTCCTCCCCATGACGGACCACGTCCGCCGAAGCTTTGCCGCCAAGCAGCAGCGCCAGCGCGTCGATCAAAATGGACTTCCCTGCGCCGGTCTCGCCCGTCAAAAGGTTGAGGCCCAGCCCGAACGTAGCGACCGCACGGTCGATCACAGCATAGTTTTCCGCGCGCAACTCCAGCAGCATAGGATCCTCAGGCGACGACGTATCGCGAGGATAGCAAACCTCGTTGTGGTCCGTCGGGAACCATCAGTCACCCGAGGGTATGCACCACGGCAGATGCCCCCGCCCTGATATCCCACAATCACGATTTACACTAAAGACTGGTGGACAACAACTATGGTCTGGATCCTCGCTCTCTACCTCTTTCAGGAAGACCCTACCGCCGCTGCCCCTGCGGCGGCCAACGGCAGCGCTCTCCTGGAGATGGTTCACAACAGCGGCCCCGTCGCCTTCACGGTCCTGGTCATCCTTCTCATCGCGAGCATTTTTTCGTGGACCATCATGATCTCCAAGTGGTCCCGCTTCGGCCGGGCCCAGACGCAGAGTGCCCGCTTCATCCGTGCCTTTCGTAAATCGACGCGTCTCAGCGAGATCGCCGCAGTTGCGGACCAGTTCAAGCCCAGTCCCCTTGTCGCCGTTTTCAACGAGATCCACGACGAGTACCAGCGGCAGAACGGCGGACGCGGCCTGCCGCGCAATCCCATCGCGCTCGAACGTGCGGCCCATACGGCGTCCAGCGAGGCCCTCACCGCAATGGAGAGCCGTATGACCTGGCTCGCCACCATCGCCGCCATCGCGCCGTTCATCGGACTCTTCGGCACAGTCATGGGAATCATCGATGCCTTCCACGGCCTTGGCACCGCAGGCGCTGCGACCCTCCGTGCGGTCGCACCCGGCATCTCTGAGGCGCTCATCACTACCGCAGCCGGCCTCATCGTCGCCATCCCCGCCGTTGTCGGCTATAACCAGCTCACCGCCCGCCTGCGCGAGTTTGCGGCCCGCATGGACGACTTCGGCCGCGAACTCCTTAACGCAATAGAGAACGCTGCAATGATGACGCCAACCACACCACCGCAGCCGGAAGAGGCAAGACGGAGGACATTTTAGCGATGGCCTTCTCCTCCAAAGGACATACCCAAACCGCTCTAGCCGAGATCAACATCACTCCGCTGGTCGACGTCGTTCTGGTGCTTCTGCTCATCTTCATGCTCACCGCGCCGGTGCTTCAATCCGGCGTCGAGGTAGCCATTCCCAAGACGCGCACCGTCAATCAGCTCACCGAAGAGCGCATGGTGGTGACCATTGACCGCGAACAGAATGTCTTCCTGCAGGACAAACCCGTCAACGTCAATGAACTTCCTGCACTGCTGAAGGTCCCCCAAGGCGCCGATGCTGCCAAGCGCATCATCTACCTGCGGGCCGACGAACGGGTGCCCTTCGGAGCGTTCGCCTCGGTCATGGATGCCGTCAAGCAGGCCGGCATCACCAACATCAGCATCGTCACCCAGCCATTGAAGCAGTAGGGAGGGTGCCATGGCTCCTTACCTCCAATTCGGCAGCGACGACTACACCGATGGCGACCGGCTCGGCGCGAACTTCGCGGGTTCGCTCGTACTCCACTGCCTGGTCGCTGCGGCGATCATTGGTTCGGCGATCCTCTTCCACCACCGTGGCAGCAACTGGGGAGAAAGCGCCTCGAACGTTGGGGCCATCCAGGCCACGATGGTGGCATCGATTCCCCTTCCGCCCACTCAGCGCACCCTCGACACCGGCGTTCTCACCTCCGAGGCGCCAAGTCCTGCCCCGGTCGTCACCAAAGAGCGCACTGAGGCACCGCCTGATCCGAAAGAAGTCGCCATCCCGGATAAGATCACGAAGCCCATCAAGACCGCGGAGAAGCCCACCCCAGCCCCGCCGAAACATATCCAACCGGTCACCCCACCACCTACGAAGGCGGTCACCGGAGAGACTGAAGGCATCCGCATCGCGCAAGCCACGCTGGAGACCAAGAACGGCACTGCCAGCGTCTCGGTCGAAGACCGCACCTTCGGAGCGCGCTTCGCCTACTACGTGAATATCGTCAACAGCAAGGTCGCGCAGAACTGGTACACCGGAGAGGCCGATCCCCGCACCTCCCTCGGCAAGAGCACCACCATCGTCTTCGACATCAACCGCGAAGGTGTCCCCTCGAACGCCCGGGTCGAGGTCCGCAGCGGCTCTCCCACGCTCGACCTGTCGGCCATGCGGGCCGTGCAGCGTGTCGACGGCTTCGGGCCCCTGCCGGCGGGCGATCACATCACCGTCGAGTACACCTTCCACTTCCAGCCACAATAATCTCCAACACAAACTGGTAAATCTTGGAGTATTCCTTTGATTACCACCGTCCCGCGCGATCAGACACCCGCACCCGCCATTTTTGCGTCTAACATTAGACAGAATGCATAGTCCGCAACGAAAGCCCCCCATTCGGCACGCTCAACGTTATTGTCTTGGAGCGTTCTTTCTGCTGTTCGCCTGCGTCTCCGTTTTTCACGCCCAGGACACATTCAAGACCGAGACCTCCAGTGGCGTCACCAACATTCGCATAGCCGTCGCCGACTTCAAACCCTCCTCATCCGACACGCAGACCGACGGATTCAAGCGCACCTTCGACACGACCCTTTACGCTGACCTCGCCAACGCGGGCATCTTCGACATCGTCTCCAAGAGTCTCCTACCCCAATCCACCCCTGGGACGCCGGCTGAGATCAACGTCCAGCAATGGTCTGTCGCACCCGCGTCTGCCGCCATGGTGGTCTTCGGCAGCTTCGGCATCCAGGGCAGCAAGATCGTCTGCAATGGCTTCCTCTTCGACGCGAAAAACCTCCAATACCCTCAGGTGCTCGCCAAGCAGTACAACGAGGACGCCAGCGAAGACTCCGCCCGGCAGATCGCCCACCGCTTCGCCGACGAGATCATCTTCCGGCTCAGCGGCGGCAGTCAGGGCATCGCCGAATCCAAGATCTACTACGTCAAAATCACCGGCGCCGACAAAGAGATCTGGCAGATGGACTACGACGGAGCCAACCAGCAGCCATTGACTCACCTGGGCACCGTCTCGCTCTCTCCGCGTATCTCGCCCGACAGCACCCGACTGGCCTTCTCTTCGCTCGGCAAAGACGGCTTTCAGATTCGCATGTACTCGCTCGTCCTCGGTCGCATGGTCAACTTTCAGGGTGTCGGCGGTACGAACCTCTCTCCGGCCTGGGCCCCGAACGGCAAGGAGATTGCCTACTCCTCCTCCCGCTCGGGGGATCCCGAGATCTGGATATCCGACGCTAACGGCGCCCTGGCCCGCCGCATCACCAGCTTCCGCGGCCCTGATGTCTCGCCCGTCTACAACCCGCGGACTGGCTCACAGATCGCATGGATCAGCGGACGCACTGGCCTGCCTCAGCTCTACATCATGGACACCGACGGGTCCGCCATCCAGAGGATGACAGACGGCGGTTACGCCACATCTGTTTCATGGTCGCCCAACGGCCAGTTCCTCGCCTTCGCCTGGGACCGCAAATACGGCCCCGGCGCGCCCGGCGGACAGGACATCTACGTGATGGAGATCGCCACCAAACGTTGGATCCAACTCACCCACGACGGCGGCCGCTGCGACTTTCCCTCCTGGTCACCCGACGGGCGGCATATCGTCTACGCCAACACCGCCGACGGCAAGGCGGGCCACATGAAGATCATGACGATGCTTGCCGACGGTACGCAAAAACGTGCACTGACGGGCCCCGGCGCCGACATGCCGAACTGGAGTTGGAAGTAGCGCACTGTATTCCCCGCGAGATTGCTTCGCAGAAAACGTTGATTTTTTGCAATACTAACGATTAGCAGGAGATATTCGATGATCGCTGTTCAAATCAAATTTCCCAGGGCCCTGGTTCTTGTCGCAACCTTTGTCGCACTCGGCGCAGTCACCGGCTGCCACAAGAAGGCCAGCGGGGTGAACCCGAGCACGCTCGGACCCGCTCCTGCCGCCCCCGCGACCGCTCCCACGGCCACTATCACCGCTGACCCCCTCGCCATTGACCTGGGTCAGTCCGTGGTCCTCAACTGGCGCAGCCAGAACGCGACCTCTGTCACCATCGACGGCATCGGCGATGTCAATCTCAACGGGACCCAGACCGTTTCGCCCTCCAACTCCACCAACTTTCATCTGACCGCGAAGGGTGACGGCGGAACGGCCGAAGCCAACGTTCGTGTCACCGTCCGTGTCCCAGTCGCACCTACCGCTCCCGCGCCAGCCGTTGCGGACATGGGAAGCGAAGCGGCCTTCCACCAGAACGTGAAAGACATCTTCTTCGACTACGACAGCTACGATCTGCGACCCGATGCGGCATCGTCCGTTGCCGGAGCCGCCGCTTATCTCGCCGCACATCCATCAATCAAAGTCGTCATTGGCGGCTACTGCGACGACCGAGGTTCGGCAGAGTACAACCTGGCGCTGGGCGAGAACCGCGCCAACGCCGCCCGCACCGCGCTGGTATCAGCGGGCGTGCCTGCGAGCCGGCTTCGTGTCATCAGCTACGGCAAAGAGAAGCAGTTCTGCACAGAAGAAGATGAGAGCTGCTGGCAGCAGAACCGAAGGGCCCAATTCTCACTCGATCGCTAACCCAACCATCAGCCGGCACCAGCACATTGGAAACCCCATGTTCCGTATTTTGGACATGGGGTTTCTGCTAATCTGACCGCTAGTGATTGTAGTTCCTCCAGCTCGGCCCTAATCCAGCGTATCTCACAGGGCTGACAAAAAGACAGAAAGGCGAGCGTGCTACGCCCATGACAAATCAGCCCAAACAGCCCGCGAACATCAGTCTCATCCGCAAGCCGATTCGTCTTGCTTCAATTGCCCTGCTCGCTACCGTCCTCATCAGTTCCTCTCCCGTCTTCGCCGTCAACAAAGACATGGTGCAGTTGCAGACCCAGGTCCAGCAACTCCAGGACGCCGTCGCTCGCCTTCAACAATCCAACGACGAGCGGATGGGCGTCATGAAGGACCTCATCCAACAGAGCGCCGACTCCGTCAATAGAATGTCCGTCACACTGGAAACGCTGCAGAAACAGGTGGCCGCTCAGCAAGAGGGCCAGAACGGGAAGATCGACCAGGTCTCCGGGCAGATACAGTCTCTGAACGACTCGATTGACGAGATCAAGGCGCGAATGGGTACGCTCCAGAAGTTGATGCAGGACATACAGGGCCAGCAGCAATCCATGAGCGCCAACATGCAGAACCAGCCGCAGCCGGGCGGCTTGACCTCATCCGCTCCCGTGACCTCAGTCCCCGATGGCCCTTCAACACCTGCCCCCATCGTTAGAAGGGGCAAGCCCTCTGCGGACGTTCCTATGCCCCCGGCACCCACAACGCCGGCACCTGGAGGCGCGGGTGCTCCTCCTGCCGACGAGCTATACAAGACCGCCCTCGGCGATTACATGGCCGCTAAATACGCCCTCGCGGACGCCGAGTTCGGCGACGTCGTCAAGAACTATCCCGACAACCCCCTCGCCGGAAACTCCTACTATTACCAGGCGGAGATCGACTACCGTGGTGGCCGTTATGCTGCTGCAATCAAAGCCTACGACAGCGTCCTGCAGCAATATCCCGACAGCAACAAGGTCCCGGTCGCGCATCTTCACAAAGGCATGGCGCTGGTAGCTCTCAATCAGAAAGACGCCGCGGTGCGCGAATTCCGCACGCTCATCCAGCGCTTCCCCAACTCACCCGAGGCCATGCAGGCACGCAGCAAACTCAGTGGCATGGGCGTCACCGTTGCCCCAAAGCAACACGACACAGCTTCGCCGCCGCAGGCCCTCTAGTTACGCAACCCATGCATCAGCAATGCGATCTCCGCCTGTTGTTCGCCCGTCAACGGCAGCAGTGGCAGACGCGGCCTTCCCCCGAAGTATCCATTCAAATCGCACCCAAATTTGACTCCGGCTACGCCCAGCGCTTCCTCCACTCGCTCTGCGACGCCTTCCAGCCGCGCCTGCTTCTCCTTAGCCAACCCCTCGTCTCCGTCCTTCCACGCCGCGAGGACCTCATAGCATGCCTGCGGGGCCGAAGCTGCAAATCCTGGCATCGCTCCCACCGCCCCTGCCTGCAAGCCCTCCAACATCCCGGCAGTACTTCCTGCCAGAATCTGAAACCCGATCACCTTCGTCCGCGTCTTGGCATCCATCTTCGCCGGCGCAACTGCCAACGCAGCCCCTCCACCTGTCAGTGAATTAGTCGAGATCAATCCCCCATTTCGGGCCTGCATCCTCCCGGTCACTGCCGCGAACACCGCCGTTACGCTGATCTCGCGTTTCACCCCCAGCGTCTCATCTCGTAACGCCTCGAACCGTTCCCGCCTGCCGAAACCATCCACCAACCCGATAATCCGCGGATGTCCGGCAAGCCCGATCACGATCTCAGCCGTCAACAATCCACCCTGTCCCGAACCCGGACTGTAGAGCACCACAGGCAACGCCGAGCGATCGGCGACCGCCTGAAAATACGTCCGCAACTCTTTCGCATGCTCTCCATCAGCACCACTCCGAAACAAGGAAGGCCGCTTCACCAGCACCGCATCGTAGCCAAGCTTCGCCGCGGACTCTGCCAGCTCAAGTGTTCCGGCCACGCTGTCCCGCGACACCCCCGCCATCAGCACCTTCTCGGCCGCGGTCGCATCGGCCACACTTCGGAGCGCATGTCGCGTCTCTTCGTCCGACAACGTGGTCGCCTCGCCAAAATCGCTCAAAGCCACCAGCCCCGCGACAGGGGTCTTCGAGTAACGTGCTGCGTTGTGTTCCAGCTTAAGAAGATTGAGTCGTCCGTCAGGATAAAACGGCGTGGTCAGCGGAAGTTGAAGCCCTTCAAGCAGCATCTTCCTATTCTAAAAGCGAATATCCAAACAACGAGCAATCAGAGGGTGTTAATCAAAGCACACATTCCACGAAAGGCGTAATAGAAATGCGTTTAGCCAATATTCATTTGGAGTAACCTTTGCTAGAAGGCCCATGCCGAACCAACGAGACATCTCGCACGACAAGACAATGGGCGACCTGGGCCGCGAAGCCGTCTGGTTCCTCACCCACACGCTCACTGCGTTCATCCTGCTCGCCATCGTCATCGGCGTCATGTCGCTCAACCACCCCGACCCCGATTCCGCCTCGCCCAAGATGCTCGGAACGCTCCTCGCCTTCCTTGTCCCGGTAGTCGGCGGCTTTCTTCTCGCCCGCATCCATCGGAACGACGTCGCAGGCTACGTCTGGATCTCGGGCCTGGTCATCTTCTCTATCGTCTGCGTATGGGTACTCGACCTGCCAACCGGCAACGGCCTCTGCGAGAACTGTGGGGCCGGAGAAAAACTCTGGCGCACCTTCTTCTCCTTCACCCACGGCAGCGGCCTCATGGGTGGCGACGGTCTGCTCGTAGGCGCCTGGATACCGCTCTCCATGATCGGCTACGCCATAGGCGCAAAGTTAGCCCTCGACTCCTAAGGCCTCAAATCCTGCTGCATTACTCGACGCTGGCGACAGCTTTCACCTCTCCCGCAATCCGGTCCGAGTGCAGAGTCTGCAGCGCGACCACGCTCAGGGTACCTTTCTGCAGTGCAGCGATTCCCTCGGCCGCCGCCCGGGCCGCAGCCAGCGTCGTGATTGTGGGGATTCGCGCTAGCACAGCCGCCCGGCGGATCGCCTTCTCATCGAAGAACGTGTCCTGCCCACGCGGTGTATTGACAATCAGCTGAATTCGGTCGCCTTTGATCAGGTCAACAACGTTCGGACGACCCTCCTTCACCTTGTGCACACGCTCCGGCTGTAACCCCGCCTGCTCCAGGACAATCGCTGTCCCATGCGTCGCCACAAGATGGAACCCCATCTCCACAAACTGTCGTGCCAGCGAGACCGTGCGTTCCTTGTCATGGTCGTTAACGCTCAGGAAGACTGTCCCTTGCAAAGGAAGCACCTGTCCAGCCGCGATCTGCGCCTTGGCAAACGCTTCGCCAAAGTTGTCCGCAACACCCATCACCTCGCCCGTCGACTTCATCTCCGGCCCAAGCACCGTATCGACCCCCGGAAACTTGCCCCACGGAAACACCGGCGACTTCACATAATAATGCGACCCTGTCTCCAGGTCCTTGCCGCTCGTCACCTGCTCCGATAGCAGTTCCTTCAGCTTTCGCCCAACCATAATGCGCGAAGCGACCTTGGCCAGCGGAATTCCCGTTGCCTTCGAAACGTAAGGCACCGTGCGCGAAGCCCGCGGATTCACCTCGATCACAAAAACCCTACCCCGCTGGATCGCGAATTGAATATTCACCAGCCCCCGCACACTCAGCGCCATCGCCAACTTGCGTGTGTACTCGCGAATCGTCCGCAGCACATCGTCACTCAGGTCGACCGAGGGAAGCACACACGAAGAATCGCCCGAGTGGATCCCGGCCTCTTCGATATGCTGCATGATCCCGGCGATCACTACATCATCGCCGTCGCAGAGTGCGTCCACATCGCACTCAATAGCGTCCTCGAGAAAGTGGTCAATCAGTACAGGCCGCTCCTGCGAGTACTCAATCGCCGTCGTCATATACTGCACGACCGCCGCATCGTCGTACGCGATCACCATCGCACGTCCGCCAAGCACATAGGAAGGCCGAACCAGCACTGGATACCCCACGCGGTTCGCGCCGGCCACGGCCTCCTCTACGCTGGTAGCCATCGCGCCCTCGGGCTGCGGAATCTTCAACTCTTCTATCAGCTTCCCAAACCGTTTGCGGTCTTCGGCGAGATCGATCGACTCCGGCGATGTCCCAATGATCGGCACCCCGGCTTTCTTCAACGGAAGCGACAGGTTCAGCGGAGTCTGACCACCGAACTGCACGATCATCCCGATCTCCGCGCCTGAAGAGGCCTCATGCTCATACACTCCGAGCACGTCCTCCAGCGTCAACGGCTCGAAGTACAACCGGTCGCTCGTGTCATAGTCGGTCGACACCGTCTCCGGATTGCAGTTCACCATGATGGTCTCGTACCCATCCTCACGCAGCGCAAACGCCGCATGGCAGCAGCAGTAGTCAAACTCAATTCCCTGCCCAATCCGGTTCGGCCCGCTGCCGAGAATCAGGATTTTTTTCTTCGTCGTCGGCGCAGCCTCGTCCTCTTCGTCGTAGCAGCTGTAGAGATAAGGCGTGTAGCTCTCAAACTCTCCTGCGCACGTATCCACCATCTTGTAAACCGGCATCACATCCAGCTTTTTGCGCAGTGAACGGACGGCAGCTGTACCCTCCGCGCCAGTCAGCCCCCACACAGCCGCAAGACGCTCATCGGAGATGCCCATCCGCTTCGCGCTTCGGAGTTGGTCTGCTGTCACCTCAGCTATCGGCACGCCGCCAACGGCCTTGATCTCATCGGTAATCTGTTTGATCTGGTACAGGAACCACGGATCCATCGACGTCATGCGCGCCACCTCGCGCACCGTCATCCCACGCTCGAATGCATAGCGAATGTACGACAGCCGGTCCGGATGCGGCGTCACCAGCCGCTGCGTCAGCCGTCGCGGCTCAATATCGTCCGCCGTCGCCTTCTTGCCCGTCTCCAGCGACCGCACCGCCTTCATCATCGCTTCCTTGAAGGTCCTGCCGATCGCCATCACCTCGCCGACCGACTTCATCTGCGGCCCCAGGCCTTCATCGGCGCCGGGGAACTTCTCAAACTGCCACTTCGGAATCTTCACGACGACATAATCAATCGTGGGCTCAAAACAAGCCGGTGTCGCCTTCGTAATGTCGTTCTGTATCTCATCCAGCGTGTATCCAACCGCCAGCCGCGCCGCAATCTTCGCGATCGGAAACCCAGTCGCCTTGGAAGCCAGTGCAGACGAACGCGACACGCGCGGATTCATCTCGATGATCGTCATCCGCCCGTTGAGCGGATTCACCGCGAACTGCACATTGCTTCCACCAGTCTCAACGCCAATCTCGCGAATCACCCGAATCGCAGCGTCACGCATCGCCTGATACTCACGATCGGTCAACGTCTGCGCAGGGGCCACGGTAATTGAATCTCCCGTATGCACGCCCATCGGATCAAAATTTTCGATCGAGCAGATGATGATGACGTTGTCCTTCAGGTCCCGCACTACTTCGAGCTCATACTCCTTCCAACCCAGCACGCTCTCTTCGAGCAGACACTCATGTACCGGCGAAAGATCGAGCCCGCGCGCCAGGATCTCCATCAACTCTTCGCGGTTGTAAGCAATTCCGCCACCCGATCCACCCAATGTGAACGAGGGCCGGATCACCACCGGAAACCCGATCTTCGCCGCAAACTCTAACCCATCCCGAAGGTTGTTGATCAGCGCAGACCGCGGCATATCGAGTCCAATCTTGGTCATCGCGTCCTTAAACAACAGCCTGTCTTCGGCCTTCTTGATCGCCTCCAACTTCGCGCCGATCAACTCAATCCCCAACTTATCGAGCACACCCGAATCAGCAAGGTCTACTGCAAGATTCAACGCCGTCTGTCCACCCACCGTAGGCAACAGAGCAAATTTTCCCTTGCCACCCAGCCCGTCAGGATCAAGCAGCTCCGTCTCAATGCGAAGGATCTCTTCCAGGTAAGCCGAGTTCAACGGCTCAATGTAAGTCCGATCCGCGACCTCAGGATCAGTCATGATCGACGCCGGGTTCGAGTTCACCAGCACCACCTCGTACCCTTCGGCCTTCAGCGCCTTACACGCCTGAGTCCCGGAGTAATCAAACTCCGCCGACTGCCCAATCACAATCGGCCCCGAGCCGATCACCAGAATCTTCGCAATGTCATTCCTGCGTGGCATTCATCTTCTCCGCTTCGTGCAACGAACCGCCGCAAGGCAGCGATTCAGTCGTTCTGTAAATAGGCACACTGCTTAGCTCCGCCGTAAACTCCTCGGCGTCCTCTGGACGACTGATCACATGTCGCGTCGACGCCCGGTAGTACGTCACATTCACACTTCCGACGCTTCCATCAGCCGCCGGATAGAGGTTCGCCTCTCCCAGCCACTGGCCCCAAATCTCCACACTTCCAAGCAGCGCCGTCAGTCGCCCCGCACCGTCAAACTTGTACTCAAACACAACTTCATAGTCAGGATGAAACCGTCGAAGCCGAACCGATTCGACCACCGGTCCCGCAAACGAAAGCTCTGCGAACACCGTTCCCGCTTTCGGATTGATGAGCGGTTCAAAGCCCTGCAAACTCCACGTCCCATTCGCCGCTTGCGTGCAGTAGACCGCCTTTGTCTTTCTGTTGGCTGCGAATGCAAAGGAGGAAAACATGAGGAGCACAAAAAAAAGGGTGCCGCGTCGCAGAAGCATCTACTTCTTCCACTCTTCCATCATCTTCCGAAAATCCTTGAAGAGATAATGCGAGTCATGCGGGCCCGGACTTGCTTCCGGATGGTACTGCACGCTGAACATCGGGTCCGTCTTATGCCGCAGACCCGCCAGCGTCTGGTCGTTCAGGTTCGTATGCGTCTTCTCCACCGTCTTCTCGTCCAGTGAATCCGGATCGACGTTGAAGTTATGGTTCTGCGCCGTAATCTCCACCTTCCCCGTCTGATGGTTCATGATCGGATGATTTCCGCCGTGGTGCCCAAACTTCAGCTTGTACGTCTTGCCGCCGAGCGCCAGCCCAAAGATCTGGTGTCCGAGGCATATTCCAAAGATCGGTTTCTTCCCTTGCAGTTGTTTCACATTCTCGACCGCA
>Ga0210393_10001912_pt1 | contig 17288 bp, 18 predicted proteins | sample IncBWC27OmetaG_FD_160068 | JGI IMG/M metagenome (GOLD analysis project Ga0210393, IMG submission 160068) | Forest soil microbial communities from Barre Woods Harvard Forest LTER site, Petersham, Massachusetts, United States - Inc-BW-C-27-O ... | reverse complement strand
GCCATCACGTCTCGCCGACCGCCTTCGAGCTGGAGATCACCGAGACCACGCTGATGGCCGATCCGCAGCGCACCGTGCGCCTGCTCGATGAGCTGTATGCCATGGGCCTGCACCTGTCGATCGACGATTTCGGCACCGGCTACTCCTCGCTGTCGGCGCTGCAGCAGTTTCCGATCGGCACGCTGAAGATCGACCAGTCCTTCGTGCGCGACGCCGTCGAGGATGCCGGCGATGCCACCATCGTGCGTACCATCATCGAGATGGGGCGCAGCCTCGGCATGGAGGTGATCGCCGAGGGCGTCGAGTCGCGCGCCCAGCTGCATTTCCTGCGCAGCAACAACTGCCACTACGGGCAGGGGCGCCTCTTCGGCGAGCCGTGCACGGCGGACGAACTGCTGGCGCTGCTCGCCACGCAGGCCGGCGGCGCCCCGCCCTTCGCCCATCTGCTGCGCGACGCCGTCGAGGCCGCCTCCCGCTCAGCCTAGAATGCGCTGGCGGCGCCTGGTGCTGCTGGGCCTGCTCGCCGGCTGGCTGGGCGTCGCCTGGCACCACGCGGGCAAGGCGCTGCCAGCCGGCACCCACGTGGCATCGCCGAGCTGCCGGCTGCCGGAGAATCAGGCCGCCTTCATCGCGGACATCACCGCCGCGGACGCCTGGGGACGCCCGGCGGTGAGCCGGGGGATCTTCGATGGCGTGCTCGCGCTCATTCACGGCGCGCGCCGCTTCATCGTGCTCGACTACGGCGCGTTCGGCGCCGACGCCGCCGGCGAGGCGCGCGGGCGTGGCGTCGCCGCGCAGCTCACCGATGCGCTGCTGGCGCGGCGGCGCGAGCAGCCGGCGCTGCCGATCCTGTTCATCACCGACCCGGCGAGCGAGCGCTATGGCACGGTGCGCTCGAGCGAACTGGCGCTGCTGCGCGCCGCCGGCGTCGAGGTGGTCACGGTAGATCTGGATCGCCTGCGCGACTCCAACCCGGCGTATTCGAGCCTGTGGCGCCTGACGCTCGGCTGGTGGGAGCGCGCCGCGCCGCCGGCCTTGAGCGCCGCGCGCCGCCTGAACTTCAAGGCCGACGGCCGCCGGCTGATGATCGCCGATGACGGCGGCGGCGGACTGGCGGCGCTCATCGGCTCGGCGAGCCTCAAGGACACGCAGAGCGGCTGGTCGAACGTCGCGCTGCGCCTGAGCGGCGCTGTGCTGCCGACGCTCCTCGCCAGCGAGCTGTCGGTGGCCGGCTTCTCCGGCTGGCGCGGCCGCGCGGACGCCTTCACTGTGCCGGCGGCGGCGCCGGAGGCCGCAGCGGCCTCGGCGTGCACGCCCGGCGGCCCGGCGGCGCAGGCTGCGCCCGACCTCGCCGCCGTGCAGGTGCTGACCGAGGGCGCCACGCGCGATGAGCTGCTCGCGCGTCTCGGGCAGACCGGGCAGAGCGATGCCATCGACGTCGCCATGTACCGGCTCGCCGATCGCGCCGTGGTCGAGGGGTTGCTGGCGGCGGCGCGGCGCGGCGCGAGCGTGCGGCTGCTGCTCGATCCGAATGAGACCGGCGCGAGCGGCGGGCTGTCCGGTCTGCCCAACCAGCCGGTGGCGGGCGAGCTGGTGTCGCGCAGCGCCGGGGCGATTCACGTGCGCTGGTATCGAACGCACGGCGAGCACTTCCACAGCGCGCTCGTCATGATCTACGACGCGCGCCGTGTATGGCTGACGCTAGGCTCGGCGCAGCTCACGCGGCGCGACCTCGAGGACTACGACCTCGAGGCGAACGCCGCCGTCGAGCTCTCCCGCAGCGCGCCGCTCGCGCAGCAGGCGCTCACCTGGTTCGACACGCTGTGGGGCAATCGCGCGGCGCTCGGCATCGAGTACAGCGCCGGCTACGCGGCGTTCGCCGATCCCACGCAGGCGGACTACTGGCTCTACCGCTTCATGGAAGGGACGGGATTCTCGCCGTTCTGAGCCGCGCGCTGCTGCGCCACGCGCGCCGCCTGCGCGACCTGCTGCGCGAGCGAACCGAGCGCCGCGTCCGTCGCCTGCTGGAAAGCGCCGACCACCGCGCTGACGCGGTTGGCCGCAGCGTTGGCCTCGCCGGAAGCGACGAAGGTGGCGATCACCTCGCGGCCCTCGCGCCGCCCGATGATGCAGTCGAGCACCACGTGCACCACCGGCGCCTCGCCGCCGCCGGTGTAGTCGGCCTCGAAACGCCGCACGCCGATCTGCAGCAGGAAATCGGAAGGGAACGGGCTGCTCGGGTCCGCGACCGAGGTCCACTCGCCTGAAGCGCGCAGCGTCTGCACGACCAGCGACTCGATCACCTCCGGGGCGGACGCCGCCCAGCGAGCGCCGGCAAGGAAGTTCATGCGGTAATCGCTCTGCACCAGCATGATGTGCGGGGACTCGAGCCCCGGGGAGGCGTTGGGATGCGCGACACGCAGCGACATGCCGCTGAGCGGCGCCGGCGCGGCGTCCGTGCCCACTGCGTGAGCGGCAGTCGCGTTAGCGCCCGTCGCGTCAGCGCCCGATGCGTGGACGGCCGCCGCTGCCGGTGCGCGCAGATAGTAGCTCTGCTCGGGCCGCGCGGTGCTGTGCAGCAAGCTCCCGCAGCCGCTCGCCAGCAGGCACAGCAGTAACGCGCCCAACTGCGGGCGCAGCGTCACTTGGGAATCTCCACACCGCGCGCGGTCGGCTCGTAGAGCAGCTGCGCGGGATTCTCGCGCAGGCTGCTGGAGAGCGCGCGGATGTCCTGGGCGGCTGCTCTTCCTTCGCGCACGAAGCGCTCGATCTCGGGCAGTCCGTCGCGCGCGAACGCGCGGATGTCCTGGCGGTTCTCGGCGATCACCTGGTCGAGCTGGCTGCTGGCGTCGGACAGGTTGTCGGCGATGGTGTGCAGGCGCTGCGCCGCGGCGCTCACGTCGGGTTGCACGGCATCGAGCACATTGTGCGCGGTGCGCACCGTGGCGGTGAGCTCGTCGCTGGTGTGGCGCAGCTCCTCGATGAGGGAATTCATGTTCTCCAGGGTCTGCGGCAGGGTGGTGCTGGCACGGCGGAAGTTGCCGAGCGCACTGCTCACCGCCTCGATGTTGGCATCGCTCAGCAGCCGGTCGGCCTGCTGCACCACGTCGTTGGCCTTCGCTACCAGCTCCGGCAGGCTCGCCAGGAACACGTCGAAGCGCGAGGGCGCCGAGCGGATCACCGGATACTCGCGGCTGGCGACGGCGGGCGCCATGGGCTTGTCGGTGCGGTCCTCGCCCAGGTCGATGTACAGCAGGCCCGTCACCCCCTGCAGCTGCAGCTGGGCAACGGTGTGCGTGGAGATCGGCGTGCGCGAATCGATGTCGGCGATGACCTCTACGCGGCTCGAGTCGCGCGGATCGATGCGTATGTCGATGACCCGGCCGACGCCGACGCCGAGGTAGCGCACGGAGGAACCCTTCTCCAGGCCGCTGACGCTGCCGGTGAAATAGATCTCGTAGCGGTCGTAGACGCGGTGCTCGCGGCTGTCGGAATACCAGTAGACGAACAGCGCGCCGGCGAGCGCCACGATCAGCACGAACGCCCCGACCGCGGCGTAGTTGGCCTCACGCTCCATGCTGGGCTCCCGCCGTACGCTCCCGGGCCCGCTCGCCGTGAAAGTACGCCTGGATCCACGGGTTGGGGTGGTCGACGATGCGCTGCAGCGTGTCCGATTCCATGTGGTGGTCGACGATCACCCCGACACGATTGCAGGTACGGAAGATGCTGTCCAGATCGTGGGTGATCATGACGATGGTGAGCCGCAACTGCTTCTGCAGGTACAGCACCAGGTCGTCGAAGGCTGCAGCCGACACCGGGTCGAGGCCCGAAGTCGGCTCGTCGAGAAACAACAGCGCCGGATCGAGCGCCAGGGCGCGGGCAACGGCGGCACGCTTCACCATGCCGCCCGAGAGCTGCGCCGGGTACTTGCCCGCCGCGTCCGTGGGCAGACCCACCAGGCGGATCTTGAGCAGCGCCAGCTCATCGAGCGCCGTACGCTCCAGCTCGAGGTACTCGATCATCGGCTGCTGCACGTTCTGCAACAGCGTCAGGCCCGAGTACAGCGCGCCCTCCTGGAACGCCACCCCGTAGCGGGCCTTGACGGGGCGTAGTTGCGCCTCCGTCAGCTGCGTGATGTCGAGGCCGTCGATGCGCACTACGCCGGCCTGCGGCCGCTGCAGCCCGAGGATGGTCCGCAGCAGCACCGACTTGCCGGAGCCGGAGCCGCCGACGATGCCGAACACCTCGTCGCGCTCCACCTGCATGTCGAGCCCGTCGTGCACCACCTGGCCACCGAAGCGGTTGACGAGCCCGCGCACCTCCACCACCGGCGGCTGCATCAGATATTCATCTTCATGAACAGTATGGCGAACAGCGCGTCGGCGAGGATCACCAGGAAGATCGCCTGCACCACGGCGACCGTCACCATGTGGCCGAGCACGCGCGCCGAGCCGCTCACCTGCATGCCCCGGGAGCAGCCGGCGAGCGCGATGAGCAGCGCGAACACCGGGGCCTTGATCATGCCGACCCAGAAGGTGGTGGGGGCAATGGCCTCCTGCACGCGGTGGACGAACTGGGTGAGTGGCATGTCGAGCAGGTAGCGGCATAGCAGCGCCCCGCCGGTAAGTCCGATGAGATCGGCGACGATGGTGAGCAGCGGCATGGCTATGACGAGGCCGACCACGCGCGGCACCACCAGCACCTCGAACGGATCGACGCCGCTGGCGATGAGCGCATCGACCTCCTCGTTGAGCTGCATCGAGCCGATCTCCGCGGCGAAGGCGCTGCCCGAGCGGCCAGCGACGACGATCGCAGTGAGCAGCACGCCGAGCTCGCGCAGCACGCCGATCGTGACCAGGTCGGCCACGTAGATGTCGACACCGTAGCCGCGCAGCTCCTGCGCCGAGAGGTACGCGAGGATCACGCTGATGAGGAAGGCGATGAGCGCCACGATCGGCATCGCGGTGATGCCGGTGTCGTACACGTGCCGCGCCACGGAGATCGGCCGCAGGCGGCGCGGCTGCGGCAGGCTCGCGAGGAACGTGGTGGCGACGCGACCGAAGAAGGCCAACCACCCCGTGAGGTCACCGGCTGCGTCGACCGTCCAGCGACCGATGGCGGCGAGCGGCCCGGATGGTGTCTGTTCCCCGGCCGCCGGCGCCGGCGCAGCGGCGGGCTCGGCCGCCTTGAGCGTCTCATCCACCAGGCGCAGCTGATCCGGGGGCGCCGGGTCGAAGCTCACCGCGGCGCCTGCCGCGCCCGCCCGCGTCAGGAACTGCCGCAGCGCCCAGGCGCCCGAGAGGTTGAGCGCCGTGAGCCCCTGCGTGACGATGCGCACGTCCCGTACCGAGCCGACATCGAGCGTCTCGAGCTGCGACTCGAGCGAGGCGAACTGCGGCATGCCCCACTCGCCGCTCAAGTCGAGCTGCAGCCCGTTCGCAGTGCGGCGGACCTCGAGGGGCATGCGTTCAGATGGCTTTCAGCGCTGCTGCTGCGCGTAGGGATGATAAGCGCGATCTATGGCGGCGGTCAGCCTGTTGGCGTATGCCGATGTTTTCAAGGCATCCAGCCCCGCTCGCGCGCCGCAGCTTCGGCTTGCGCATCGAGCGGCTCGCCGGCGATCAACCCGTCGATGGCCTGCGCAAGCTGCGGCGGCATCGCGCTGCCCGCCGAACGGTAGGCACCGGTCCCGGGCGGCGCCGCGGCCGCGGCGAGCATCTGCACCCGCCAGGCTCCCTGATCGCGGCAGGCGAGACCTGCGAGCGCCGTCTTGTCGCGCAGCACGAACGAGCGGCAGTAAAGGCCGCTGCGGGCGCGAAAGCTGACACCGATCTGCACCGGCGCATCGGGCGGCTGGCGGCTGGCAAGCTGCGCGGTCAGCGCGCGCGCCAGCGTGCCGCCCGCCAGCATCTCACCGTGGCGGGTGATGATCGGACCGCCCGTCGGCGCAAGCAGCAGCCCGGCAGCGAGCGCACCCAACAGGAGACTGGCGGCCATCGCGCCCCACTGCGACCACGACCAGCGCGGCGCCGGCGTGCGCCGCAGCGGCACGACGTTGTCGGCACGCCCCGCCCCGGGGAAGCGCTGCGCGCTCTCGAGCAGCCGCGGCGGCAGCGGCTCGTCCAGCACCGGGTCGAAGGCGGCCTGCAGGCGCGCGCGCAACTGCCGCTGGCGCGCGATGCGCTGCGCGAGGCCAGCGTCGCCGGCGAGCGCCGCTTCGATCTGTGCACGCGTCGCGGCGTCCAGCTCGCCGTCGGCGTAGGCCATCAGCGTCTCGTCGCTGAAACTCATCTTTGCGCTCCCGTGGTCTCATCGAGCATCGCCTGCAGCGCCTCGCGGCCGCGCGCCAGGCGGCTGGTGAGCGTGCCGACCGGCACGTCCATGATGTAAGCCGCCTCCTTGTACGAAAGCCCCTCGATCAGCACCAGCGCGACCGCGCTGCGCTGCTCCGCGGGCAACCGCGCCAGCGCCTCCTGCACCGCGAGAACCTCCGTGTGAGGGCCGGCGGAGGCGTCCACCGCCTGCTCGCCGGCCTCGGCCGGCGCGAACAGCCGCGCGCGGCGGCCGCGCGAGCGCAGCTCATCGGTCCACGCATTGCGCACGATGCCGAACATCCAGGGCGCCAGCGGGGCGCCCGTGTGCAGCTGCGCGCTGCGCGTCAGCGCCCGCTCGAGCGCCACCTGCACCAGGTCGTCGGCGTCGTGCGTGTTGCGCGCGAGCGCGCGGGCGAAGCGCCGCAGCCGCGGTAACAGCTCGAGCAGCTGCCGGCGCAGGTCATCGTCGCTCGCGTCCACGCCGGGCCGCTCCTGCTACTACGATCATGCGGGTCATTTTCTGCCATTTCTTTCCCGTGCGGCCACGTTCAACTATGGTGCACGCCATGCGCGCCCGCCTGCTGCCGCTTGGGCTGCTGTTTTGCGCTTCGCTCGCGCACGCGCAGCTCGGCCTGCCGTCCGTGCGCGTGCCGCAGCTGCCGGGCGCCGCCGTGCCGGCCCTCCCGGGGCTCACCCTCGATCCTGACAGGTCCGCTGCGCAGCTCGCCACCGAGGTCGATCCGCACGAGCTCGCGCAGCTGCGCAGCCTACGCATCCGCGCGCTGCTGCGCGCGCACGGCGATGTGCTGGAAGCCGATCCGCACGGTGCACCCATGGTGCGCGGCGAGGTGCTGGCGCTCGCCCCGCAGCCGCAGTCGCTCGAGGCCGCCGCGGCCGCCGGGTTCTCCGTGCGGCGCGAGTGGAAGCTGCCCGCGCTTGATCTCAAGGTCGTGGTGCTGCATGTGCCCTCCGGCACGGCGCGAGCGCTCAAGCGCCTGCAGGGCCTCGACCCCGGCGGCGCCTACGACTTCAACCACGTGTACAGCGACAGCGGCAGCTGGGACAGCGTTGCCGCGCGGCGCGCGCCGGCGGGCGCGGATCCGCCGGCCGCCGCGGACGAGGCTGCGCGGAGCATCGGTCTCATCGACAGCGGCGTGGCCGCTGATCACGAGGTATTTGCCGGGCTCGCCATTCACCCGCACGGCTGCGCCGACCGGCCGGTGCCGGCGGCGCACGGCACGGCGGTCGCGTCGCTGCTCGTCGGACGCGCCGCGGCGCTGCACGGCGCGGCTCCGGGCGCGGCGCTCTTTGCCGCGGATGTCTTCTGCGGTCAACCCACTGGCGGCGCCGTGGACGCGGTGGCCGAGGCGTTCGAGTGGCTGCTGCAGCAGCGCGTCGCGGTCATCAACGTGAGCCTCGTCGGCCCGCCCAATCGGGTGCTCGAGAGCGTCGTGCGCAGCGCGCTGGCGCGCGGCCATCTCATCGTCGCGGCGGTCGGCAATGACGGGCCGGCGGCCGCCCCGCTCTACCCGGCAGCGTGGCCGGGAGTGGTGGGCGTGACCGCGGTGGATGCGCGTCAGCGCGTGCTGGTCGAGGCCGAGCGGGGTCCGCAGGTGAAGTTCGCAGCGCCTGGCGCGGACCTGGCCGCCGCCGCGCTGCCGCACGGCTATGCCCTGGTGCGCGGGACCTCGTTTGCCGCGCCGATCGTCGCCGGGCTGCTGGCGCGCGAGCTGCCGGCGCCTGACATCGCAGCAGCGCAGGCGGCCGTTGCCAGGCTCGCGCAGCGCGCGCTCGATCTCGGATCGCCGGGCCTGGATCCCGTGTATGGCTATGGACTGGTCGGGGCGGAGCTGCGCAACCAGCCGGCGCTCGCGGCGGCGCGCGGGCATTAAGTCAAAACGAACAAAACTGCCACACGCGGGAAGATTCACGCTGCTGTGCTCGTAGTACTCGTTGAAGGGTCGCGGACGGACCGCGGCCTCGAAGAGGAGACGACCATGAAAGCGATCCATCTTTTCGCGAGTGTCGCGATCGCAACCGTACTGGCCGCGGTTCCCGCTCACGCCCAACCCCCGGGCGGTGGCGTCCACGGCGGCTTCGGCGGCTCGTTGCACGGCGGTCTCGCTGCGGGCGGCACCCGGGCCGGCACGAGCGCCGGCGCGCGGACGCAGGCCGGCGCGCGGACGCAGGCCGGCGCCACTGCCGGCGTGAAGGACACCGCGGCGCAGGTGCGCGGGGTCAATACCTCGACTGCCGTCAACGGCGGAGCCTCCGTCAAGGCGTCGAGCGCTGCGCCCACTACCGCCGTGTCGACGTCCGCGGGCGTCGCGGCGAGCGCCGCGGCACGCTGAAGCAGCGCACACGCATAACACGCTGAAGAAGATGCGCTGAAGAAGAAGCGCTCAAGGTCGAACGGCAGACGTCGTGTCCGCCGTTCGATTTTTTTGCGAGGTCGCAGTCCTGCCAGCGCGAGCGCTGACGGCTCAGCTGTCGTCGCGGTAGCGGCGCACGCGCACCGCGAGCAGCACCAGCGCCACGGCGACCGCGACCCCGAGCCACAGGTCGACGTCGGTGAAGGCCTCGCGGAAGTTCAGGTCATCGAGCAGCGTGCCGACCGGGAGCACGCGGTCGTGGCTGATGATGTGGGTGTGTCCCAGCGCGAGCGTGTGCCAGATGCCGTTCTGGCGGTACTTGAGGAAGCTCCACAGGTAATGGCTGCCGAACACGATGCGCTCGAGCAGCGGCGCCACTGCCAGCGGCAGCGCGGCCCACAGGAACGGGCTGCGCCGCGCCCAGGCCGATATCAGCAGCAGGTAGGCGGACAGCGGCGCGTACCACAGCATGGCGAGCAGCATCATGAGCAGCAGCGCGAGCTCGGTGCGAAACCACTCGAGCAGATTGAAGCCGAGCATCGCCGGGACGCCGCGCAGCGCCAGGCGCGCATCGATGAGCGCCGAGAACACCACGTGGGCCAGCACGCCGAGCGCGCAGACTCCGAGCGGCACAACCAGCAGCGCCACCAGCACCTTGGAGCCGACGGTGAGCCGGTCGGAGACCGGCAGCGACTTCCAGAACAGAATGCTGCGGTCGCGGCGCTCGGTGTACAGGCAGTCGAGCAGGTAGTAGCCGACGCAGATGACCATCACCAGCGACAGCGGGATCAGCAGCGCCCACTGCACCAGCGTCGACAGCGCCACGCGGCTGTCGGCGTTTGCAAACGGCGGCAGGTGCAATTCACCGTGACCGAGCAGCGGGCTCAGAGCAATCAGCACCGCGACCGCGAGCGGCGCGCACCACAGGTAGCGGTTCTCCCAGAACTCGCGCCGCACCAGCATCAGCAGCGTGCGGCCGGTGGCGGCGTGGGCCGGCGATGGCTCGCCGCTTGGCGCGGCCGCCGCGGCGGCTTCGAAGGTGCTGTTCATGTACTTCCCGTCTCCTGCATCTTGGCGACGAACAGGTCGGCGATCGAGGGCGTGCGCAGCTCGCCGAGCGCGCCGAGCTCGGCCGCGCTGCGGTCCTCGAACAGCATCGCCACGCGCCCGAACACCTCGCGTTCGTAGAACGGACGCAGCGCGCGGCCGCGCGCCGCCTGCTCGCCCGCGAGCGTGAGCTGCTGGTAGCGCTGGCCGAGCTCCTCGACGGCGGCGGCGAGCACCACGCGGCCGTGATTGATGAAGATCACATCGGTGAAGAGATTCTCCACTTCCTCGACCTGGTGCGTGGTGAGCACGATGGTGCGCTGCTTGTCGAAGTAATCGTTGAGCAGCGTGTCGTAGAACTTGCGCCGGTAGAGCAGGTCCAGCCCGAGCGTCGGCTCATCGAGCACCAGCAGCCGCGCATCGATCGCCATGATCAGCGCCAGGTGCAGCTGCGTCACCATGCCCTTGGAGAGCTCGCGTACCCGGCTCGTCATGCGAATGTCGGTGCGGCGCAGGAAATCCTCGGCGCGCGCGCGATCGAAGCGCGGGTGCACGCCGGCGCAGAAGCTGAGCGCCTGGCTCACCCTCAGCCAGCGCGGCAGCACCGCCACATCGGCGATGAAGCACACCTCGCTCATGAGCGCGTCGCGCTGCGCACGCGGGTCGATGCCGAGCACGCGCAGCTCGCCCTCGAAGGTGGTCAGCCCGAGGATCGCCTTGAGCGCGGTCGTCTTGCCGGCGCCGTTCGGGCCGATGAGCCCGACGATGCGGCCCGCGCCGACGTTGAGACTCACGTTGTCCAGCGCGTGCGTGGCGCCGTAGCTCTTGGTCAGCCCGCGCGCTTCAATTACTGCTGTCATCTTTTTTCTCACCGGCCGCAGTCGGGTTGGCCGTCGGCCATGGGGTCGCGGGCGCCGCGGCGCCGACACGCTGCAGTTCGTCGGGCGACAGCCCCAGGCGCTGGATGGTGGCGTAAACCTTCGGCCACTCGTCCTCGAGAAAGCGCTGGCGCTCGTCCTTCATCAGCGCCTTGCGCGCGCCGGAGCTCACGAACATGCCGCGGCCGCGGCGTTTCTCCACCAGTTGCTCGTCGACCAGCTGCTGGTAGCCCTTGAGCACCGTGAGGGGATTGAGCCGGAAGTCGGCCGCAACGCTGCGCACCGAGGGCAGCGGATCGCCTTCCTTGAGCACCCCTTCGAGGATCATCGCGACCACCCGGTCCCGCAGTTGCCGATAGATCGGCGAGCTGTCGTCCCACTGCGGATCCATGACGGTGTGCACGGTGCCTGTGACGGAGGATTAGCGAACTAATCTACCAAAACGGCGGGCTGCGGCTGGCCGAACCAGTGCGGCATGGTGGCCGCGACAACCGGGGTGGCGGCGTGTACGCCCGGCGGCAGCGAGGTCGACTGCACGAAGGCGAATCCGCTGATGAGCGTGATGAGAACGGCGGCCGCTGCACAGGTGGAGGCGCGGTAGAAAGTGGCTGCGAAGGTGTTCATGGTGGCTCCTTGGTCGTACTTTGGGTGGATGGTTTGGTCGTTTACACGTGCACGCACGGCGCGGCGCTCGGGGTCGAGGCCTGGCCGGGTGCCGCAGAGGTGGACTGCACGAACGCCAGGCTCAGCACGAGCGTGATCAGCAGGGCGGCGGTAGCGCAGGTGAGGTCCCGGTAGATGGCTGAAGCGAAGCTGTTCATGGCGTTCTCCTTGAGTCCTGTTCCTGGTCTGTCTGGTCGGAAGCCTGTGGCTGCCTTCCATGGTGTTGTACTCTACTACAACACTACTTGAGTGTCAAGCTAGTGCACCGGCCCATGGGCCAACTAGCTGGCACCGCATTGGAGAGCGCCCGCGGCCTTACGGTTTGAGCCTGGAGAGCGCCAGGCGGCCGGTACGGCCCCCTCCTGAGAGGGACAGGCTAGAATTCCCGGCTCTTTTTCCCTCGAGCGACAGCGAACGCCCATGAAAACCGTCAACGTTGCGATCACCGGCGCGGCCGGCCAGATCGGTTATGCCCTCGCCTTCCGCGTGGCCGCCGGCAACGCACTCGGTGCCGACACCCGCATCAACCTGCACCTGCTGGAGATCCCCCCGGCGCTAGCCGCGCTGCAGGGAGTGGTGATGGAGCTGGAGGACTGTGCCTTCCCGATGCTCGGCCGCGTGGCGGCCACGGACGATGCGCGCGTGGCGTTTCGCGACTGCCAGGTGGCGCTGCTGGTCGGCGCCCGCCCGCGCGGACCGGGCATGGAGCGCAAGGACCTGCTGCAGGCGAACGCGCAGATCTTCTCCGCGCAGGGCAAGGCGCTCAACGAGGTCGCCGACCGCAAGGTGAAGGTGCTCGTGGTCGGCAACCCCGCCAACACCAATGCGCTCATCGCCCAGGCCAACGCGCGCGATCTGGAGCCGCGCAACTTCACCTCGATGACGCGCCTCGATCACAATCGCGCGCTCGCGCAGCTCGCCGCCAGAACCGGCGTGCACGTCAGCGCCATCCGCCGCATGACCATCTGGGGCAATCACTCCGCCACGCAGTACCCGGACCTGTCGCACGCGCAGGTCGACGGCCGGCCGGCGAAGGCGCTGGTGGATGCCAAGTGGATCGAGGAGAGCTTCATACCGGTGGTGCAGCAGCGCGGTGCGGCGGTCATCAAGGCGCGCGGCGCTTCTTCGGCAGCCTCGGCCGCGGCCGCCGCGATCGACCACGTGCATACCTGGACGCACGGTACCCGCGAAGGCGACTGGGTGAGCATGGCGGTGCCGGCCGACGGCAGCTACGGCATCGGCGCGGGCGTCATCTATTCGTACCCGGTGACCGTGAGCGCGGGCGATTACCACATCGTGCCCGGGCTCGCCATCGACGAGTTCAGCCGCAAGCGCATGGACGCCACGCTCGCAGAGCTGCGCGAGGAGCGCGCCGGGGTGCAGAACCTGTTGGGGTGAGATGCGCGCGAGCGTGCGCGGCACGCTATAGTCGTCGCGGCGCGACGGCGGAGGAGCTGACTTGGGCGCACTCGTCTTCCTGATCCTGCTGGTGGCGGCCGCCTATGCGGTGACCCAGGTCGGCGGCGTCATCACGCTGCTGTTCATCGCCGCGGTACTGTTCCTCGCCTATCGGCGCCTGTCGCTGCTCGCTTTCACCGCGACCTTCACCGTGCTGCTCGCCGCCTACACCTGGCTCGGCGCGAGCAGCGCCCCGGCGGGCCTGTGGAAGGGCTTCCTGTGGGTGCTGCTCGCCGCACTGTGGCTGCTGAACGTGCGGCCGCTGCGCAAGGTGATCATCACCCGGCCGTTCATGAAGACCTACCTGCGGGCGCTGCCTTCGATGTCGCAGACCGAGAAGGAGGCGCTCGAGGCGGGCACCGTGTGGTGGGACGGGGAGCTGTTCACCGGCGCGCCGCGCTGGGACAAGCTGCTCGCCGCCAGGCCGCCGCAGCTCTCCGCGCAAGAGAGCGCGTTCCTCGCAGGTCCCTGCGAGGAACTGTGCCGCATGCTCGATGAATGGCACATCACGCACGAGCGCGGCGATCTGCCGCCGCAGGTGTGGGAGTTTCTGAAGACGCGCGGCTTCTTCGCGATGATCATCCCGAAGCGCTACGGCGGGCTGGAGTTCTCCGCCTACGCGCACTCGTGTGTGCTGGCGAAGATCTCCAGCAGGAGCCCCACGGCCTCCTCCACGGTCGCGGTGCCCAACTCGCTCGGGCCGGCGGAGCTCCTGAACCACTACGGCACCGAGGAACAGAAGGACTACTACCTGCCGCGCCTGGCGCGCGGCGAGGAAGTGCCGTGCTTCGCGCTCACCGGCCCGCGCGCCGGCTCGGATGCCGCCTCCATCCCCGACACCGGCATCGTGTGCCGCGGACCATGGCAGGGAGGCGAGGTGCTGGGCCTGAGGCTCAACTTCTCCAAGCGCTACATCACGCTCGCCCCGGTCGCCACCGTCATCGGGCTCGCCTTCCGCATGTTCGATCCGGAGCGGCTGCTGGGTGGCAAGACGGACATCGGCATCACCTGTGCGCTGATCCCGCGCAACACGCCCGGCGTCAGCATCGGGCGGCGGCACTTTCCGCTCAACGTGCCGTTCCAGAACGGGCCCATCCAGGGCAAGGACGTGTTCGTGCCGCTCGACTGCATCATCGGCGGCGTGGCCATGGCCGGCGCCGGCTGGCGCATGCTGGTCGAGCAGCTGTCCGTCGGGCGCTGCATCTCGCTGCCCTCCAACACCACCGGTGCGTCCAAGGCGGCCGTGCTGGCGACCGGCGCGTACGCGCGCATCCGCACCCAGTTCAATCTTCCGGTCGGCCGCTTCGAGGGCGTCGAGGCGGTGATCGCACGCATGGTGGGGCTCACCTACACCATGGACGCCGCCCGCTCGGTCACGGCCGGCGCCATCGACGGCGGCGAGAAGCCCTCGGTGCCTTCCGCGATGCTCAAGTACCACGTCACCGAGATGGGCCGCCAGGTGGCGAACGACGCCATGGACGTGCACGGCGGCAAGGGCATCTGCCTGGGACCGAAGAACTATCTCGGCCGCGGCTACCAGATCGTGCCGGTGGCGATCACGGTGGAAGGCGCGAACCTGCTGACGCGCAACCTCATCATCTTCGGCCAGGGTGCGGTGCGCTGCCATCCGTTCGTGCTGCGCGAGATGAACGCGGCGCGCAATCCCGACCGCAGCGCCGGCATCGAGGAGTTCGATCGCGCGCTGTTCGGCCACATCGGCTTCACGATCTCGAACGCCGTGCGCTCGTTCATCATGGCACTCACCCACGCGCGCTTCACGCGCGCGCCGGTGCACGGTCCGACCGCCCGCTACTATCAGCACGTGGTGCGCTTCTCGGCGTCCTTCGCCTTCGCGGTCGACGTGGCGATGCTGTCGCTCGGCGGCTACCTGAAAAAGAAGGAAGCCCTGTCGGCCCGCCTCGGCGACGTGCTGTCGTGCCTGTACCTCGCTTCCATGGTGCTCAAGCACCACGAGAACCAGGGGCGCCAGCAGGAGGACCTGCCCGTGGTCGAGTGGGCCTGCCGCCACCTGCTCTACTACGCCCAGGAACAGCTGCACGGCTTGCTGCGCAACTTCCCCAACCGCTCCCTGGCGGCCCTCATGCGCGTATTGATCTTCCCCCGGGGGCGCATCTACTCCGCCCCCGGCGACCGCCTCGGCAGGACGGTCGCCGCGCTGGTCACCAATCCCACCCAGGCGCGCGAGCGGCTCGGCGAGTTCACCTATCGCACGCTCGAGCCGGGCAATCCGTTCGGGCTGCTGCAGGAGGCGCTGCTGCTCGCGGTGCAGTTGGAGCCGCTCGAGAAGCGCATCCGCGTCGACGGGGTGAAGACCGGCAAGATCACCGCGCTCGACCTGCCCGGGCGCATTCAGCAGGCGCTCGCCGCCGGCATCGTCTCGGAGACCGAGGCCGCGGCGCTGCGCGACTACGACCGCAAGGTGATGGACCTGATCAACGTCGATGACTTCGAGTCGCACGAGCTCGGCACCCAGGCGCTGCCCAGCGCGAGGTCCGTGCACGTCGCATGAACTCGGCGGTCCCGACCGCCCCGAGCCTGACGGCGCCGGTGCTGTGCGACAACTGCGGCGCCCCCGTGCCCGGGAGATACTGCAGCGCCTGCGGCCAGCGGCTCGAGCCGCCGGTGCATTCGCTGTGGCACTTCACCCGCGTGGCCACGGAAGATCTCACGCATGCGGATTCGCGGCTGTGGCGCACGCTCACGGCGCTGCTCTTCAAGCCGGGCCGCCTGACGCGCGAGTTCCTCGCCGGCCGCCGCGCGCGCTACCTGCCGCCGGTGCGCCTCTACCTGGTGCTGTCGGTGTTGTTCTTCCTCATCGCGAGCGCGGTACACACCCGCTTCACGGTGCTGGCGTTCGATGCCGACCACCCCAGCCACAACAAGCCGCTGCCGGCCAACACCGTCAACGATGCCGTGGCCGGTATTGCCACGCCGCGGCCCGGAGAAACCACCGAGCAGCGCGCCGCGAGGGTGTGCGCCAATGCGAACTACAACGGCCCCTGGGCGAGCACGCTGCGGCCGCAATTCCAGCGGGCCTGCCGCAACAGCGTCATGGACAACGGCCGCGACCTGCAGGACGCGTTCCTGCACAACGTGCCGCGCGCCATGTTCATCTTCCTGCCGCTGCTCGCCGGGGTGATGATGCTCATGTACTGGCGGCCGCGGCACTACTACGTGGAGCACCTGCTGCTGTTCGTGCACAACCACGCTTTTGTGTTCCTGGTGGCGAGCCTCGCGCTGCTGCTCGGCAAGTTCGTGCCGCACGTTCCGGGACTGGACCTGGCGATCGTCCTGTACTTTGCGTGGTACATGTACCGCTCTGTGCGGGTCGTGTACCAGCAGGGGCGGCTGCTCACCTTGACCAAGCTCGCGTTGCTGGGTTTTTTTTATCTGGTGTTCGCCGCGCTGCTGCTCGCGATCACCAGCGTCTATAGCGCTCTAATGCTGTGAAGGAGATCCCGATGCGTACGTTGTTCATTGGCGCCTTGCTGCTCGCCGCCCTGCCGCTCGCCATGGCGCAGGAGCGCACCCCCTCAGCGCCCGGCGCCAAGGTGTTCATCATCACGCCGAAGAACGGTGCCACCGTGCACAACCCGGTGGTGGTGAAGTTCGGGCTCAAGGGCATGGTTATCGCGCCGGCAGGCACCAAGGCCGAGAACAGCGGCCACCATCATCTGCTGATCGACACCGATCCGCCGGCGGACCTGAGCACACCGCTCCCCGCCACCGACAAGATCGTGCACTTCGGCAAGGGACAGACCGAGACCACGCTGACGCTGACGCCCGGCAAGCACACCCTGCAGCTGCTGTTCGCGGACCTGAACCACATACCCCACAACCCGCCGGTGATCTCCAGGAAGATCACCATCACCGTGGCGCCGTGACGCGCTCGCCTCACTAGCGGCGCCAGCGGCAACGCTTCAGGGCTAAGGGTCATGACGCGCGCGGTGCTGCACGTCGACATGGATGCGTTCTACGCCTCCGTCGAGCAGCACGATGATCCGTCGCTCGCCGGCCGGCCGCTCATCGTCGGCTGGGACGGCGGCCGCGGCGTCGTGGCCGCGGCGAGCTACGAGGTGCGCCGCTACGGGGTGCACTCGGCGATGCCGGTGCGCAAAGCGCTGCAGCTGTGCCCGCACGCCGTGTGCGTGCGCCCGCGCATGGCGCGCTACCAGGAAGTCTCCGCGCAGGTGTTCGGCGTGTTCCGCGAGGTGACGCCGCTGGTGCAGGGACTGTCGCTGGATGAGGCGTTCCTCGACGTGACCGCGAGCCTGCAGCTGCTCGGCGACGCGCTCGAGATCGGACGCCGCATCAAGCGGCGCATCCGCGCGCTCACTGGTTTGACTGCTTCCGTCGGCGCCGCCCCCAACAAGCTGGTGGCGAAGATCGCCTCCGATCTGATGAAGCCCGACGGCCTCACCCTGGTGGAGGCGGCGCGCGTGCGCGAAGTGCTCGATCCGCTCTCGGTGCGGCGCCTGCCGGGCCTGGGGAGCAAGACCGGCGCGAAGGTGGAAGCGGCCGGGATCCGCACCCTG
>Ga0210393_10001911_pt1 | contig 17298 bp, 19 predicted proteins | sample IncBWC27OmetaG_FD_160068 | JGI IMG/M metagenome (GOLD analysis project Ga0210393, IMG submission 160068) | Forest soil microbial communities from Barre Woods Harvard Forest LTER site, Petersham, Massachusetts, United States - Inc-BW-C-27-O ... | reverse complement strand
GGCGAGAGGCGCGATGCAATCTCTGAAGTCCATGCGATTGAGGACGGTGCTGCTGACTGGCGACGCGAAGATGGTGGCGGAAGATGTCGGCGGAAAATTAGGCGTGGATGAAATTGTCGCCGGGCTTTTGCCAGAGGATAAATTGCACTACGTGCAGCAAATGATCGAGAAGGGCCACAAAGTGGCCATGGTCGGAGACGGGATCAATGACGCTCCGGCGTTGATCCAAGCGTCGGTCGGCGTGGCCATGGGATCTGGAACGGACGTTGCGCGCGAAAGCGCGGACGTGGTGCTGATCGGCAGCGACTTATCGAAGCTAGTCGAAACCTTACAGACCGCACGGCGTTGCCACAGGACGATCATGCAGAACTTCGTGGGAACGATGGTGGTGGATACGATCGGTGTAGGTCTCGCGGCATTTGGGTTTCTGAATCCGCTGCTGGCCGCTTTCATTCACGTCTCGTCCGAAATGGCATTCATCTTGAATTCCGCCAGATTGCTCCCGCCAGTTTCAGCGGCCAATCAATTCGTCCGCGGGATTCTTGCACAATCACCTTCAACCACAAATTAGCCCGAATTAACAGGTCCGGCGATTGAAGTTGCGACTCTTGCGGCTCCGAAGGACAGGGCATAGTGTGGGGTCTACTGTGACGACGCAGCGACAGACTCACCGGTTAAGTACTGATTAACTGCGCCAGCCATGGCAATGGAGCCCCCGAGATCCGCGCTACGTTGACATTGACGCACGAGGAAATCGGCCAAATGATCGGCGCATCGCGTGAGACGGTCTCCAGGCTCTTCGCGAGCTTCAAAAAGAAACAAATCCTGCAGGTCAAGAGTTCGACGCTTATCATCTCCAATAAGGCAGGATTGGAGAGCTTGACCGGGAATTGAGCGCCGCCGCGAGTCGCGTGATCGCTATTTGGCCTGCATGGACTTGATGTAGTTTGTCAGGTTTACAATTCGAATACTAACAAGCTCCGGATCCGTCCCGGGAATCGACGCGAAGAGCGGCCCCCATATCGGCATCTCCGTACTACCATGCGCAGTTTTTTTCACACCATTTCGCAGCACATCCTGGACGTACTCGTCTGGAAAATTCCCTTCGTGGCGTTGCGCGAGCGTGGTCAGGTCCGACGGCGGGTTCTTGAATTCGGGCGAAATGGGGCCGTTGCCCTTTAAATCATTGCCATGACAGACCGCGCAATATCGTTTGTATAGCTGCGAGCCGGAAACCGGATTGGAACCCGGAAGATGCGCACCTTTCTTGTCCTGGGTCCGCCCGACTGTGGGGAGGCTTGCCAGCAAAAACAGCAGTGCGCAACAGATCGGCAGGTTACGAATGATTCGTTGGACCATAAAATGCCTCCACGCGAAAATTTGAGCGATTGGCTTTGCCGATGGGAACACGTCCCTCCTGACTCGAGAGCTTCGCGTTCCCGTCGGCGTGTGTTGTGATGATCGTTATGCCGTACTTCCTGACACTTAGTACGGTAGTCCGTAAGCTCGTCAGCCCGGATGTGCGGTGCGGCGCAGATTAGCTAGCGAGCCGGCCCATCACCACTTTGCCGAGCGCTTCTTGTTTAAGGCCGAGCACGACCCGGCCGTTCACTTGTCCCTTCCTCAGGCGGCTGAACACATCATTGATGGATTCCAGCGGCAAGGCCTCGATGGTTGCTCTCACTTTGCCCTCTGCGGCGAACGCGAGCGACTGTTCGAGGTCCAAGCGGGTGCCGACGATGGAGCCGCGAATCGTGTAGCCGTTCAGGACCACGTCGAAAATCGAAACCGGAAATTCCCCGGGAGGCAGACCATTTAGTACGCACGTGCCGCCGCGACGAAGCATGCCGACGGCTTGTTTGAAAGCGATCGGTGAGACGGCTGTGACCAACACGCCATGCGCGCCGCCGATTTGTTTCTGGATTTCCTTCGGAGGATCCTGCGTTTTCGCATCAATGGTAATTTCGGCGCCGAGTGTGCGCGCAAGAGTCATTTTTCCCGGACCTAGATCCACCGCCGCGACGTGCAGTCCCATGGCTTTCGCGTATTGGATGGCGATGTGGCCCAGCCCGCCAATTCCGGAGATCACGACCCATTCTCCGGGCCGCGCCTCGGTCATTTTCAACCCTTTATAAGTGGTAACGCCCGCGCAGAGGATGGGCGCGACATCCACGAACGAAACATTCTTGGGGAGGCGCCCCAGATAATCCGCCTGGCCCACAGCGTACTCCGCAAAACTTCCGTTCACCGAATATCCGGAGTTTTGCTGCTCGGGGCAGAGCGTTTCCCATCCGGAGAGGCAGTAATCGCAATGCCCGCAGGCGCTGAACAGCCATGCGGTTCCGACGCGATCGCCTTCTTTCAAATGAGTGACGCCCGGTCCGAGAGCCACGACTACGCCTGCTCCTTCGTGGCCGGGAATGAAGGGTGGCGTGGGCTTGATGGGCCAGTCGCCATCCGCGGCGTGCAAATCGGTATGACAGACGCCGGTAGCGAAAATTTCTATCAACGCTTGCCCTGGGCCCGGCGTGGGGACGGGAACTTCCTTAACGACTAACGGCTGGCCGAATTTTTCTACTACAGCGGCTTTCATGGTTTTCTTGTTTGCCATTTTTCAGCTCCTTGCTACGAGAAATGTCGTCACTCTAGCGCCGGTCGAAGCAGCTTTATGTACCAATCGGCACAGTTCGGTGTGACGTGAGTCACAGAGTCTGATCGGGATCATCGCAGCGGCAATTCAAATCCAGTTTGAGACAAGACCGAAGACAACGAGAACGAGCCAGGGGATGCGAACGTTCGCTACATCGCCGACCTCGTTAACTTATTTTTGAAAGTGTGCACTTTCGAACAGCTTCGAGGGTTCGACTCGCCTTACCATCGCCTCTTTTTCAGGGAAAATTAATTTCGCGCGGTGCGTAAAGCTGCGCTTGGATGGCGCGCTGAACGGAACGGCGAGACTCGGAGGAAAACAATCTTGAGATGCGTTGGGAGAGAGTTCATTCCTATTTCGGAACGCTTAAGAATGGCCCTTAACTTGCAATTCATGCGGCGCCATGGCGTTTAGGAGTGCCGTTTCGGAACCGAAATGTTTATTTCATGACGTTGGTCACGCGCATCTGTGACGGCAGTCACAAACCATCAACCATCTCTACTGTAAGATCCGGCGCTGCCGATGTAGCAAGCTTGCTGATGGAAGGTCTTGAGGGGATCCGATGCGACAGTTCGGTGTTTTGAAAGGCGCAAAACTGCTGATGGTGTTAGGGGTATGGTCGCTTCCCGTTTTGGCACAGACGCCGGCGAAACTCCCTGCGGCTGCCGCCGACATATTGGCACTCGCGGCGCAAGAACAGAAGGCATCGTCCCAAGCGGCCCCCGCGACTGCGACGAATGCTTCCGACTACGCTGGCGCGCAGGCCTGCCAGGCGTGCCATGCGGACATTTATACCGGCTGGGAGAAAAGTCCGCACTGGAAGCAGACGTACAAGGAAGGTGGGATCGCCAAGCACGGCTGCGAGGATTGCCACGGCGCCGCGGCGAGCCACGTAGCAGACCCGTCCGACACATCCAAACTATTCCTCTTCGAAAAAGCCTCCGCGAAAGAAATTGACGCGCGCTGCCTGGGCTGCCATGCGGGCGGGACGCAGCACATGAATGCGATCAACTCCGAGCACGCGAAGAACGAGGTCAGTTGCATTGCCTGCCATTCGCCGCACCACGGCAAAGACTCCGATTTCCTGCTGGTGAAGTCGCAGCCCGAGCTTTGCTATTCCTGCCACCTGGCGAAGAAGGCCGAATTCGACATGCCCTTCCATCATCGAGTGAACGAAGGCCTCATTCAATGTACCGACTGCCACAATCCGCACGGCACAGTGCGGCCCAAGCAAGTGCGAACCTCCTCCACGCAGGATGCGGTCTGCTTCACATGCCACACGGACAAGCAGGGGCCGTTTGTGTTCGAGCACCAACCGGTAAAGATTGACGGCTGCCAGTCCTGCCATTTGGTGCACGGCGGACCGAATCCGCACATGTTGAAGCTCAGCAACTTAAACCTGCTGTGTCTGCAGTGCCACACGCAGTCCAGTTTCAGCGGGGCGCCGGGTGCGCCTTCCTTCCACAACCAGGCGAGCTTTTTCCAGTCTTGCGTGCTGTGCCATTCACAAATTCACGGCTCAAACTTCGATCCGACGTTCTTTAAATGATGCGCCGGCGTAGTTCGTTGCATTCGTTGAGCAGGCGGGCCAGCTAAATCGGCGTTAGTCCAGGATTGAGTATTTCGCGGTGTGAGGAGATAAGCCATGAACGGTCGCCTGGGGGTTCGCGCAATTCCTACCGTCATCTTTATCGTGGCGTGCTTTCTTGCGCCTGCGGCTCGCGCCCAGGACGATTCCGGGGAATCGAAAGGAATAAATTCGGGTGGTTACAATATTCACCAGACCATCGAATTCGGTTATCGCGCGAGCGAAATCAGCGGGAATCAGAATACCTATGACACGTTCGAGAATCTGGGTTCGGGAGTTCGTTTGTTCGATTACTCGCTCAGCATGCGGTCGCTCGATCACAACGGATTGCTGTTCGACAGTCTGACGTTCAGCAACTTCGGATACGGCGGCGATCCGAACGATGTGACGCGCTTGCGTATTGAAAAGAATAAATGGTACGACTTTCGGTTGCTCTTTCGCCGCGACAAAAACTTTTGGGATTACAACCTCTACGCGAACCCGCTGAACCCCGCAGCCTTGAATCCGCCAGGGTCTTTGAACACCGGCTGCTTCGTGGGTCCGCCGACGGCGGCTTTTCCGCAGGGGGCTCCGGCATTTTGCTCGAATCCGGCTGTGGCGCAGAACAATTCGCTGCGTGGCCTGGATCTGGTGCGCCGCATGCAGGACTACGACCTTACTTTGCTGCCGCAATCGAAGATTCGGTTCCGCTTGGGCTACTCGCGCAACCGCGACGAAGGCCCGAGTTTGTTTACTACCGACTCCGGTACGATTTCGGCGTTCAATCAGGCCAACAGCTACACCACCAACGCGTATCGCGTGGGAGTGGATGTGCGCATTTTGCCGCGCACTACGCTTTCCTTTGATGAGTTCCTGAGTTACTACCGGCAGGACAACGTCATCACCGATAATCCCGCCGTCAATCCCGGCAATTTCGGCTTCATTCTGGGAACTGTCCCCGGACAGGGCACGCCGGCCGGAACGCCGGTGGACCTGGGAAACATTTGGAGCACGCAGACGCCTGCCGAGACGCTGCCGTGCGCGACGCCCGTCGTTGTTGGCACCACCAACACGGCCACGCCGACGTGCAATGGATTCTTGTCCTATAGCCAGGTGGCCAGCCCGCGAAACTTCATGCCTACCGAACGGTTTCGGTTCCAATCGAACTATTTCAAGAATTTCGAAACTTCCGGATCGGTGGGTTACAGCAGCAGCGACTATCACTTCTCGGATCTGGATGAGGTGTTGAACGGTTGGACGGCGCGGTCGGCGGTGCGTGGCACAACGGCCGGTGGGCCGATAAAAACCAAGCGCTTTTCAGTGAATGCGGATTGGTCGGGCGTGTATGCGGTAAACGACAAGCTGCGCATCGTGGATCTGTTCCGCTATGACAACTGGCGCATACCCGGCGCGTGGGACACCGCCGACACTACTATCTTCGGAACGCCATCACCGGGGCCGGGTGTTGTGGGCATGTTGCTCGCACCGGCGACGTTTAATTCGACGAACTGCCCCGTGGCGCCTTTCAACCAGGCGAGTTGCCCGCAGCACACAAGTTCCTCGGCTGCCGATGTGACCAACGAGATCGCCATGCAATTCCTCGCGCAGAACATCAAGTCCAACACCTTCGAGGTCCAATACGATTTCAGCCGGCGCTACACCGCGCATGTAGGCTATCTCTATACCAACCGGACGATTGCCAGTGCGGACCAGACGTTTGATACCGGGGAGTTTTACTTTCCTGGTGGCGCAACCGGGAATGCGGGAAATCTTTTTCTGGCGGCGCGGGGTGATTGCGCGCTGGTCGCCGGCGTGTTGCCCGCCGGTTGCACGCAGATTACCACTGGCGCCTTGGCTGGCGCTGTTGTCGAAGGGTCGGCGGCGAATCCCATTCCCGAGGCGGGCAACGATACTTCGCGCAACATCATCACGATCAACGAACAAGCTCTGTTGTTTGGCGTGGTCGCGCGTCCCATCGACCAGCTACGCATCACTGGCGATTTCGAGTTCGGCTACAACGATGCATCGTTCACGCGCATTGATCCACGGCAAGTGCAGTCTTACAAGGTACACGCAACTTACAAACCGCGGCCGTGGGTGAACCTGGATGCGGCGGTCGACATCAACGAAAACCGCGACAACGTTTCCACGGTGGACAATCTCGAGCACGACCGGTCGTACAGCTTTTCCGCGCTGTTTATGGGCAAGCAACATTTGTCCGTTGATTTCGGGTACAACTACTGGAACGTTTACACGCAATCGTTGATCTGCTTCGCGTATTCCCAGTCCGCGGCAAATCCGGCGCCGCCTCCGGCTACTTTGCCGGTTTCGACTTTTCCCATCGGAGTGCCGCAGCTTTCCACAGGCCCGGCGTGCCCGATCGCAGGTTCGCCTTCGCCGCTGGGGGCGCTGGCTACTTACAACAGCAAGGATAATTTCGTGCATGCGGCGGTGATCTGGAAACCAACGAAGCGCGTGACGGCGAGCGTGGGGTATGGCGGCAGCTTCGTGCGCGGCAACACCATTTTCCTGAATCCGCTGACGCCTTCCGGCACGTTGGATTTCGACTATCAACGTCCATATGCTTCGCTGGAGTTCGCTGTCTATCGCGGCTTCACTTACAAAATGTCCTGGAATTATTATGGGTACAACGAGACCGGCGCGACCAATCCGTTCGGGCTCGCGCCCATTCAGTTGCAGGATTTTAACGGTAGCAATGCTACGTTTTCGTTTCGCTATGCGTTTTGAGGGCTGCGCAAGTTTTTGGCAGCGAGATATTTCATGCGTGACGAATTCGCTTGGGAATTTCGCACAAGGAGGCAACAAATGACCTGTCTTTCTGTTCGTGTCGTCCGCTTCGTAGTTCCGGCTTTGGGTATATTCTTTCTGCTCGTCGCTCCGCTGCGCGCGCAGGATGCCGCGACGCTATACAAATCCAAATGCGCCGCGTGCCACGGCGCGGATGGCAAGGGAAGCACCGCGGCGGGTACCAAGCTCGGGGCGCATGATTTCGCGTCACCGGAAGTACAGAAGGAAACCGATGAGCAACTCGTCGAGATCGTGACGAACGGCAAGAACAAGATGCCGAGCTACAAAGGCAAGATTCCCGATGACCAAATCAAGGGCCTCGTTGCCTACATCCGCGGGCTCGCAAAAAAGTAGTACAGAGCAAGAGGGCCGGCGCGGAGTTATGGCGCCGGGTGATTAAAGCGGCGGAAGGAGGGTTGGTGATTGGGGTATTGATTTGCCAAATTGTGCTGAGCATCGTGCTGGCGTCGGTTTTCTTGATTCGTCCTTCGCTGACGCGCGCCGCGAGCTGGAAAATTCTGGCCTTCATCGGATTGTGCGTGCTTCCGGCTCTGTGCATTGTCGGCGGGATGAACACGCACATGCAGCGCTCCGAGCAAACACGATTCTGCATTTCGTGCCACGTGATGATTCCCTACGGACAGAGCCTGTATGTGGATGACCCCGGTCATATTCCGGCGCAGCATTTTCAGAACCACCGCGTGCCGGCGGACATGGCCTGCTATTCGTGCCACGCGGACTACACGATCTACGGTCCGCTGAAGGACAAGCTCCAAGGTCTGAAGCGGATTTACGTGCAATATGTGAGCACTGCGCCGGATCCAGCGGCGATCCGCATCGCGGGTGGATTCAAGAACGCGCAATGCCTGCACTGCCATCTGGGCGCGCGCAGTTTCGAAGAGAATCCGGTTCACGCGGCGATGATGGATTCGCTGAAATCGGAACAGGTCTCCTGCCTTGGCAGCGGATGCCACGACACCGCGCATGACGTGGTGAATGTGAGCCATCTGAAAATGTGGAGGCCGGCGCAATGAAGATCAGCGAAATCGGAATCGGGCGGCTGCTGCGGATTTCCAGCCTCTTGGTGATCGTGGGACTGGTGCTGGAGATTGTGAGCCTGCTGTGGTTTCATCCGCTATCGTTCGTCCTGTTCGCCTTCCTGGCAGCTTCTTTGATCGGTTTGGGAGTCTTGGTTTATTTGACGTCTCTCGTCTTTGCCGGCGCCTCAGATCACGAGAACCGCAACTGACTGTTCCCGTTGCCAGCGATCTATGCGTTTAGAAACGAGCGGAACTATTTTCTTGGTTATTTTTTTTGGCGCAGAGCGTCGTGATCGCCGAGACGCAAGGTCTTAGGCAAACCTTCCGTCGCTCACAACTGGAAGTGTATTTTGAAGAATCACCTCAGCCCGCTCATCGGAGAAGTGTCGCTGTCGAACGTGGGCAACAAAACGCTGAAGTCCGCAGTCGCAAGATTGTCGGGGAAGAAGCTCGCACCCGCCACGATCAAAAATATTACTTTGGTCGCGAAGTTGGTCGTAACGCAAAGACTAGAACCGGTATCGATCAACTCTACCGTGGTGAAGGACTTCCGGAAGGTCAATTGGGTGCTCATCTTGCGAAGCTGAAGCGCAAAAGGTAAATGAACGTTCGCTATGTTCTTGCTCCACAGACAGTGATTGGTCTGGTCGAACTCGGGCGTTACATTTGCTGCACACTCCAGGAACAGCGCAAACAGCGAATGCCGACAGCTGTAGGCCATCGGCGTTCGAATGATTTAGTTTTGTTTTTTCTTGGCGGATTAAGCGAGAGTTTTTTTGCCCTTGTATTGCTTCTCATGCGCTGGTCGAGACCGGATGGCCGACCGCACGAGAAAAGCCGATCTCGTTAGGCCAGCGGACCGCGCCAAACGGTCAATCTTCTCAATCTGGCTCTCCGGAGCCGTTATGTTGATGCGGATTGTCCGTTCTGAATGGGCGGGGACAAGAAACGCCACGGCGCCCTTAAGGGCAGGATCACCTGCCACGTCATCAATGGTTGATGGATTGGGAATCTTCTCGCCATCCTCAATCATCCCAGCAATATGAAAGCTCAAGGCTTCTGCGGCTCTGCGCCGTGCTTCTTCCAAAGTTCTACCAGCGGTAATGCACCCAGGAAAATCTGGGAAGCTCACGCCAAAATCCGATTTACGATCCTTATGCAGATATGCGATGTAATCCATCAATCACCTCAACCTGATGCCTGCTTGCTTTTCGATGCTTCTCAGCGTGCCGATTGGTATATCTCGAACAGGATGTGGCACAGTGACCCGTCCCGGCTTCACCGGATGCTTGAACTGCTTGTGGCTCCGAACGTGCGCAACCTCATACCAGCCGTCCTGCTTTAAGCGCTGTATGATTTCTCGGCTGGACACTAAGAAATGATACACACTTTATACACACCTGTCAATAACGAGTGTAGAGGACCGCAATGGAAACCCTCAAGTTCGGATCCTTCATAAAATTTCCCTTTGCGGCTTTTTCCTGATTCCTTGTACGTCACTCCGGCGCTGAGCAAGACAATAAAGCAGTCTTGGTTTCTGATAAACAAAGGCGTCCCGGCTAAGTCCACTGACCTGGTTTCTGGTGCGTGGACGCTACACGAAAATAATCTTTACAGCCTTGTAGACCCGGAACTCTCGCGCTTACAGAGGATCATCGAGATTGGAGGTTTGGAGCGATTCAACACTGATGAGTGGGCACTCTCCAGCGACGAGGGTAGTCGTCGCAGCGGACGACATGAACCAGCGGGACGCGTTCAAAGTCCTGATTGAGGGGGCCGAGGAGCTGGAGTTTGTGAAGCTGGCCGGCACGATACGGGAGTCGGCTCCGCAAGAACCGGCGCAAATGCATTTGACGAATAACTTTGAGCGAGTCATCTACACTGCGCGCGGTGCAAGCAAATACCAGCGCATCGTTCGTCCTCCTGGTTCGCGCCTCCTCTCGTTCGGAGATTTTTTCTACTCGCCCAAAACCCTGGAGCGAGTCATCCAGCCGATCATTGCAGACATGCAGGCGGAATATTGCAAAGCGCTCGCTGAAAATCGGAAGGTTAAGGCCACATGGATTCGGTTTAGGGGATACGTGAACTTCTGGAAAGCGCTTGGGCTGCACACGATTGTAAAGAATCTGGTTGAGATTAAGAAAATCTCGGGCTTGGGATAGCGCCGTGACGGAGCAGCGCTGCGACTCACGTACCGAAGCAAACCAGTTTCCCAGGTCTACAGGACAACCGTGCGAACTCTGTCAGTTATTCCCGATTGTGGTCGAGGGACACCGTGTCGCTTTGCGCATGAAGCGATTGCTCGCGAAAGAGGTAGTCCCGGAGCGGCGCAAGAAGCTGCGACGAGTCCTAAAGTGGCTGCGGCCGGCTGAGACGGTCGAGATTCAGCTGCATTCGAAGAGAAAAGATGATGTCGCGATCGCGCAGATGTTGTCGACAGTCCCCGGTGTCACGCGTGCGAACTGGAAATTGGTGCGCGATCAACTTTTGTACGGGCCCCAGACGGGGCTGACACGCGGACCAGGATCTTTTCTTTTTTTCATCGCGGAACGATTCGCCTCGCGGAGGACGATGGCGCGGGCGGTGACGCCACTGTTGAGCGACCTTCGGCTGGAGTATGACCGGGCCAAGGAAGAGGGTCGACACATTAAGGCTTTGTGGTTTTGCGTCGGCGGCTGTTGGAGATTGATGAAAGTTCTGCTTGTCTCGACTATCCGATAGAGTTTGTGAATCTTACCTCTGCTTGCCTATCGGTCCTGCCCCTTCTCGAGGCACTGTCGTTTCATTCCGAGACCTAATCGATCCTTGATTCCACATGTGAGAGAGACACCGTTCTATCGACAGATTTGGACGGTCTAGTACGGCACTAGGCGTTCCCACAATTATGACCCTCACTCTGGGCCGTTGCATCAAGGGCCGTGGAGTGCTTGTCCACTTCCCCGCCGTCGAAGCTAGTTTTTCATTTCAGCAATGTGTCAAGTTTTATTGCAGAAAAACTTGACAGATTTCCCCTTCAAGCCGATACTTCACACATGGGAAGGCGCAGCACATCGTCAAAAGGTCCCGGCCAGTTCATGGCCTATGTCCGCCAGCAGATCGAACGCGGCGGGGAACGGCTCTGGAAGCTTGAAGACTTCCGGGATCTACCCTTCATGGCCGTCGCCCAGGCCCTTTCGCGCCTCACGCGCCAGGGGCGCCTTGAGCGACTGAGCAAGGGCGTCTACTACAGCAGCCGTAACACGGCCTTCGGGAAGAGCCGACCGAACCCGGCCGCGATTCAGAAGCTCGCTTCCCGGCGCCAGACGGTCTTCCCTTCGGGCATCGCCGCCGCGAATCTTCTCGGATTCACGACGCAGACGGCTAAGAAAAATGAAGTTGCCACCAGCGCCCTAAGCCTGCCTCGAAAACTCGTCGGCAGCGATACCATGATCCATACGCGCAGGCCGGAAGCATGGGCTGGCCTCTCCGAGCGAGATGCGGCGCTGCTCGACTTCCTGCGCCGTGCGGGCAGAACGAGCGAGCTCTCGCCGGAAGAAACCACCCGCCGCACCATCATGCTGTTGTCGGAGAAAGGACGCTTCGAGCGCCTGCTCAGAATTGCAGCTTCGGAGCCCCCGCGAGTCCGCGCGATGATCGGTGCTATCGGCCAACAGCTCGGGAAAGACCGCCGGGCGCTGCGTCGGCTGCGCAATTCGCTGAATCCCTTTTCACGATTCGACTTCGGCTTGATCGCCGGACTACGACACGCCCGCGACTGGCAGGCCAGGGAACGCCGTTTACATGAAGCTCTTTGAACACCCAGATTTCGAGCAAGCAATCCTCCGGGCAACGGAACATTTCCAGAACCGGGGACTGCGCGCTGCAATCATCGAGAAGGACTACTACGTTACGGAAGCCTTGCGCCTCATCGCCACCAAAGCTCCTGACAAAATCATCTTCAAGGGCGGCACTAGTCTGGCGAAAGGCTGGAACCTCATCCAACGCTTTTCAGAAGACATCGATATTTTCCTAGATCCCCTGGCCTTTAAGCCTCGCCTCAGGAAGAACGCCATCGACCGCGAGCTTAAGAAACTCCGCGATACCGTGGGTAGCCACGCGGCGCTCACATTCGTCGCCGATGAGAGCAAGACGATCGGCGGCTTTGGACGCAACGACCGGTTCTCCTACAAGCAGCTCTTCGGCGGTCCCGGCGAAGTCGCCAATCGTGTCCTTCTCGAAGCAGGCACCGCCAGCGGCCGCGAACCAGCTGGCATCGTCCAACTGCGCTCCTATCTGGGACAGTTCCTCGAGGAAGCGCACACCTCACTGGGCGCGGAGGACGAGGGCCGATTTCCGCTCCGTCTCCTGCATTTCCGTCGCACCTTCGTCGAAAAAATGTTTGCCATCCACAGCAAAGTCGAACTGCTCAAACGCGACGGGCGTCCGCTCGGAACCTACGCAAGGCACTACTACGACCTGTTTCAACTTGCGGCGAAGGCGGAAGTAACCAACATGCTGAAATCCGCCGAGTACGCTGCCATCAAAGCGGACTATGACGAAATCAGCCGGACCCATTTTGCGGAAAGCTATTTCTATCCTGAAGGGATGAGCTTTACCAAGAGCGACGCCCTCTTTCCCCCTCCGGAATTGGTCAAGGTGATCAGTGTCGAATACGAGGCGCAATGCAAGATGCTCTGCTATGGGCCCTATCCTTCGTGGGAGGAGGTTCAGGCGCGCCTTTTGGAGATTCGAGGCCTCTTGTAGCCTCGCCAGAAAAGGCAGTCATGACATCAGATGGCAACATGCCGACGCGAGGATTCACCGAATAACGCACGCCAGTTTTCCAATATTGATACGGCGGGCCGGCAACTCGTAGACACGCCTTTCGCGAGCAGAAGGAACCACTTTGTTGCAAGTTAGGCATGTGAATCCACGTCCCGGCCAATGCCACGCGTCGCCAATGGACCACCGTCAACAGGCTGGCCATTACAGCGTCTCTCAAACTTTTCGCTTGACATTCCTTGAGCTATCGACAACACTGTTGTAGATGGCTACCTTTTCTACCCGCGACGCAGCCAAGCAACTGGGTCTAGATGTATCCACGCTCAGTCGCTACATCGCCGCAAAGAAAGTGCCCGCGCCTAAGACGCTCACGACCGGCGGCATTACAGTTCATATCTGGACCCAACGCGACATCGAACGGGTTCGGAAGCTGTTGCCAAAGATCAAGAACGGCAGGAAGCTCAGGTACAAGAAGGTCAAGGAGAAAGCGTAGAACATCAGAAGCGGGACGCGTCAGTGCTCTAACACCGACGCGGCCCTGACCAAAGTCGCTCATAGGAGGAGCAACAATGGCTGCTACAGAAGGTATCCGGTCCTCTTTTTCGACGCAAGCCGTTCTACATTCCCCCAAGCTACGTATTTACGAATATTTGTTTCTGCTTAACCAAAAACTCCAAGAAACTGTACAGATTCTCAGACAACTAGAGAAATGCCCCTGGTTGCGCCGTGATTTCTTGCGGTCGTTTCAGATTGAAGTGGAAGACCTGCGTGCCCAAACGAACTTTGAAGTGCTCGAGCACATGAGCGACCGCGAACAGCACGATTGGGCGCACTTCGGTAAGCTTCGCCGCGAATGGGACCGGCAGTTTGAGGATCCAGATGACGTTTATCTCGAGGCGGAACAAAGAGAAAAAGAGCGCGGGAAGCATGGATTGCCACCTCGCCTCGGCATCATCCCTCACGAAGCGATCGCTGCCGAAGAGACTCGTTTGAAAGCAGAACAGAGGCGCAAGAAGAAGCGCAGCAGGAAAGCCGGGAGGTAGGGCGCTCTATGGAAGAGTCAAGTACACACATTGACCTGGGCACTCCTCAAGGGTTCCGTGCCAGATGGCAGTCAATTCATCCCGATCGATTTGATTCGGCGTCCACCGCAACCTCTGGACTATTTCAGGCCTCCGAACCGCTTCTCGATTGCGTAAGCGCTGCCGCCGTCCTTGGGGGCCTTCATCCAAAGACAGTCGAACGCTGGGCACGCGAGGGGCGCATACCCGCCTATCATTATTTCCGGCATTGGAAATTCCGCGCTTCCGAGCTGGAAATCTGGATGCTCTCTCATGTAAATTCAGTTTGCCATGCGACTGGGCATACGCCAGTCGTATGTTTACGGAATACCCGGCGCCGTGAAGACGCCGGCTTCCCAGCGATGGATGCCACTCGACCCTTCTCTGGCGAAGAAGCTGCGACAGCATCAATTGCGGTATGCTTCGCCGGCGAACAAAGAAGACTGGGTATTTGCAAATCCAGATACAGGAAAGCCGTACTGGCCTGGCCGAATTCAAGAGAACTGGCTTGTTCCCGCCGCAGAAAAGGTGGGGATAGGTCGCATCGGCTGGCACACGTTTCGGCACAGCCATTCCTCTTTGCTACATGCGTTGGGTGTAGATCTCAAGGTCCAGCAGGAGTTGCTGCGTCACGCGGATATTCGGACGACGATGAATATCTACACGCATGCGGTTCCCGCCGCTTTGAGAGAAGCAAACAGCAAAGTGGTTCGTTTGGTGCTGCCGACGCAGGTAGCGTGAGCTTAATGCTCCCTTAAGCTCCCTCCCAAATCTGCAACTGATTGTTAGAAAAGGAAATATTGGTAGGGGCGGTGGGGATCGAACCCACGACCTTCGGCTTAAAAGGCCGCTGCTCTACCACTGAGCTACGCCCCTATTTGTTGAATATCAACTAATCAGTTCTATCAGCTCAGCGGCACTCTGCAAATTGCCCCCGAGCTTCTTCTTCGTGGAAAATCGCGACCTTGCGCCACGCCTCAAAGACTTCCTTCTACAACACGATGCAATGGCGATCGAAAGTGCTGCGCGTCCGATCGCCCGTTATCGTCCGTGCCGCCTTCTCCGGCACACCCACCGCGACAAGATTGCGGACGGCTTTGCGGCGAAGATCGTGAAAATTCATTCCCATGCAGGTCATCACTCGCTTCGTCTTCGAACGTGGTGCTCGCAACAGCGCAGATTCCGGCGTCCCAGCGGAATTAACGGAGGGCGCCATTTCGCCGACTCCGGTCTTCACACACGCGCTTCACGAGGACTTCCGGAAGCTCTTAATCTTATCAGACCAGCCGCTTCGGTCCACGCGAAAACAAACGTACGGACAATCCGGTCGGCGCCTCGCGAATTCTGCCCTCCGGAGCACGCTCGGCGTGGGGACGATCGGAATTGCGCGCCTGTCGTCTTTTTTAGATGCTCTGAGACACAAACCCTCCCGCGTCGGAGCCTCCGCAAATCACCCTCAGCCGACCTCGCAAGACCTGTTTCTCATTTCGATACACTCCCCGCGAATACCTGCTGCAACTTTCGCTCATATGAACGATTTTACTGGCGTCCTCCACTGCCTCTCATCAGTGGGCGACAACCCAAAAGTGATCGCCAAGCCGCTGCGCGCCGCCTCAAGAGCTGCAACCGGCAGCCGCGATTGCCTCAAGGAGACAAATGGAAATTGGTTCAGGCGTGCGCATTGGCCCCTTCGAAGTTTTTGCTCCGCTGCAACCTGCCGTCTCGACAGTCCGCCACTACGGCGAGCATCACTTCCCCGGCAGATTAATCGTCGTGGAAGGTATTGACGGCTCCGGAAAATCCACCCAGCTTAGCCTTCTGCACAAATGGCTGGAATCGAAAGGCTACGGCGTGGTCTTCAGCGAATGGAATTCCTCTCCGCTGGTGAAGGACACCACCAAGCACGGCAAGAGGAAAAAGCTGCTTACGCCCGCCACTTTTTCCCTGATTCATTCCACTGATTTCGCCGACCGTACCGAGCGCGGCATCCTTCCGCTGCTGAAAGCCGGCGCCGTAGTCCTCTGCGACCGCTACGTCTATACAGCCTTCGCGCGCGACGTCGCCCGCGGCATGGACCGCGATTGGGTGCGTGAACTTTATGGATTCGCCGTGAAACCCGCGATCGCTTTTTATTTTCGCGTTCCCCTGGAAACTGCCATCCATCGCCTCCTCGACGGCCGCGACGGTTTTAAATTCTACGAAGCAGGCATGGATCTGAATCTGGCGGACGACTCCGTGGAAAGTTTCCGCATGTTTCAGGGCCGCATTTTGTCGGAATACGAAAAAATGATTCCGGAATTCGGCCTCACCGTGGTGGATGCGACGCTCCCCATCGAAGTCCAGCAAGCGCAAGTGCGCCAAATCGTAAAAGCACACTTGGATAAAGCCAAGCAATTGAGGGTACAAGCATGAGAGAAACCTACGGAAGGCTTTTGCCCGACATGCGTCTGGCCGATCTCGCCGGAAAACTAATCGTCATCGAAGGCACCGATGGCGCCGGACGCAGCACCCAGATTGAACTGCTGAAGCCCTGGCTCGAAGAGCTAGGCCACGCCGTGGTGGATACCGGCATGACGCGCTCGCCCCTCGCCGGTGAAGGAATTCGCCGCGCCAAGGAAGGCAATAATCTCGGCCGCGTCACGCAAGCCCTGTTCTACGCCACCGATTTCGTCGATCGCTTGGAAAATGAAATCGTGCCCGCGTTGCGCGCCGGCTTCATCGTGCTCACCGATCGCTACATTTATTCGCTCATGGCACGCGCCATCGTGCGCGGTATGGATCCCCGCTGGATTCGCAGCATCTATAGCGTTGCGCTCAAACCTGACGCCGTCTTTTACCTGCGTCTCGGCATTGACCACTTGCTCCCGCGCGTTGTCTTCAGCCGCGGTTTCGATTACTGGGAATCGGGAATGGATCTATATCCCGGCCACGATATGTTCGATAGTTTCTGCAGCTATCAAGCCGCGCTGCTCACCGAATTCGATCGCCTCAGCGCCGAATTCAATTTCCAAATGGTGGACGCCGCGGCCGACGCGCGCACCGTCTGCGCGCACCTGCAGCAAAATATCCTCCATCTGCTAGAACGCGATTCGCGCAAAAACTTCATGTCGCGCCTCTACAACGATTCCACAACAGCTCCGCAACCAGCGCCGCAAGAAAAAACCCAGGAGCGCGCCGCGAAGCCTGCCGATACGGCCCTTTTCGCCCTCGCAGCCCCAGTCGCCGCGCCAAGCACAAACGGTAACGGTAATGGCAACAGCCATCACCACACCGCACACCCCGGCCAATAATGGCTTTAGTTTTTGAATCATGTAGCGGCCGGCTTTAGCCGGGCGCCTTTGACGTGGACTTGGACTTTGCCTTTGAATTATGTAGCGGCCGCTTTGCCCCGCGTCTTTCGGGACGACGCGG
>Ga0210393_10001908_pt1 | contig 17319 bp, 8 predicted proteins | sample IncBWC27OmetaG_FD_160068 | JGI IMG/M metagenome (GOLD analysis project Ga0210393, IMG submission 160068) | Forest soil microbial communities from Barre Woods Harvard Forest LTER site, Petersham, Massachusetts, United States - Inc-BW-C-27-O ... | reverse complement strand
AGTGTAGGCGCTTAGCCTCCCGCTTAAGGCACGAATTTATAGCCCACGCGGTGGACCGTGAGAAAGTGTGACGGGCGCGAAGGTCGCTCTCCAGTTTCTGTCGTAGTCTCAGCATGTGGTTGTCCACCGTCCGCGTGCAGGGGTAGTCTTGGTACCCCCAAACTTTATCGAGAAGTTCGTCCCGCGAGATCGTGCGTTCGGCGTTCTTTGTCAAAAACTCCAGTGTCTTGAATTCCTTTGCAGTGACCGTGATCTTCTCGCCGCCACGCGTAATTTCCATCTTGGAAAAATCGACTAGCACATCCGCAAAGACATACACCGGCTCTGGACTGACGCGCGATGCACGTCTGATCAGCGCACGCAAACGCGCAACCAGTTCCCTTGGGATGAATGGCACGGTCACGTAATCGTCGGCCCCCATTTCCAGTAAAAGGACCTTGTCTGCAACATCTGAGCTCCCGCTAAGAATTAGTAGGGGCACACCAGAAACCAAATTCGCAATTTTCTTGCAAAGGTCACATCCTGAAGATCCCGGACGAGGTAGATCGATGACCGCTGCCGCTGGCACGCAATGGCGAAGTCTCTCCAAACCAGATACAGCGTCGGGGACAACGTCAACCTCATACCCTTCCGAGGAGAAAAGCCGCGCCAGACTCTTCCGCAAAGCACGATCGTCCTCGATGACCAAAATCCGCTCCATTGGAGCCGGTCGCGGTTCGGAGATTGGAACGTTCAGGGTTGCTGCCAACGTCGCGGTTGCCATATTCCTCTTTCTGCGGGATCGCCGCTTGATTCACACGTCATGTATCACAGCGCTGCGTCATCGAAGATTTATCCCCTTTTGTGAACTACTTTGCGAGTCGTTCAATTTCCACAGTTCAATCGGCCCAACTCACGGCCCCGCTTTGCTATGGTCAACCTCTGCTGCGATGGCATCAGATCCTCAAAAACCAGCCACACGACTCCCTGTGCGAACGCGTAACGGTCCCACTTGGTAACTCTGACTTCTCGTCCCGGAAACCATATCTGGTTCTCTAGGCACCCAGAACAAGTCCGACCTGGGGATGGAGCGGATGCCCTTGGTCGAATTCCGAGTGGCGACCGAACACGCCGAGGAGTAAACCTTCCCTACTTCTGGAGCAGATACTCTCTCCTGGTGCTTGTTATCAATCGTCAAACCGCCGTGCGCTAAGCACAGCGCTGCAAGGGATAAGATGGAAATGCCGAATTTCAGTGCGTTCATCGTGCAAGCCCGTAATGTTTAATGTCCTGGACTGCTCCAACACTCTTTTCGCTCGTCTCGATCGGACCAGGCAAGTCTCTTGATAGTGCCGCACCGGGAGTGTTAAGGAATGACTGGCGAACGGCCTTCCGGGCTCTGGCCAGCCGTGACATAACGGTTCCTATCGGGATCAACAATATTTCCGCGATCTCCTGGTACGACATCTCCTCCACTTCACAAAGCAGGAGGGCCTCCCTGTAACCCACCGGCAAACGGTCGATGGCGCGCTGCACCAGTTGGGAATTCGAGCGATTCATTAGAATCGTTTCCGGAGTTTCCCGATCAACTGCCAGTTCAGGTCCGTCCTCCTCCGAGGCCGTGGCCACGGTCATCCGCCACTCGAGTTTTGAACGCGAACTTAGAAAAGTGTTCTTCAGGATTTGAAATATCCATGCGCGGAAATTGGTGCCGGACTGAAAGGATGCAAAACTGCGTAAAGCCTTGAAATAGGTCTCTTGAACAAGATCCTCGGCATCGTTCGAATTGTGCACCAGCCAGCGCGCGAAGTTGTAAAGTGAATCGAACAAGGGCATGGCCAACTCTTCGAATTCTGCCATCGGTTGATCGGCCCGTGAGGATGAAGTCCCCGATCCGACCATCCCTAGGAGTGCAGATCCACTATTCTTCATTTGCCTTCCCGTATTGAGGCGACCGAGTTTCGAACGGCTGGCGCCCGCGTTGCAGCTCACTCTCACGCGTCACTCCTCCGGCGTCAATTCACTGCGGACTTTTTCCACATATCCAACTCATTGCTTGCTAAATAATTGTTGGCTAACGGGTTAGCTCCGCGTATATTCTGAGTCCGGGAGTCTCTTTTGCGCGAAAAGCTCGACTCCGTGCGAAGCCCACTGCTATGGAACCCCTAGGGCCCACCTCCGTCGTGCGATTCGGAACTTATGAGGTGTCTCTACAGTCCGGCGAGGTGCGTAAAGCTGGTTTGAAAATCAGAATCCAGCAGCAGCCGATGAAGCTGCTGGAGATTTTGCTGGAGCATCCGAGGGAAGTCGTCACGAGGGAGGAATTGCGCAGCCGGGTCTGGCCGGGCGAAAGTCTCGGCGATTTCGACCAAGCTCTCAATATCGCCGTCGGGAAGCTGCGGAGTGCCTTGGGGGACTCGGCTGAGAATCCGCGATTCATCGAGACTCTTCCCAAAGTCGGCTATCGCTTTATTGCGGAAGTCTCAGTTGTCGACGCATACGTCCGATCAAAAAAGCCGGAATCTGTGGCTGAGGATCTGCCGGCAACAGAGCCCGCGCATAAGCTCCAAGTCGCCGCGTCGGCGGTTGTACCCCAGCGCCGGCGATGGACGACGCGTCGGGTCATCGTCGCCTTGGCGCTCGTCGTGAGTTTATCGATTCTCGCCCTCTTGCTCATTCATCCGCGTGGCCATCCACCCATGGGTATCCACTCACTGGCGGTGCTTCCGCTGGATAATCTTTCAGGCGACGCTTCCCAGAATTACTTCGCCGACGGCATGACAGATGAGTTGATCACCGACCTGGCGCAAATCAGCGCTTTACGGGTAATCTCCCGCACGTCGGTGATGGTATACAAAGGAGCGCGCAAGCCTCTGCCGCAGATCGCTCGTGAGCTGAACGTGGATGCCGTGGTAGAAGGAACTGTGCTCCGCTCCGGTGACCAGGTCCGTATCACGGCGCAGTTGATCGAGGCCTCTACGGACAAGCACTTATGGTCGCAGAGCTATGAGGGTGAGTTGCGTGATACCCTGGCACTCCAGAACAGGGTGGCTGGGGCCATTGCAGATCAAATTCGGATCAATTTGACTCCGCAGGAACAAGCTGCGCTGAAAAACGTAAAGGTTGTTAATCCAGAAGCGTACGAGTCCTATCTCAAAGGTCGTTACTTCTGGAATAAGCGAACGGCAGATAGCCTGAGGGCCGCGCTGGCTTATTTCAAGCAGGCAATCGAGGAGGACCCGAACTACGCCCAAGCTTATTCTGGCCTGGCCGACACCTACGCCTTATTGGGAGATTGGGAGTACGGGGTTCTAGCCCCGAACGAGGCATACCCCAAAGCCAAAGCCGCGGCGATTAAAGCCTTGGAGCTAGACAACACCCTCAGCGAAGCACACACTTCATTGGCATTTTCCTCGGACGTCTTCGACTGGGATTGGGAATCTGCCGAGAGGGAATTCAGGCGCGCTATTGAACTGAATCCTGGCTATGCAACCGCTCACCATTGGTATGCCTGGCATTTGAGCGAGACGGGGCGGAATAGCGAAGCCGTCGCCGAAATGAGGAAAGCGGAAAACTTGGACCCGCTCTCGCTGATCATTAGTGCCGACATAGCGGAGATTCTTCTGGTGGCGCACTTGAATGATGAAGCGATAGAACAAGGCCGCAAGACCGTAGTCATGGACCCTAATTTTGCCATTGGCCACTATGAACTAGGGCAGGCGTTCGTGCAAAAGCATAGTTACAACGAAGCGATCGCAGAATTTCACAAAGCCATCGAGTTATCCGGAGGCAGCGTCCCCTGCATGTCCAATCTGGCCTACGCCTATGCCGTATCAAACAAAAGAAACGAAGCAGTAAGATTACTGAATGATCTAAAGACTCGATCCACTGGGAATGCTTCCGAGATTGCTTTGATGTATGTCGGTTTGGGCGACAAGGATCAAGCAATGAAATGGCTGGAAAAGGCTTACGAGGAGCACTTTAATCCCTCGATCCTCCTGCGGCCAGCCTTCGACCCTCTACGCTCCGATCCGCATTTCCAAAACCTCGTGCACCGCATTGGCCTCGCGTCGGCGTATGGACCACCTTCCTCGCCGACGGCGCGAGAACGAGTCGGGGCTTCGACCATCACGTAAGAAATGGGCAGTTATGCGGAGCTTTAGCGGCGTGTCTGCGTTACCTAAGCGTATCGTCATGTCGATTAGAGGGCGTGAACCGTGCCGCAAGGTGCAGCCCCCGCAACCATTAAGCTTCGGTCCTAATCGGCGTGATTAAGAGGCTGAAGCCTGTTCTGGCTCTGCCGAGCTCATTTTGCCAAACGGTTGACAGATTGGATTGAATCGGCGGTCAGCGGGACTTGGCCGCTTAATCAGTAAATCTTCCTTCGCTCGGCGAGAATCAATTGTCTGTAAGCGACAGACTTCCCAGGAGCCGACTTCTCGCCGGGAACAACTTTCGCATCGGGTTGCTTTGAAAGCTCAGCGCGCCGCGCCCTGTGCTTGCTGTGTCGGCCCTGATTTCACGGCCACATTCTTCACGTTGTCATTGGGAATTCGGTCGATCAGCAACGTAAACGGATCGATCCCTGCTTTCTCGGGCAGTTGAGCCGTTGTGAACGTGAACGTGGAATTGCGCTGAGTGATGTGCATACGTTGGCGGTAGAGCGTATCGCCATATTTCTTACCGCTTTCAGGCTTGGCCAATGCCCCGATGTCGATCCAATCATCCACCGGCACCTCGGTTTCTTTCCCCGTGGCGTCGGCCTTGAATTTGCGGGCTTCTACATTAATGGTGACGTCATATTTTCCATCCGTGCGCTTCGCCGCCGTGGCTTCCAGAGCGCGATTCGAGAACAGGGTGATATCTTCAAATAAATCTTGGATCAAGTATTGCAGGTGGGGGGGAGTCTCTTCCTGCAACGCATCCACCAACGCATAAGACGTGGGATAGGGTGGAGGGGCATACGCATACTGGTGGATCACCTTGCGCAAGGCCCGATTGACCGCGTCCTCGCCGATCATCTCTTTCAGGTAATAAAGCACCACCCCGCCCTTTGCGTAGTGAATGTATCCCTGCTGAGAGTCGACGGTAAGCAGCGGACGTTCCCTGAGCCTCTCGTGGCCGCGGGCGCGCAGGTAGTTATCCATTTCATACGAAAGAAATTTCCGCATCATATCCCGGCCATACTCTTTTTCCATCACCATGAACGCGGAGTATTGCGCCAGGGTCTCAGAAAGCAGGGTTGCTCCCTCCATGTTGGCGCCCATCACCTGGTGCGCCCACCACTGGTGCGCCATTTCGTGAGCCACCACATAAAAAACAGTATCGATGTCGTCGGGATGATTCAGATTAGCAATGAAGCCAATGGATTCGGAGTAAGGCATAGTCCCAGGAAATGACTGCGCAAAATGGGCTACTCGAGGAAACTCGACAATGCGGGCTTCCTTATGCTCGTATGGCCCAAAGTTCTTGATGTAGTAATCGAAGGACTTCTTCATGGAGTTCATCATCCGGGGAACATTCCAGGGCTGCTCCTTGAGGTAATAAACCTCCAGCTTGATACCGTTCCACTCCTCGCGCGCCACTTCATAGCGGCCAGATATGAAAGCGTAAAAATTCAGCGACGGATGGTCGAGTTTGTATTCGAAGTAGCGGCGGCCATCCTGCTGCCATTCGCGCACCAGCGATCCCGGGGCTATGGCGATCTGATCTGGCGTGGTGCTGAGGATGGCGCTCATGTTCACCCAGTCTGAGTGCCCGGAGATGTAGGTGTCACGGCAATCGTCGGTACAATTGCGCTCCAGGGGCGGCATAAGATCAAATTCCGGAAGGCCATATTTTTTGCGCTCCCCGGCATCCTTCAGCTCCTGAGGCACGTAGCCGATGACTGGGGCAGCCGAAATGTTGAAGAACGTGCCGTTCTGAACGATTTCTGTGTTGCTCACATTATTCTCAAACCCGCGATTCTTGCTCTTCACGCTGAAGCGCACGGTGCGCTCTTCGCCGGGCTGCAAAGGTGAAGTAAAACGGTAAATGCGACAGGACAGCCGCGAGTCGTCTTTCGTAAGCGCAGCTCCTGGAATGTCAATCGAGGTGTCGTAGAGTGGGTTAACCCAGAAATATATTTCGTCCAGAGGACGGGAATAAGGGTTGTAGATGACTTCATCGCTGCGCAGGTTGACGTTGCGGCTCAAGGGGAAGATGTCGATCGCGTACTTCACGCTGCGCACACGAGGTTGGGGCAGCTTGTCCATAGGCTTATAAGTCTTTTCATATTCAGCTTTGACGCGCAGCACGTCTTTGGGCCCCAGAAAATGATTCAATACCTCGGTGTTGTAGAAAATCCAGCTACCGCAGGCAGCAAATGCCAGCAGAGAGACAGCCGTGGCAGCTTTCCACCCGGAACCGAAGCGCAAGGCGGCGTCGCGGCTGCGAGCTTTCCATTGGTCTTGCTTCCCACGCGGCCAGAACATTACAGTAGCGATGGCCAACAGCACGCAGAAAAGCAGCCAATAGAGAGTGAACCAGTCCCATGCTGCACGATAAGGAGCATCGCCGAAGAAATCCGAATAAACGACGTTGGGTCTGCCCGCAAATTGAACCAGGTTTGTCGCCACGTTCAACGCCTGCCAGAGAGAAGTGTTTACAAAATAGAACGCAATGAAAACGGAATAGCCAACGTATTTGTTGGGCGCCAGGGCTTGGACGAGAAAAGCCAGAATGGCCAGAAAGACAACCCACGAGGCGTCTCGCACCAGCAGTTCGTGAGCATAAAGACCCAACTGGAAGCGATAGTAGCCATGAACTGCCTGATCGACGATACCCGCCAGAAGTGCCACGCCCTCAATGAGCATCACCATAGCGACGAGCGTAGCCAGCCGCGCCGCGTAGCAGACCCATTCCGGTGTGGGGGTGGCGTCGGCGATTTCGTCAATTCGCTCGTCGCGGTCCTTCCAAACCAGAGCGCCGGCGAAATAAGTGATGACGACGATTAGAAGGACATTAAGAGTTTCTCGAATCAGATCAACCACCCAGTAGGTCACGGGAAATGTTTGATTGTTCGTGAGGTCGGCGGTGAAGGCCAGAGAAAAAACACAAAGCATACTGGCGATCATGACAATTACGAGAAAGGCTGTGTTCTTGGCCATGCCACGGAAGTGAATTTTGAACGATCCCAAAAACTTCGCCCATGGCGAAGGTGTCAGGTGCGGGTGGGGCGCAGGACCGGCAGCGGCCGCAGCCGGCGAAAGAATCGCCGGTTCCTGGTCCGGCTCGAGTGCTTTGCTTTTCGTCCGTCTCTCGGTGAAGCTGAAGCGTGAGTAAGCAAAAGCAAAAGCAGCGCAAGCGACTCCGACCCAAAACAAACGGTTCCAAAGAAGTAAGCCACTGAAACTGAGAAAGAGTGTGTTCTTGTCGGCCACAGTCCAGTACCTAGTGACCGCGGCAAAGGTGGTGACGCCAAAAGGATCGAACAGCGATCGAATGCGGTCCCACCGCTGGTCCTGCAGAAGTTGAGCGGTCACAGCGCGGCCCATCAGCAGGAGAATTGCCGCGATAAAGGAAGCGATGTCCCTGCGCCACACCACCGCCGCGGCAAACAAAATGGCAGCCGTGAAAAAAGTGTCGGGCAGAGCGAACAGCAGAATGCCCTTCAAATGCGCGGTCCAACTCACCGCCTGCCACCGTTCCGCATCCGCCCAGGGCATGTACTTGGCCAGCAGAATGCCGAGAGAGACTCCCAGCGTCGGTATCACGGAAACAACTGTGGCCCCCAGGAAGCGCCCAAGCAGCAGGTCGCGGCGCCGCACCGGCGTGGAGAATATCATCTGGTGAGTGTTGTAGCTGAAGTCACGGAGAGCCGCAAAATTAACAAAGACAGCGGTCAGCAGCAACGCAAGCACGCCCATGGCGGCGTAAAAAGTTGCGATGGCAAACGGCGCATTGCGGTAAATGTTAGAAAGGTTGAGATTCACCATGACTTCATCGGAGCCGATCGCGCCAAAGATAAGCAGGCCAATAACAAAGAGGAAGCTCCATAGCATCCAGGAGCGAAGCCAATACCGAATTTCAAACCAGGCGATATGCCAAAACATGATGGATCCTCTAGTTCCACGAACGGATTTTGGTGAAGAAAACGTCTTCCAGGTCGGGTGCGCTGGGAGCGAATCCATCAGAGAGCGGCACTGGGCTGTAGACATGAAGGAAAGGACGTCCGCCGACCAGTCTGCTGGAGACCACCTGGTAGCGCTGCTCGTAGCTGGCCAGCTCGCTTTTGGCGATGGAGATTTGCCAGATTCGCCCGTTCAATTGGGCGATGGCATCCTGCGGGCGCCCCTGATATAGCACCTGGCCCTTGTTGATAATAGCCGTGTTGGTGCATAAATCCGTCACGTCTTCCACGATGTGCGTGGAAAGAATCACGATGACCTGCTCGCCAATTTCTGCCAACAGATTGTAGAAACGGTTTCTTTCGCCGGGATCGAGGCCGGCGGTAGGCTCATCGACAATCAGCAGTTGCGGATTGCCAATGAGCGCCTGGGCAATGCCGAAGCGCTGGCGCATGCCTCCGGAAAAACCGGTGAGCGCCTTCTTCCGGTCGTCGTAAAGATTGCAACGCTTGAGCATCCACCCAACCACCTCTTTTCGTTCCCGGGCCTTGGCGATGCCTTTCAGCAAAGCGATGTGGCCAAGCATGTCCTGCGCGGACGTGCGAGGATACACGCCAAACTCCTGGGGCAGGTAGCCCAGCCGCCGCCGCACTTCGTCTTTGTACTTCAGTACGTCGATGTCACCCAGTATGACCGTGCCCGTGTCCGGCTCCTGCAAAGTTGCCAGCGTGCGCATCAGGGTAGATTTGCCGGCGCCATTCGGACCGAGCAGCCCGTACATGCCGGCGGGAATGGTTAGGGACACGTTGTCGAGCGCCTTAACGCCGTTCTTGTAGGTTTTCGAAAGGTTCTCGATTCGAAGTTCCATGCTCTGTCCTCATTCCTACGAAAATCACTCCGGAGGCAACCGCACAATTCCTCCAAGAGCGACTCCTCCGGCAGGACGGTGGCCAAGGCGAACGCCAGCGGCACGATCAAGGTAACCCCCGACTGTGGTTGCGTCAATTTCATAATCTTCAGAATAAACTTGCTCACGGTGCAATATTTGGCTAAGCTTACTTCCCTGAGGACCTGCTCTTGTTTGCGGAATTGCAAGCTCTTGTTGCACTGGCGGAGACTGGCTCCATGGAACGGGCCGCCCACGATCTCTACCTCACCCCTTCCGCATTTACTCGAAGGATTCAGCGCTTAGAGGCCGAACTCAGTGTTGTTCTCCTTGACCGGCATTTCAAACCGCCAAAGCTGACGCAAGCGGGTTACGAGGTTCTCGAAAAGAGCCGCGCTATTGTTTCGTCATTGAGCGATTTGAAGGCGTTCACGTCCGGGGACACAACCCCGATTGGTCCTTTTCGCCTGGGCCTCTCTCATGCTCTGGCGCGGCCGGAAATTTCTAAGGTCATTATTAAATTGGGCAAGCAATTTCCTCTGCTTCAACCCAGCATTTGCAGTGATGTAAGTTGCCAGTTATTGGCACGGCTGCACCTGGGTGAGCTGGACGGTGCACTTGTCGTCTTGCCCATTGGAACGGCCCTTCCCCATGACCTGGAGGGAATGACGCTCGCGCATGAAGCGATGCGACTCGTGCAAGCACGTTGCTCGACGAAATTCAGATCTTCGAGATCGTCAGAATTTCATCGGCGGAATTGGGTTCTTAATCCCGTGGGATGTTTGGTGCGAGAAGAGATAAAGAATCGGGTGGAACGGCTCGGTGCCCCACTGGTTGTGGCCGCCGAGTTGCACAATCCCGACTTGCAACTCTCGCTCATTGCGGGGAATGTGGGTGTGGGCATATTACGAGCCAGCTTTCTGCGAACTCACTCGCTGCGCACTCGAGTTAATATCATTGAGCATCCCAGCTTCAATATTTCAATCAGGATCGCTTTCTTTCGGGCCCGGCACCTGGGCACCCGAGAGCAGGTAGCCCTCGAACTTCAGAAGATACTGGTGAAACACTTCGAGGATGCCAGCGAGGCCCTTTCTTGATACTCTGCCGCGATGCTTCCACGGGTTAGCAGGCCAATCCTGCGCAGATCCGATGGGTGTTGCGGAACTCCTTGACGGCGTTGCAGCGGTGCGCGGCACGTGCCTCACGAGTGGTTGTGGGTGTCTGGCCGGCAAGGAGGAAGCTATTCGGTTGTGGCCACAAAATCACTTCACGCTAATACCCAGGTCGCTTGCGTTTCTACGAATGCCGGGCGGCCCACACAGCGGGAGTAAGGTCTCGAAGGCACTAGTGATGAATTCCGTCACCAACTCCTGAACTGCTGCGCGTGTATGTCATTTGCATGCTGAAACCTCTGTTCTCCGCTCATCCGGAAACTTCAACATAAGACCGCGCCCCTCGAACAGGTGGGATGGTCAGACGCTTACCCTTGAATGACGAGAAGGGCGTTTTTATCGGGACCAATGCGGAGGCATTACATCCTGATTGCCTCTGACTCGTAAAGTTCGGAATTCCTTACTGCTCGACATCTCGCGAGTGATCGCACTCTTGCGCTACTGGAGCTTGTAAGGCAGGAGGCGCCACGTGAAAGCAAATCTTTATGTTGACGGGTTGACGGCCCTCCAGAAGGTTGTTCGTGCAAGAGAGAGCTAGACGGAGCCGACGGCTTTGCCCTTGAGGAATTTGGTGTCGGCAGCGATACCGAAGGCTTCTAGCAGGCTGGCTTGCACTTGTCTGGAGAGGGCGTTGATCTCGTCAACACCGAAGCTTGCGGCACTAACCCGATATCTCAGCAGCTTCTCTCCCGCAGGAGTTTCAACAATCCGCAGAACGGCGTCCGCGACTTCTTGAGCATTGCCGACCGTGGATAAAAGTGCCGCGTTTAACTTCGCCGGAAACTCCTTGGCAGCGCCATACGTATTGGCCCGAGCCACATCGGCAGCCGTTGCGCTGTTGCCGAAGACAGCAGTCTCATAAGCCCCGGGTTCGACAATCACGGATTCAATTCCTTGCCCGGCAAGTTCGTAGCTGTACGACTCGGCCAGCGCCTCGAGTGCAAATTTACTGGCGCAATAGAAACCCGCGGAGGGAAGAACCACGCGGCCGGCGCCGCTGCTGATGTGCATGAGCAGGCCACTGCGTTGGCGCCGCATGTGCGGAAGTACCGCGCGATTTACGCGCACCGGGCCAAGAAAATTCGTGTTCATCAGGCGCTGAGCCTGTTCGGTGGTAACAGCTTCGGCCAGCCCCCCCAGGTAATAGCCAGCGTTGTTGATAGCCACATCGATGCGTCCGGCCTTGGCGACGGCGGCATCCACAGCCCGATCCACCGAGGCATCGTCGGTCACGTCTAATTCAAGGACGTGGATTGGCAGTGACTCCTTTTGCGCAAGCGTGCGTATTTCGGCGGCATTCTTGGCGTTCCGACCTCCGGGATCACGCATCGTGGCGAAAACCGTGTGCCCTTTACGCGCCAGGGTTTCCGTGAACAGTCTACCGAAGCCAGTGCTGGAGCCGGTGACGAGAACCACTTGCTTGGAATTCATCCGTATCACTCCTTGCCTATTGCGGCGATATCGTGCTGCAACCACTTTGATGCCGGAAGCGATGTTTGGATACAGAAATGAATTCAGCAGATTGCTTACTGGGGAAAATGAAACCTAAGTGGTTCATGGGTCCACTGGGGTGGAATCAAGCCTTCATCATCTACCTGCTGTCTAACTTCCTCGCGTGGACAGGCTCGGGGTCTTGTTTTGATTGTGCGATCAGATTTGCCGAGCTAATGATCACCCTACTTCAGGTACGCTCGGACCAATCCAATAAGGTCTTCCGCTAGCTCTGCGGCGGGCATTGAACTCTTTTCGTCGCTCAACATGTGCAGACGAATATGGTCTTCGAGAACCTCAGCCATCAGGCTGTTGATCCCCCCACGCACATTGGCCAAGAGCATCAAGACGTCCGCACAATCGTCGTCTGCCGTCAACGAGCGTTCGATAGAGTCAACCTGTCCACGAATCCGCTTAATGCGAGCTATCAGCTTCTGTTTTTCTTTTTCAAGATGCGACATTTTTACCTATATGCTAGGGGGATATGATATAAAAACTGAGTCGAGATTCCCCAGGGAACTCAACCGAGAATTATAGAAGGACTATGAGCATTGAATGTGCGCAAGACCCTCCGTGTAACCGAGGGTTGAACTGTGCTGTGAACAGCTTTGTGGAAGAAGCACCTAGCGTCTAGTAGGCCCATCTCCTCCTCGCTCGTCACAGCACCTGACCTGTGAACTGAGCGAGCGAATCCACCGTATCTGAACGGCTTGACTCACTCCTCCTAACCAAATTACTTGCCGAGGCCATCTCCGGACGCCGCAAAACCAGCGCGCGCTCACCGAGGATACGTGTCTCTGCTGGGAGGGAACGATGACGAACACTTTCATTCCAACTTTGAGCCGTCAACCACTTTATTGCGTGTGGATCGAGACCGGAAATCCAGCGCATCCGCTCGATCGCGTGTGGATCGATCCCGAACTCCGCAGTTTCGTTGACGTGAAGGTAACACCGACTCGCGCCACGAATGATAAACGAGAACCTGAAGCCTCAGACGAGCCCCTTCCCGAGAAGGGGCTCGTCGCCAGGCACTTGTCCATCAACCCAATCAGAAGGAAAGAAATGAAAGGTAAAGCGTGTTCAGCGATGAAGAGGCTCTTATGGGTTGTTGTTGCACTTTACTTTTTGCTGAACACCGCTTGGGCCGACGTGGCGGGAAGAATCTCGGGGATGGTCAGTGATCCCAGTGGCGCATTCGTCGCTGGTGCAACAGTTACTCTCAAGAATGTGGGCAATGGAACCAACCACACCACTACTACGAACGACCAGGGACAATATTCGTTCCCAGTCGTTCCGGTTGGCAAGTACGAACTTGAGGTGAGTTCTTCCGGTTTCCGGCCCTATAAGAAGATAGGTTTGGCGATTGACGTAAACAGCGCGCTGCAAATCGATGCCACCATGCAGATTGGGGGAAGTACTCAGACAGTAGAGGTCAACGATAGCGTTATCACGATTCAGATGTCCGATACGGAGATCGGCGAAACCATCAGCAGCCAGCATGTGGCGGAAGTGCCGCTGAATGGTCGTAGCTACACAGATCTTCTGGCGACGCAGGCGGGAGTGTCTCCGGTCACGACCAGCGGCGCTTCCAACAGCAGCTCCGGCGGAGGCTTCGGGACAGTGCCGGTGGCAGGCAACCAGAACACAGGCCAATTCTCGATCAACGGTCAGCGTGAATCGGCCAACGGCTTTTTCCTGAATGGCGCCAGCGTCCAGGAGTCTATCGGGCAACAGGCTGGCGTCATTCCGAATCTGGATTCAATCGCTGAGTTCCGAATCATCAGCAGCAACGCCGACGCCGAATACGGAGGCTACAGTGGTGGGCTTATTAACGTCGTCACCAAATCCGGCGGAGACAAGTTTCACGGCTCGGCATTTGAATTCCTTCGCAATACGAATCTGGACGCCCGTGGTTACTTTTCCCCGGAGCGCTCGACCTTCCAGCAGAACCAATACGGAGGAACATTTGGTGGTCCGATCAAGAAAAGCAAAATCTTTTTCTTCGCGGACTATCAGTACCAACGCACGGTGGAAGGGATCGAGACCGGCATCGTGAGCGTCCCTTCCCTGCTCAACCGCACCGGAAACTTTTCTGATTCGGCAAGTTCGCTGACCGGCAAGGTTAACGGAGCCTCTTTGGCCCAAACTCTTTCCGGCCGCCTCGGATATCAGGTCAATAACGGCGAGTCGTTCTACGCACCCGGCTGCACCTCGAACACCCAGTGTGTGTTTCCCAATGCCATCATTCCTCAAACAGCCTTCGGACTCCCAGCAACCAAAATACTGCAGTTCATTCCTTCCCCCAATGTTGGGAGTAATCAGTTCTCCTCTGGCGCGGAAAAACGGCAGACGAATGATGACAAAGGCTCCGCCAGAATCGACGCTGACTCCGCGAAGTACGGGAACCTGTCCGCGTACTACTTCATCGACCGCTACAACCTCGACGATCCCTATCCGGTCGGCTTCGGCGGCGCCACCGTTCCCGGCCCGTCCGGCGCCTACGATGCACTCTCAAACGGAACAGATCAGGTCATCGTCCTGCGTGACAACAAGACTCTTGGCGCGAGCATGGTGAACGAGGCTCATTTCAGCTACACACGTTTGAACAACACTCTTGGTGTTCCCAAGGGAGGCGTGGGAGTCAGTCTGGCGGATCAGGGCATCTCCAGCGGCCCGCAAGGCATTCAGCAGGGATTCCCTCAATTTGCCGGTGTTGAGACTCTCTATTTCAATTCGTTCACCGTCGGAACGAACCCCTTCTTTCTCCCCCAAGTCAACAATACCTACCAAGTTGCTGACAACTTTTCGAAAGTCGCCGGGACTCATACCTTGAAAACTGGCGGACAGTACATCTGGTACAAGGTCAAACAGTCGCCCGATCTGGTTGCGAACGGAACGTTTTCTTTTTTCGGCTCCGGAACTCAGTCCACCGGAAATGGATTCGCCGATTTTCTGTTGGGATTACCCGATTTCTATTCGCAGCAGTCTTCCCCGCCCTTCTACGAGAGCGCCGCGGATGGGGGAATTTTTGCCCAGGACAGCTGGCGTCTTAGAAGCAATCTCACCCTGAACTATGGCGTGCGCTGGGACTACGTAACTCCCTGGGCGGAGATGCATCATCAAACCACCACTCTCATCCCCGGGGTGGAATCGCAGACCTTTCCAGGTGCACCGCTCGGATATCTCGTGCCTGGCGATCACTTGCCGAACGGCCAGGCAATCCCGGCGGGGATTGCGCCCACCCCGAAAGACAACTTCTCGCCTCGTATGGGTGTGGCCTATTCTCCCAGCTGGTCAGATGGTTTCCTCGGCAAGTTGACGGGCGGGGCCGGCAAAACCAGCATTCATTTCGGGGCCGGACGCTTCTTCACATCTCCCGAGGGACTGACGGTCGCTTATCCCACCGGCAATCCACCCTACGGGCTCACCTACACCAGCCCCGAACCGCCTCTGATGGCCACTCCCTTCGTGGGTGCGCTCACCGGGACACAATATATTCAGCAGTTCCCTGTCAACGTTCCTCCGTACAACGTGTCTCCGAAGAATCCCGATGCCAACGTGAATTGGGCGCGGTACACACCGATTAGCGGGGCTGGCAGTGTTTGGTACCAGAACAAGACGCCGTACACGATGTCGCTGAATTTCAGCGTGGAACGGCAGGTCGGCGCGAACACGCTCGTAAGTGCGAGCTACATTGGCTCCGAGAGCCGACATTTGCTGACCGTAGTCGGGGCGAATCCGGGTATTCCTTCTCTTTGCTTGAGTCTGAGCCAGCCGCAAGATGTGGCCCCGGGATCTCCAACCTGCGGGCCGTTTCTGGAAAATAATGTGTTCACACGGGCCGATGGGACCGTCGTCAACGGCACGCGCGGGCCGTTTCCTAATACGATCGGCACCGACGCCTGGTACAAGAACATGGGCAGTGCGAACTATAGCGCTTTACAGCTCACGCTTAAGCGCACAACTGGTCCTCTCACGCTGCTGGCCAGTTATACGTACGGAAAGTCCCTCGATCAGTCTTCCAGTATTCAGGAGCAGGTATACCCCTACAACTACCGCGAGGAGTACGCGCCTTCGGCGTTCGACATCAAGCACAACTTTGTCGTCAGCTACAACTACGAACTTCCTTTCGCGAAGCTCGCCGGAAAAGCGAACCGCCTGACGGACGGATGGGCGGTCTCCGGCATCACTCGCTTTGCAACGGGTTTGCCGGTAACCTTCGCGAGCTTCGGTGATAACGCATTGGTCAACGTTCAGAACAACGGCGTTAACTCCGTTAGCATCGATCTGCCAAACTACGCTCCCGGCGACCTACAGATCAATCACAATCCGCGGAACGGGCTTCCCTATTTCAACACGTCACTGTTCACGCCGAATGCTTTGGGGACGCAAGGAAACGCGAAGCGGCGCTTCTTCTACGGACCGGGAATTAACAATTTCGATGTCGCTCTACACAAAATGACCAAACTCACGGAAACAAAATCGCTCGAATTCCGCTTCGAAACTTTCAACACGTTCAACCACGCGCAGTTCTACCCGAACGGCTCGGTCGACGGAAACATCAACGATGCGACGTTCGGTCACGTGCTGAAAGCCGCGCCACCACGCATCGGACAGGTCGCACTGAAGCTCACCTTCTAAGGTGTAAATGGAGTTTCAACCAGGAGGCGGGCGCACAACTCTGCAAAGAGGGCAAAGTAATAGGTCACACCAGCCATCACTGTTTAGCGATTTTCATCGACCCGTTAGCCGCCGTCGTGCTGGGAACGATCGTAGGCGTGGAGCGGCTAACGGGTAAAGGAAGGAGATGGATTTACTTCAGCAGTTCGTCCGCGTAACGAACAGGAACCGCCAGGTTCGAGCCGCCAAAGTCATTCAACATGGCGAAGTTCACACCAATGACCTTGCCATTTCGATTGAATAGCGGTGCACCGGAACCGCCGGAAGTTGTCGCCGCATCGTAAACAATCTTGTCCTTTAAGACATCTCCGATATGTCCCTGGGTAGTCGTTGGGCGAATGAGGTTTTGGGCCGCCATCTGCGAAACAATCTGGGTGACCTCGCGGGCGTTTTCCACCACTTTGTGTGTGACGTCATTTCCAGCGCGGGCGAGGATGCCTTCGATTCCCGTCGGATAGCCAATCAGTACGACGGGATCCCCCGACACACTTGCTTCCCTCCGATCATCGACCTCCAGTACTGCGATGTGAGGCGGTGCTGGAGTCAGCAGTTTGAGAGTCGCCAAATCAGCATCCGGCGAAGTGCGGTCGAGCTTGGCCGCGATGCCTTGAGAGCTCCCGGGGAAGTACGCCGTGTAAGACGCGGCGAACGCGGAAGCACCCCGGTCGAGAAGCGGCTTCAATTCCTCATTACCCCACCAAGGTTCCGCCACGTGATGATTCGTGAGGAGACGTCCATCACGTGCGACCAGAAATCCTGTCCCAAAGATATCGAGCTGCAGAGGCGGCCCCGTTCCTTCTGTTCCCAGAGATACCATTCCTTTGTCGTCAACCTGTGCTTTCCCAGTGGCATCGGTGGAGATAAGGATTAACTGTCCGGACTCTTTGTCACGGAACTCCACTACCACGTGCAATAAGCAGATGCTCGGTCCGAATGTGTGAACAATCGTTTCCGCAACTCGGCCCTCATTTTCAAGCCGACGGAGCCGGTTCTGAGTCTCCTG
>Ga0210393_10001905_pt1 | contig 17332 bp, 13 predicted proteins | sample IncBWC27OmetaG_FD_160068 | JGI IMG/M metagenome (GOLD analysis project Ga0210393, IMG submission 160068) | Forest soil microbial communities from Barre Woods Harvard Forest LTER site, Petersham, Massachusetts, United States - Inc-BW-C-27-O ... | reverse complement strand
GACCTCAGCGCTGGTCGCCCAGTTCAGGCGCGAGTTCTACCGACAGGGCGAGGACGTGGCGCGCCGCGTCGAGGCCATTGCAAAGTCGGAAGCGGCTAGCCGCATGGCAGTGGCGTTGAACCGCGCGCCCGCGGATTCAGGTCCTTATTATGAGTCGGCGGAAGCGATGGCGGAAAATAGTCAACTGGATTTTCTGGAGTTTGTGGAGAGCAATGGAACCATCATTTCGTCGGCGCAGTGGCCGGCCATGTTTGGATATCCAGAAGGCGCGATTGGTAGCTTCTCCACGGCAGCCGAGCAGGGAGCATTTCTAAAGCACGAAGAACTGCAGGATCGAACGGAATTAGGGTTGTTTGCGGTGCGTGCCACGGGCGGTGGAGAGCGTCCGGTTTATGTGATCGGGGGGCGTCGGCTGGATAACAATTTTCTCTCTGCGCTGGATTCACCGGCGGGAATACGCGCTTTGCTGTACCAGAACCGTGGACAGCACTTTTCGCCGGATTTGCTGATAGATCCTTCGACCTCATCCAGCGACAAAATACATTCTCCAGTAAAACTGCAACCCGTAATCGACGCGGTTCGCGATTACGGACTGGAAATGACCGCGGTGGTTGCGTGGTCGCCTGATCACGCGGATGACGAAGTGTTCCATGCCATCCCACTCCTGGGTGCAGGCGCTGGCAAGGATCGTCCGCTGCTGGCGATTCTTCTGATTGGTAACTCGCGGCGAACTTATGTTGAGTTGAAGCGGCACATTCGTTCCGCGGCGTTGGCTGTGGGAGGCGGAGGAATTGTGCTGGCAATTCTTCTGAGCAGTTGGGCGGCCGCACGGGTGACGCGTCCGGTAGAACAATTGGCGCATGCCGCGCAGGAAGTGGCGGCCGGAAATTGGAACGTGCGGGTCGACGTCTTCGGCGCGGACGAACTGGGGCAACTGGCCGATTCCTTCAATCGAATGACTACGGAGTTATTGGGGCAAAAAGAACGGCTGGTGCAGGCCGAGCGCGTGGCGGCATGGCGGGAGCTGGCGCGACGTCTGGCACATGACTTGAAAAATCCGCTGTTTCCGCTGCAGCTTACGATGGAGAATCTGGTGCGGGCGCGAGAGCAGAGTCCGGGGCAATTCGACGAAGTATTCCGCGAGAGTTCGAAGACACTGCTGGCGGAGATTGCGAATCTCAAGGCAATCGTTGGAAGATTCAGCGAATTTTCGAGGATGCCGCAACCGAAGTTCCAGCCGGTGCATTTGAATGATCTGATTCGCGGCGTGGCGCAACTTTTCCAGGCACAACTGGAGGGGCCGGGACGTGCGAAGATCAGTTGTGAGCTGCAGCTGGATCCGCTCCTGAAACCGGTGGCGGCGGACGGGGAGATGCTGCACCGTGCAATTTCAAACCTCGTGCTCAACGCCATCGACGCAATGCCGCAGGGTGGCACGCTGACATTGCGGACACGATACGAAAGCGGCAAAGCGCTGATCGAGGTCGCCGATACCGGACCAGGGTTGACGCCGAAGGAGCACGAGCAGATCTTCACTCCTTACTATACGAACAAGCCACAGGGTACCGGCCTGGGCCTAGCCATTGTGCAATCCGTGGTGAGCGACCACGGAGGCACAATTCGCGTGCAAAGCGAACCGGGGCGAGGCTCCAGGTTTGTGATCGAGTTGCCTGATTCAGTAGACAATGGATGACGTGACTCAGAGAGGGAGGATGGTGCCGACGAAAGCACACCTGCTGATAGTGGACGACGAAGCGAACACGCTAGCCTCGCTCGCGCGGGCCTTCCGGCTGGCGGGGCACGAGGCCACCGTGTGCGATAACCCGGCCAAGGCGCTGGAGCTCGCCAAGGCGCAGAAGTTTGACTTGATTCTTTCCGATGTGAGGATGCCCGGAAAAGATGGACTGACTCTGCTGGAGGAATTGAAGGCGCAGGGAGTAGCGGCGCCCGTGGTAATGATGTCAGGGCAAGCGGAAATCGAAATGGCAGTGCGGGCCACTCGCCTGGGCGCGCTCGATTTCTTGGAGAAACCGATCTCCACGGAAAAACTTTTGCTGACCGTAGAGAATGCGTTGAAGCTGCAGCGACTGGAAAGCGAGAACCGGCAGCTCAAGCAGCGACTGGGCAAGCATGAACTGGTGTGGCAGGGCGCGGCCATGCAACGCGTAATGGCTCAAGTGGGGCGGGTGGCGGCGAGCGAGACACGAGTCTGCATCCTGGGAGAAACGGGTACGGGAAAGGAGTTGGTGGCGCGAACCATACATGAACGCAGCGGGCGTTCTGCTGGAGCGTTTGTGACTTTGAATTGCGCGGCGGTTCCGGCGGAGCTGATTGAATCGGAACTGTTCGGGCACGAGAAAGGATCGTTCACCGGCGCGGCGGGACGGCACATTGGGAAGTTCGAACAGGCGGATCATGGAACAATTTTTCTGGATGAGATTGGAGACATGCCACTAGCGATGCAGGCCAAGCTGCTTCGCGTGCTCGAAGAAGGAGAATTGGAGCGCGTTGGCGGCGAGAAGCCGGTGAGCGTGGATGTGAGAGTGGTGGTGGCAACGCATCGCGATCTGGAAGCGCGCGTGCGGGAAGATAAATTCCGCCAGGATTTGTTTCACCGGATTTATGTTTTCCCGTTGCTGCTGCCGCCGTTGCGAGAGCGGCGCGACGACCTTCCAGCGCTGGTAGCTCATTTCGCAGCCCAGGTGAGTGCGCAGAATGGATGGAAGCGCGTTCCGTTTTCCCACGAGGCAATGGCCGCGCTCCAGTCGCACGCCTGGCCGGGCAATGTGCGCGAGTTGCGCAATATGGTGGAGCGACTCATGTTGCTGGCGACCGAGGGTCAAGTCGATCTGGCGACGGTCGAGCTGGCTTTGCCGAAAGGCGGAAGCGTTACGGGTTCGTCTACTTTTTCGTCGGGAGCGCTAGCCGAGCGCGTGGGTGCGTTCGAGCGCGAAGTGATTCTGGCGGAGTTGAAGCGCAGCCATTCGAATGTGAGTCTCGCGGCTAAGGCGCTGGGGCTGGAGCGAAGTCATCTTTACAAGAAGGCGGAGCAGTTGGGGATTGATTTACGAGCCATGCGGCGCGAGCAAGGCTCGACGCCGGAATCCACATCGAATCCGATTTAGTTAGTCGGTGGCGCCTGACGACTCCACGCCGCTCTTAAGGTCGGCGGCAAGAAGGCGATGGAACAAGTGCTCTCCGGCCTCGCGGCGCAGGGAGAGGCGTCCGGCACGATAAGCGCGCGATTTCAGGCCGCGCTGCACATCCTCGCAGATGCCGAGATCTTCTTCCTGCACGCGATTGCCGACGTTCACTGACTGCTCGTTATATTCACGGCTCGCTTCGCCGATATCCGCAAAATAGAAATCGAAGATCACCGTGCAGTGATCCACGTCGACGGGGATGACAAGATTTGTATCCATGTATCCCGCGTAGCAGTTGATCATGAGATTGGGATGCTGCCAGAAATACCAAGCCCGGTCGCCCCTACGGGCGGCTCCAGTGGCAGCATCTTCGTTGGAGGCGACCATCGGGCTCGACTGCAGGCAATAACGGTCTTCGTTCTCGATGGTGTATTGCTTGTAATCGAGAACCGAATTCAATCCTTTGTGCAGGTGCGGGACATGGTAACCGCCATCAAGAAAGTTGTCGATGAAGACCTTCCAGTTGCAGTGGATGTTATATGTGCGGCGGTCAAAGTAATGCAGTTTTCCGATGCCCAAAGGGGCGACGCGATGCGTGAGGCCTCCGAGAAACTCCGCGAGAGGCGCCGCGTGGTCGTCGAGGTTGATGAAGACGAAGCACTCCCAGGTTTCCACTCGAATCGGAATCAGACCGTTTTGCGCGCGGTCGAAATTCTCGACGCCCTCGAACTCGGGGATCCCCTTGAGCGAACCGTCGAGGCCATAGTTCCATCCGTGGTAGGGACAATGCAAAAGAGTGGCATGTCCGCAGCCTTGAGGTGCGATGGCGGCAGCGTGATGGCGACAAACATTGTAAAAGGCCCGGAGAACGCCATCGTTGCTGCGGACCACCACGATCGGTTCACCAGCGACGGTGGTAGCGACGAAATGCCCCGGCGCGTGCACCTGATCAGTTCGCGCGACCAGTTGCCAGGACTTGCTGAATACCCTCAAGCGCTCGAGGTTCGCGATACGGGGATCGGTATACCAGGCTGCGGGAATCGTCGAGGCCTGCGAAAGTGGGGCACGATCATTGTAGCTCGATAGGATGTGTTCGAGGGAAGTTGGCATAGCTGGAATTCTGCCGCGTGAAGATTACATCCTAAATTGTATTTAGCCTGTGTGGGGAAGAGACAGCACTTTCCGGCCCGGGGACCAGACCATCCTAAGCACGCTAGACGACAACTCAAAAAGAACTGAGCAGGCCCCGTACCGGGCCTGCTCAGTTAATCTGCGACTGTTTGTCAGAGACTGTGTTAGCCGGCATTGCGCAGGCGCGGCTCCTCCGCGCGGACGAGGGGCATATCCACCAGATGCTCGCTGATGAACCAGACTTGCAATTCATTGGTCCGCAGGACGTCGCTAACCACCAGATCGTTGGTGCCAGCGTCCTCCAGGTCATCGGCACGTTTTGCCAACTTGCGGCAGTGTCCGATGATGATCTGGTGCGCATCGAGCAGCCGGGAAATTTGCACTGGCACCTCTTCCCTTCCCTTCGGTGGACGCTCAATGCGAGTGGTTTCGGCGACGTCAGCGGCCATCGCGATCGAGATTCCGCCGAGGAGTTGAATGCGTTCCGCGATAGTATCCACCAGTTCTGATTGCTCCCCATAGTGCTTATCGAACAGAAGATGGAGTTGATAAAAAGTCGGCCCGGCAACCTGCCAATGCGATTTCTTATATAGATCGCGCAAGGTCATGGTGTCGGCCAGCATGAGGTTGAGTTGCTCGGTCATCTCGAGGCGGACAGGCTCTTCCAGTTCGAGAGGCAACAGGTGCGAAACGGAGCCATACGCTTGAATTTCGCCAGCATGCTGATGAAATCGAGGCTGCGCGCTCACCATCCCCCGCTCGCGCGCCGGGGCCTTGGCGTTCGGATCTTTCTTGGCCATAGATTATGTTCTCCTTGCTATTCGCAATTTTAGATTCTTTAGTTCCCTAAAACTCGACGTTGGTTCGATGCCAATAATCACCAATCGGATGCGAGTGCATCCGGAAGATTGGTCCGACGCGAGAACCGTGTAGTAGGCGTCCAGTCGGGCGTCTCTAAATGTCGCGCGAGCTGGTTCACGAATGCTGGTGGTCCGTGCGTAGGTTTGACGATGTTGGAGTCATTGTTTATGATCAAACTGCGGGGTGGAGCAGTCTGGTAGCTCGTTGGGCTCATAACCCAAAGGTCGGTGGTTCAAATCCACCCCCCGCAACCACTTACCAACTTCTCGGTACCCATTGGCTCCCATTAGGCACCACTGACGCACCACAAGTCTCATGGGGCAATACGCTCCGAACTACCACACTGTTGGCGGCACGCTTGCCCTCCGACATGGCTTGCGTATAGACATTCATCGTGCTTTGGATGGTGGAATGCCGGAGCAGTTCTTGTTGGACTTTGATGTCGGCCCCCACTCGACGCAGCAGGCTCGAGTAGGAATGCCGAAAGGTGTGCCAGCCAATCTTGCCGACGCCGGCACGCACGGCGGCGGGTTTGATGTGCCGTCGGAGAATGCTCTCCTGCCAGCGTGGCTTTCCCTTGCGGTTCGCAAATACCCAGTCGCAGGGTTCTCGGTGCCGGCTCCGCTGCCAGTGTGCCCTGAGGGCATCGGCCAGACTCGGATCAACGGGAAGAGGAAACCGCGAGGCTTCCGTCTTCGTATCGCCGACTCGGCCGTGGACAACACTTCGCCTCACCAGCAGAGTGAGGTCCTCCCAATTAAAATCGCCCCATTGCAAGCCGATGATTTCGCTTGCCCGAAGACCGAGACAGGCCGCAATCAGAACCATAGTGTGGTAAGGCTCAGTAAGTTCTCCGAGGACCAAGCGCATGTCATGCACGCTCAGCACTCGCGGGATCGATCGGCGCCCTCCGCGCTGCCGTACGAGATCAATGGGGTTGACGTCGCTTATCTCCCACCGCCGTCCATGCTGGAACACAAGATGCAAAAGGCTCCGCAGGTTTACCTTTGACTTTTCCGCCAACGGGAGTGATCGAAGCCACTGCTCAACCTCCATCGGCTTGATTTCGTAGACAAGGCATCCACCCCAACGCGGTCGTATCCACCGATTCAAGCTGGAGAGGTGCGCTTGCTGGGTTCCATAGCGTAGCAATGGCAGTTCCTTCTCGACGTAGTCATCCGCAAGAGCATCGAGTGTCATCGGCAGGCCAAGTCGGTTTTGAAGATTTAGCCGCAGTCGAAATCGTTCGAGAATTCGAAGTGCATCCGCCTGTGTTGGATATTCGCTCAGCGCACCGATGATCTTTGATCTCCGGCGCCGCCGCCCCTCTGGAATAGTTTCGTAGTAACGAAACTGCCAGACATCTTCCGTCCGAATTCGTTTTCTCCTGGTCAGACTTCCGTATTGATACCTGTGCGGCGTGTTCATGCTCCCCTCCTTCTGATTTTGCGCGACGAAGATGACGGGAATGAGTCTATTCCACCTCAGGCGCCAGGAATTCAGAAGCCCGGTTCGTGCAGAACTTGGAACGAGAGTCGGCAATGTTTGGGTACACTACCCAACCGCCAGTTAAATCGCCTTTCATGAGAAGGCGAGCGTAACAAGGTTCTGGTTCGCAAGAAGTTCTTGCGTAAGCAGCTCAAAGTTGTTGAAATTCCAATTCCCTCTGGGCTCTTAACCTAATGCTCCAAAGGATTCCCTGGAGCCTCCTAGGCATCCTTATTATGGAGCTTTTGCAATTGGGCGTCCGGCGCAGCAATGCACCGGAAGATCACTCATCAAAGTCGGTGGAACCTACGTCGCGTGAGCGATAGGGCAATACCGAACCAAGCCCCCAGAATGGTGGGGGAAGGTGTAGAGACTGGATGGCGAGCATCCCTAGAGATGAAGGGACAGTCCGACTCTCATCGAAAGGTGAGTCAGATCGCATAACCCAAAGGTTGGCGGTTCAAATCCCCCCGCAACCCTGAACGCCACTGCCGAAAGGCCGTGGCGTTCGCCTTCCTTGAGTGGCGATGCCTGGCGGATAAATCGAAAATCCAACTTGGACTGATTCGATTCGGTCCCCGCGCATTCCGAGGAGATCTGGGTCCCTCTTGTCTCGATAACGTTGTTCGCTGACGCAGAACAATAGCGACCTTCCACTCACGGCTCCAACTGCGCAGCCAAAAACGGGCCTGCCCGATTGCGTCGCCGTGCTTCACTCCGGCAACTCTTTACCGTGCTGTTCCCGCACCATGTAGTCGGCGTACCAGTCCGGCCAGTTTTTGTCAGCTTGTCCGATACGCTCCTCACGTTGACCGTGCGCGGCCGTCGCACGCCGCAGCGCGCCAGCCAGATCGTTGACCGAGACGAAGTTCGTCGTTGTGGGATCCACGTGACCGGGCAGCCGCGTCGTGACCTCCTGGAGTAGCCAGCGGTTGCCGTCCGGATCCTGGAACGAGGCGAACGAGCCATAGCTGCGATGAGCAGGGTCCGGACCTCTGACCCGGCACCGCCCAAACAGGTAGGGTTCATCCGGACCGTCGTACACGCCACTGTCGCCGTGGAACGCCTCGCTGATCTTCACGCCGCGACCCAGAAGGTCTTTGCGGGCGGCTTCGATGTCGGAGACGATCAAATAAAGGCCCTGTGCGGAGCCGGGCGCTGCGTCGGTAACGTTCTTACCGAAGATGATCGAACTCCCGGAGCCGGGCGGCGTGAACTGGACCAGGCGATGGTCTTTACTGCTGCCGGAGTCGATGTCGAAGCGCCACCCCATCCTCGCGTAGAACTCCTTCGCGCGGTCAACATCCGAGACCGGGATGACGACTATTTCGAACTTGAAGTCTACTTTAACGGCACTCGTGCCGCTGGCCGTTTCGTTATTTAGGATTTCCTGTGTCAGGTTTGTCATTTTTCCTCCTATACATTCACCTAAATCGAAAGTTAGATTTGTTGAATACGAATGTTCTCTTCTTAGCTAAGCGGGAACGAACTGCTGTCCGCCGTCGACGTCGTAAGTTGCGCCCGTAAGGGCTGTGTTCGCCATGATGTGTACAGCGAGCGCGGCCACGTCCGCCGTTCCGACGACGCGCCGGATGGGAAGCGTGGCGCGAAGCTGATTACGCCGGGTTTTCGAGTTCATCACCGAGTAAGGACGCCGACAACGATGTGTCGACGCAGCGGCGGCGATGAGATTGACGCGAATGGGCGCGAGCTCAAGCGCCAGACTCGCGGTCAGGGCGGGGAGCGCCGCAGTGACGGCCGACACGATCCCAAGCCCGATACCGGGGCGCCGGCCGCCCGTCCCGCCCATGAACACCATCGTGCATCCCGATCCCGGTCTTACCTTGTGCGCGGCGTTGCGCGCGACCTGGAGCATCAGCAAGGGGTGCTCGTGGAAGGCGCGCCGTGCCTGCTCGATGTCCATGTCGAGAAGGCGCCCGTAGTGCGGCCCGCCGGCCGTCACCATCACGTGGTCGATCGTGGCCTGCAGGTCACGGAAGAACCGCTCAAGGGATGCAGTATCCGTGGCATCGAAGGCCGTGGTACCCAACGCTTCGAACTCGCTCGCGGCCCATTGAAGGCGCTCCGCATTCCGGCCGGTGAGAATTATCTTCGCACCTTCCGCGCGTGCTCGTCGCGCCGATTCGAGACCGATGCCGCCTCTGCCCCCAATTACGACAACGGTTTGCCCGAGGAGTTCCGGTTCGCGCTGGAATGAAGTGGGGATAGTTGCGGTGCTCATGATTCCTCCGACTCACTGCAACTTGATTAAGCCAGAGGCGCGACGACGAATCTATTGGACGAACGTATCGATCAATACCAAAGTATGGTTGGACAATTCAGTTCAGTGTTAACGGCCCGCAAGTCGACTCCCAGTCCTTCGTTGTGACCAACTACGTCCTTAACGATGACGGCCCCTATTGTCCCTACTTTTGGTAGGGATCGACTTTTGGAATGGATCGCGCTGTGAAATGAACTCGCGATTGCATGGCCGATACGAAAGTATCGCCGATACCATCGTCTAATTGTTGCTTCCGCGTCCTTCTGATTGGATAGCCGGGTGATATGGATTCAATTCTGCATCTCGGACTTACCAACCCTTCGGAGGAAAATGTATGTCAAGCAAAACAGAAACCGCCATTGACACAAGATTCTCGAATCCCCTTGATGTTGTCCCAGACGAAATACCATTCGATGTGCCCTATGGGCTCCCAATATCACTAGATCGCGCCCAGGCGGCTATTCACGCAGCTGTGGCAGAGGCCAAGAAGCGGAATTGGAAGATGAACATAGCAGTAGCCGATTCCGGTGGTAACTTAGTTGCCTTCCAACGAATGGACGGCGCGATGCTTGCCTCCATTCAGATTGCGGAACACAAGGCACGAGCAGCCGCAACCTTCCGGCGCCCAACCAAAGTCTTCGAGGACGGAATCAACCTTATGCATCTCAACTATCTGCTCGCGTTCGATGGGGTTATTGCGTCTCGAGGCGGCATTCCTCTGATCGAGCAGGGGGCGATTATCGGCGCAATCGGTTGTTCGGGAGGCACGGATTCCCAGGACGAAATCGTGAGCCAAGCAGGTGCGGCAGTAATCAATCAACGCCCGGCAAGGAACAATTGATTTGTACCTTGCGAGAACATTGGGGGCGCCGCGATGGTGCGAGGCGAGACCTCGCACCTTGCGGCCTGATTACGAGCTCGCTCATGACTTGAATAGCAAGGTTCTAAACCCATTTCTTCTTCCTTCTGACATCCGAGTACTGTGTCGCACTTCGGGCGTGGCTAGCCGCAGCAGTGCCATCAATTTCGTCACTTCATTCGGTACGTCGCCCATTCCAGTAGAGCGGCCATCTTAGTCTCTGACCCTTCGACCACATTCCATTGAAGATGCGCCTGTTCGGTCTCGCAGTCTTGGTGCAGGCTATCGATGATTTCAGTTCGAGATCCGTCCTGTCAGATCGTCAGATCGACAGATAGTGTTAGACATCGAAACTCGCCGCTGGGCCGTGGCGTTGTCCGTCGGAGCGGAGGAAGTCGGAGCCTGGCAAACGTCACGGGCAGCAGACACGGTCAGTCGACAGACGATCGACAAAAAAGTTGCGGAGCCTGTCGTTACAAGCTCCGCAAGATGTTCGCTGGTCGAGCGGCCAGGTTTCTTCCTCTTCTGACGGAGTTGGAAACCGCATCGACCAGCATCCTAGCGATGAATTTGACCCAGGTAGTATCCAAGCCGATTTTCTGCGTCACCCCGCTTGTGGAAGCCGCGCTCCATCAGCGCTTTGATCCCATCCTGGGCGGCGGATCGACCGAGCGAAGCGATGCACGCATCCCACCCGGCGCCAAGCTCGACATCCGGCGGCAGGCTGGTGTTGACGAGGCGCTTGGTGTTAGCGATCGCCCACTTGTCGAATCCGGAGATCCGAGTCGCGAGTGCATCTACGAACGCATCCAGCTCGGCATCGGGCAGGGAGCGATTGACGTAGCCGTACGCCTCGGCTTGGTCGCCCCTGATGTCTTCCGAGCTAAGGAGCACCTCAAGAGCGCGGTTTCGGCCGATGAGTTGGGGCAGCCTGGCCATGGGGCCGCCGCCCGCAACCATTCCTACGCCCACCTCCCATTGCGAGATGATTGCCTTTTCGCGACTGGCGAAACTCATATCACAGGCCAGCGTGATCTCGCTGCCATTACCCGTTGCCCGGCCACGGATGAGAGCGATGGACGCGACCGGCAAGCGGGTCAGACGCACGAGAAAATCCGGCCAAGGCGGCAAGCCTGTGGGACCCGCCGGCAGTGCGGTCAGGTCCTCAAGCCTGGCATTAAAATCGGCGTGATTCAGGAAGTAGTCGTCGACCGCGCTGTCAAAGACCACGACCCTGACATGCTCATCGGCCTCGAGAGCATTGATGACTTCCTGCCACTGCTTGACCATTTCCGGGCCCATCACATTGATCGGCGGGTTATCGATCGTGACACGCCAATAGGCGGGCGACCGCCGGGCCACGCGGATCTGTGCCGATTTCGTCGGTGCGTTCATCTGTGTGAGTTTGGTTGGTGCGTTCATAGTTGCCATGTGATTCTCCTCATATTTTATTAGTCTCGGAAACCGGTTGATTAAAGCCGACAATGGCCGTCGGCCTGTCTGTAGTTCATTCGTCGCAGCAAAATGCACACGTAGCCCGCGACAATCTCAAGAGCTTAGGCTTCGATCCCCATCGTCGCTCGGTTCACACTGGCCATCTAGCGACATATAACTGTCGTCATTTGGCCAGAACAAAGTGGTCCGCGCAATTGGACGATGGTATCGGCCATACCTTGGTATCGACTGTAGTGGCGAAGTAAGGCAACACCACTGTCGTGGCGTCGCTCTGAGTCGGGTCGGTTCATTAGGGATGAGCGATACGAAAGTATGGCCGATACCATCGTCCAATTGTTTGAACCTTATTCTTCTGTTGTCCTTAATCCGCCGAGGCGGCACTTGATTGGAACTGCACAAACGAGGCGCAGCATGTGTTCATCGATGAATACCAAACAGTGGTTTGCACATTTGGGGTAGGGTGGTGCATCCTTATCGAACCGGATTCAAAGCTGGACGTCGCTCTATATCTTTTAGGGGAAATGCTATGAAGAAGATCACGGCTCCCATTCCTTTTGCTGGTTCCCAGATCGACCAAACGCGTCACGTCTGCGCATTCTTCAACAGCCCAGACGAAGAGTATCGGGTTTTGCTCCCGTTCATAAAAGACGGATTCCAGTGTGGGCATAAGGCAATTCACATCGTCAATCCGAATCAGCGTCAGGACCACCTCCAACGCCTGGTTGAGGCAGGGATCGATGCGGCGGCTGCGAAGGAGAGCGGACAACTGGAACTTCGCATCAATACTGATGTCTATCTCCCGAATGGCCACTTTGATCCGGACCGCATGATCTCAGCGTTTGAGGAGTTGGCGAGCGGCAATACCACGGGAGGATTCCCACTCAGTCGCATCTGCTGCCGGATGGATTGGTCAGCTGCAGACGGATCGCATTTAGACGATGTGATCGAGTTCGAGTCTCGTGTAAACGATGTATGGCACCGGCATGAAGACGCAGTTATCTGTACCTACCATCTTGGGCAATTTGGCGGCGACGCGGTGATTGACATAATGAGGACCCATCCGATGGTCGTCATCGGGGGCATACTTCAGGAGAATCCCTTCTATATTCCGCCGGACGAATTCCTACAAGAATTTCGGCAACGTCGGACCAAGGCGCCGGGGGCGGCCTGACATGGAAGCGCAGATCGAGGATCCTGCCCAGGAAATCAAGCGCCTTCAGCGCTGCATTAACGATCTAGTCAGCCTGCTCGCTCTGCCTGCTATCTGGCGCGGCAGTGAGCCATCTCAAATCGTTCAAACTCTTCTGGATGTACTCCTTCGTATGCTCAGCCTGGATTTCGCTTACGCGCGGTTGAGCGACGCATTTGGCGCGGTGCCGGTGGAGATTCTCCGAGTCGCCAAGGACGGCAAGATCAACCTGTCGGCCCAGGAACTCCGCAATATGCTCGGCAACTCGCTGGCAGCTTACGCTCACGGCTCTCTCCCGCAAGTGCGGGACCAATTAGGAGTTGAAGGCATTTCGATCCTCTCCGCGCAGTTGGGTGTACAGGGTGAAATCGGCGTGATCGTCCTGGGTTCTAGCCGGGCGAGTTTCCCTGAGAAAGCCGAAAGCCTTCTTCTGAAGGTGGCGGCAAATGAGGCATCTATCGGATTGCAAGGGGCAAGGCCCCTAAGTGAACAGAAGCGGATCTCCACTGAGCTCAACGCCGAGAACCAGACGTGGCCGGTCCTTACGGAGGTCGAGATAGGTCGTGCGCGGCCGTATGGACGAGTGCGCCCAGTGGATCTTGGTGAGATCCTGTATCGGCCGGGAGAGGTGGGAAGGCCGTGCTTCATTCTCTTATCAGCCAGCTTGGAAATCGTTCAGCCTACTATCCAGGGCGAACGGCTGGTCACGATCTTATGCCCAGGAACGTTCACCGGTGAGGCGGGCATGATCGCAGGACAGCGAACGATAGTCCTGGCCCGAGTTATACAAGCAGGTGAAGTCCTGGAGCTTCGGCCCGATGACCTTCGCCTTCTTGTGGCGCGCGATGCAGGTCTGAATGAGATCTTTTTGCGCGCGTTTATGTTGCGCAGGCTTTTGCTGATCGCCCGACAGTTGGGCAATGTCGTTGTCATTGGCTCACAGCATTCTGCAGACACGCTGCGTCTTCGGGAATTTCTGGGTCGAAATGGTCATCCATACACCTACATCGACTTAGATGTGGACGACGCTTCTCGGAATCTTCTCGACCGCTTTGCAATCGCGGCCTCCGAAATCCCGATCGTGATCTGCAACGGGGCAGTCGTTTTGCGCAATCCGTCACCCTCACAGCTGGCGGATCGCCTCGGACTTAACGACAATATCGACAATAATTTGCTTCACGATCTCATAATCGTGGGCGCTGGCCCGGCGGGCCTGGCGGCAGCGGTGTACGCGGCCTCGGAGGGACTGGATATTCTCCTGATTGAAAGCCACGCCCCTGGTGGCCAGGCGGGTTCCAGTTCAAGAATCGAAAATTATCTGGGATTTCCAACCGGGGTCTCTGGCCAGGAGCTCGCTACGAGCGCTACTAGACAGGCACAGAAGTTTGGGGCAAAGATGGCGTTGGCACGCAAGATTGTTCAACTCCGGTGCCAACATCGCCCCTACGAACTCGTGATGGACGATGGGACGGTCTTCTTCGCACGGACCATTGTCGTTGCGACCGGCGCTTGCTACAACAAGCCAACGACCGTGAACTTGGACCGCTTCGCCGGCCGCGGGATCCATTACGGTGCCACCCATCTGGAGGCTCAGTTGTGCGAAAGCCAAGAGGTTATTGTGGTGGGCGGCGGCAACTCATCTGGTCAAGCCGCTGTCTTCCTCTCGCAGACGGCCCGCAGGGTGTACATGCTCGTGCGAGGGGCCGACCTAGCCGAATCGATGTCGCGCTACCTGATTCAACGCATTCTCGGGAATCCGTCCATCGAGTTGCTTTACAACTCGGAACTAACCGATCTTGTGGGCGAGAACGGCCTCGAAGAAGTGAGTTGGATCAACAAGCAGACCGGGCGGGTGCGTTCGGCACCGGTCCATCATCTCTTCATTATGACGGGTGCCTCGCCCAACACCGACTGGCTGCGAGGCTCCGTCGCTCTCGATGAGAAGGGCTTTATCCTAACTGGACGCGATGTGCCGGTAGCTGTTGAACCAGATCGGGATCCTCCCTGGCCGCTTTCGCGTCCGCCTCAGATGCTAGAAAGCAGCCTCCCAGGAGTATTTGCTGTAGGTGACGTCCGCGCCGGAAGCGTTAAACGGGTGGCTGCGGCCGTTGGCGAGGGATCTACTTCCGTGAGTATGGTACATCGAGCTCTCGCGGAGCATTAGTGGACCAAAGGCGTCTTTGACCTTTCGTTCACGAGAGGTGACGGATCGCCAAACGGATCAGTACGGTGGGACGCCGAATGGTGTTTAACGAAAGGATTCACACATGAAAATAAACCGCGTCGTGATCGCGGCGGTACTGATGGCCGCAAGCGTGTGTGCGACGCACGTGCTGTCGGCGGAGCAAGCTGTGAACATGCCGGCCAATGAAAATCGAGAGGAGCAGTCCAATATGACGAACGAGAAGGTGATCATGCTGATCGAAGCAAAAATTCAGCCACAGCGCCGAGCGGAGCTTGTCGAGGCCACACGCCAATACCTGCCGTTGGTGCGGGCGGAGGCGGGCGTTGATGCGTTTTACGTCACGGCACGAAAAGACGATCCGAATACATTTGTCTTTTACGAGATTTACAAGTCGCAGGCAGCACAGGATTTCCACCTGCAGCAGGACTTCACAAAGAAGTTCCTGGCGACACTAAAGAACGCGCAGATCGGAGATCGAGTGCGGGCAAATCTCGTCGAGTTAGCCCTGGAAGGACAGACACATTCCAATTAAGGACATTTTCATTGCCTGGGGCCTTGAGTGTAAATGCCATTTTAGTGATTGACTAGCGACCCCAACTCGCTCTTGCATATCGGGCGAGATGAGTGCGGATGCCTTCCGTCCTTGCCGATTAAGTCACAAGTGTAGAGGAGCTATGTGAGACGACGGTGCGGCCACCTTGATAGCCCCGGCCCATCGATGATCCGGGATCTCCCGTTGGATAAGTTAAGAGTATTGATCTAGGACGAGTGATACGAAGGTGTCGCCGATACTATCGTCCAATTGTTTGAACCCTCCTCTTCTGTTGTCATCCTCGTAAGTTGAGATGTCTTTTCGCGGTTTGTGCTGAGCGGGCTTGCGCTTCTTCCCCGACAGTTGGGCGATGTCGCTGTTCGAAAGCAAGCCTTCCAGGAATATCCGCCGCAGGCGACGTCTGCTCTGGAAGTGTGAAGCGGGCGCAGAGGTCGCGCTGGCGGAGGACGTATTCCTTTGAGTATGGAGTACCGAGTTCTCGGTGAGCTTTCGTGGATCGGATGAGGAGCAGACATGGTTCCAGAACTGCCCATAAGAAGACATCGGCACATCGGAAGAACTGTGTGTTATCTCGTAGGCATTCTGTGCACGTCATTGGTTGCTCGAAGTCAGGATACCGAACAACAGCTGCAACAACTGAAACAGCAATTGACAGCGTTCGAGCAAAGAATCTCCGTTTTGGAGCAACAACTCGAAAAAGAGAAAGAAGCCAAGGGGCAAAAGAGCGTCAGCGGTGAACAAGCCCAAGGAACACCGCAGGCAGCAAAACCATCCGTTGTGCAGATTTCCGAGAAATTCCCAAAATCCGTGTTCGAGGATGCGAATCAAGTCGGAGCTAAATTTCAAGGTCAGCTGCCATCCGAGCCTTCCTACGACCTTCTCCAAGAAGCCGACAGGAGGATCGCGGAATTACAAGAACGTTTGGGCTCTTTTGAATTTCATGGGTACTTTCGTTCAGGTTTCGGATTAAACAGCGTAGGCGGACAACAGGTCGCTTTTGAAGCGCCAGGGGCGCAAGCGAAATACCGTTTGGGGAATGAAGCGGAGACATACGCGGAATTGATCTTTGTCAACAACTGGGTGAATCCGGACCGGGATTCGGACAAGGCGTGGTTCAGGAGCGAATTGACAGTCGAGGCCAACACGTCGAATTCCGAAAACTATGCTCCTACTGCCGGCCCTAGTGCTGATCAATTCCGTCTCCGGGAGGCGTTCGTGCAGGCGGGAAAACTCTTTGAGAGCCAGCCGAACGCCAAGTTCTGGGCTGGCGAGAGATATTATCGTCGACAGCACATCGATAGCGACGATTTCTTCCCTTTGGACTTTAGCGGTTACGGTGGTGGTGTCGAAGACGTGGACGTCAACTTCGGCAAGGTTGCGTTAGCCTTTATCGGTGTAGCACGGCCTGACGTCATTACACAAAACGGGAACCTGACAACCAACCACGTCGATGCGACTCTGTATGACATAAAGGGACCGTTCGGTCTATGGGGGGGGTATTTCGACTATACAACCTCAAAAGGCGGTCAGATCACAACTGCATCCACTCCAGGTTCATCAATCGCTACCAACATTCCCTCGGCTAACGGATACGCGTATGGGATCCGCCATCAGCGACTAGAGTGGCATGGAGGCTATCACACGTTCCTGATTCAGTACGGCACCGGCGCGGCAAGCAACTTTAGCGGACCGGGCATTGGGGCGACAATACCAACCCCCTCATTCGATACGGCGAAATCAAAACAGTTTCTGGTCACCGAACAGATCGTCCTGCAGCCAAGTGACAAGTTTGCCGTGATGCCCATTTTCCTTTTCCAGCGAATGAGAAACCTCAATACAAACAATCACATGATGCAATGGGTGTCGTTCGGAGTGAGGCCGGAGGTGTTTCTAACCAAACATCTATCGCTGACAGGCGATTGTGGATTCGATCACACTGGTCTGCCCGGCACTTACGACGGCTGGTTGCGAAAATGTACGTTCGCACCGCAAATTGGAGCCGACAGAAAATTTTTCGGCCGTCCTGTATTACGTGCGTTTGTAACATATGCCAATTGGTCGAATGGCTTCCGTGGTCTTGTAGGCGGAATTCCATTTGAGAACCAAACGAATGGGCTTACATATGGCGTCCAGGTTGAGCACTGGTGGTAACCCGAGGAGACTCACCATGCTGCTGCAAGCATTGAA
>Ga0210393_10001904_pt1 | contig 17333 bp, 13 predicted proteins | sample IncBWC27OmetaG_FD_160068 | JGI IMG/M metagenome (GOLD analysis project Ga0210393, IMG submission 160068) | Forest soil microbial communities from Barre Woods Harvard Forest LTER site, Petersham, Massachusetts, United States - Inc-BW-C-27-O ... | reverse complement strand
TTCATCTTACGGACGGGACGACGGATCTCGCTCAGCAGAGCCTGGCTGACGGCGACGTCGTCAGCGTCGAACATCACGATCCGCCGGGCGTCGTCGTGACGGGGATGGTGCAACAGCCCGGCCGCTACGCCTTCCCGATCGGCAACGATTTTCGCATCCTCGACGCGATTGCCACCGCCCACGGCGCCACCTACAAGATGATCGACACGGTGCTCGTCTGTCGTGAGGTCAGCGGACAGAACGATCGCGTCGTGATCCAAGTCAGCCTGCGGGAGGCATCGCGGAAGCAGAACGAAAACATCCTGCTGCAACCGGGCGACATCGTGACTGTCGAATCGAACCTGAAAGTCATGGCCCAAGATACGTGGGACTTCGTGAGCCAGGTTCTGCTGGGCGCAGCGCCCGTCGTGATCAAGTGAACTGATCAGACGATTTGCCGGACGACCACACGATTGCCGGAGACCTCGACGACCTCGACGCGACTCTCGGCCGGAATGAACGGCCCCTCGCTGACGACGTCGATCGTGCGGCCGTGAATCTTCGCTTTGCCGGCCGGACGCAGCACGGTTAGTGAGGCACCCTCCTGGCCAACCAGCGAGCGCGGATGATCCGAGAAGAGGCCGGTGGACTCATCCGCCAAGCCGGGCTTCAGCCGCGGACCAAAGTGATGCAGGTCGGCGCCCCCGGGCGGCGACAAGACGAGCTTGTCGAACACGCGCACGTGCGGCAAAAAGCGACTCGTCACCATCGCAATCACCACAATTGAAATGATCGACGCCCCAAGTGTGCCCATCGTGTACGAGAGCCGTTTGTAGTCCTCATTCGGCTCGAGGTTGCCCCAAGTCTGGCTGGCCAGAATCAACGAGCCAAAGATCAACAGGACGCCTGTGACGCCAAAGAAGCCCGAGCCCGGAATCACGAAGACTTCCAGCGCGAGGCAGGCGGCCCCGATCAAAAACAAGATCACCTCCAGCCAGCCCGCCGTCCCACCCAAGAAGTGACTCCAGAAAAAGACGGCAAAGCACAGCGCGGCGACAATCGAGAGCAGCCCCGTCATGAGATGCAACTCGATGTAGATGCAAATGAATCCGACCACGACCAGGAAGAACAACGCCAGCTCTGTGTTGAGCACGAAAACGAGCGTGTCGACCCAGGTCTGTTTTGCCTCGGCGACGGTGACTTCGGCGGGGATACCGAGCCGTTGCTTGAGATCGTCGAAATCTCGGACGGGGGCTTCGGACAGTCCCAGTTCATGAGCACGGGTGCCGGTAACCGTCAGGAGGTGGTTTCCCCCCGACTCGGCAACGGGCGGTCCCTTCTCCCACTCGCCATTACCGGCCTGAATCTCGGCTTCCGACAAGTACCACATCCGGCCTGTCCGCCGATTCTTCACTTGGAAGACCTGCAGATCCTTGTCGGCCATCGCTTCGGCGAGCGCGGGAGGTCGCCCCTTGCGCTTAGCCAAGGTGGCCAACACAACTCTCAAGTTGCTCAGGATTTTTTCCGGAACGTGCTCGAACTGGCGCCCCGATTTCAGTTCGATCGGCTCGGCGTCGCCGATCCGCACGTTGGGATCCATGTAGATCTCATCGCAGCCGAGGGCAATCATCGCCGCGCCGCTCAGGGCCTGTTTCCCTTTCGGGATGTAGGCAATCGTACGGATCTTTTTCGGATCGAGGTCAGCAATGACGTTGGCGAGGTTCTGGCTTTGCAACAAGCCTCCCCCCGGTGAATCAATCTCGAAAATCAGCGTGTTGACGCCGGCGGTGACCGCCCGGTCGATCTGCCGCTCGATAAACGCCTCGAGCACCGAGTCGACCACGCCCTCGACCTTGATCATCTGAACGTGGGGCTTATCGCCCGCGATGGGATCGTCGCGAAGAGCCTCGCGAGGAAGATTGTAAACGTCCGCCAGTTCGCCCCGCGTGTCGATCGTCTGGACGGTCAAGACACCCAGACCGCGGGCCTTGCTGCCCGAATAGGTTCCCAGGTCGCCCGCTTCCTTGATCGTCTGCACGTCGAGGATGGCCAGTTTGCTTTTTTGCAGCCGTTCCAATTCGTCCTTCGTCACGACTCGATATTCGCTCGTCTCTTTGCCATCCTTGCTGGTCTGCGGAAGTTGGACTTTCACCCGCAACGTTTCCCGCTGCGGATCGCACATGCCCAACACGAGGGCCGTACTCAGCCGCGGATTATGCCGCTTCTCGATCAAGCGCAGCACGTCTTGCTGCTCATCGCGATCGAGCGGCTTGCCTTGCCCGATGTCACCCAGATCGGCGTCGGGATGCATGACGATTTCGTTGCACGCCAGCGCGATGATGACGTTGTTGCCCGTCACATTTTCTGGAACCCAGGCGACCGTCTTGACGTCAGCCACTTCGGACGACGTCAGGAATTTTGCCAAGCCGTAAACCTGATGGAACGGGGTGGTCCCGTGGGTAATTTCGAGGATTAGCACGGCCCGGCGGTGCTGTTGTTGGGCCTGGCTCTCGAGATTGAGGACCGCGTTCTTCACCCGACCGAAGACCAGGTCGTCGACGGGGCTGGTCACCGTGAGATATTTCGCCAGCGGCGGCTCGGCCGGCTTCGCCTGATCACCGGCGCCCGATTTGATGCCGGCGACGATTTCCGGGCCGTCCGCCCCTAGCGCCAGGTCGGCCCCAAAGGCGAGCGCCGGCCAGGCCCAAAGCAGAACGGTGAGGCGTGCAAACGAAGTTCGCAGGCAATCCATAGACTGTGAGCTTCCCGAATGCGGCAGACTGAACGTCGGCCCAATGGCTGGGGCCCAGCAAGTCATCGGTTCATTTGGACCGCGTCCGAATCGGCTCGAAGCGCGCCGCGCCGAATGAGGAACCTCCGACAGTGCAATCGATTATATCGGCGGAAAAAAACGGGCGTCAAATTGTTTGCCCTGATTCAAAGCCACGGGGGGAACGAAACCGTTACACCGCAGCCTGTTGCGTGCTTGATAAAGATTCGATGACGACGTCGTCGAGTCGATAGAAGCTCCGCCAGTTTACACTGGCGGCTGGGTAACATCTCGACGATTCGCTGCGTCAGCGTAGGTTGATCGGGTCGACGTCGACTGTCCACGCGACGTCCTCTCGTGGCGAAAGCTGCGAGACCACCTTTCGCCACACCGTTCGGATCGCGTCCCCCTCCAGAGCTGCCAGCATGATGTGGAACCGATACTGGCCTTTGATTCGCGAAACGGGAGCGGGAGCCGGCCCCAGGAGGCGGACATCGACTCCGGCGGTCTTGGCAGTGTCGGTGCAAAGCTGCGCGATTCGTTTTGCCTCGTCGCGGACTCGTTCGGCGTCCTTTCCGCGGATGATGATCCGGGTGAACTGTCGGCACGGCGGCGCGAGCAGCGCTTGGCGGTGGACCCATTCGTGCTTCACGAAGGTCGCAAAGTCATGCTTCGCGGCCAGCACGATTGCCGGCTCATCGGGGGCCGACGTTTGGACGAGCACCCGGCCGCCGCGCGGACCGCGGCCCGTTCGACCCGACACTTGGGAAATTAGCTGAAAGGTCCGCTCGGACGCGCGAAAGTCGGGCTGATGGAGGATGGTGTCGGCGTTGACCACGCCCACCAGCGTCACGTTCGGAAAATCGAGGCCCTTGGCGATCATTTGCGTGCCGAGCAGGATCCGCGCGTCACCCGCGCGAAACTGCTCGAGGGCCGCGTCGTGGCTGCCTCGCTTCCGCATCGAGTCGCTGTCCATTCGCACGCAGGACGTCCCGGGAAAGCGGGCCCGCACCTCCTGCTCCAGTCGCTGCGTGCCGATCCCCACATAACGCAATCCCGCGTGCCCACAGCCGGGACAGAGGCTGGGCGGATCGCACTCGAAGTCGCACACATGACACAAGGCCTTTCCACGATCCTTGTGCCACGCCAAAGTGACGTCGCACGTCGGGCACTTCACGCTGGCACCGCAAGCGCGGCACCAGATGGCCGGCGAAAAACCGCGCAGATTCAAGAACAGAATGATCTGTCCGCCTGCTTGCTGGCGGCCATGCGTCGGCACCTCGTCCCGCAACACGTTGCGCATGGCCGACTCGAGCGCCCGACCGATGGCCGCCCCACGACGGCACATGGGATCGTTGCGAACATCGACCACGATCACCGGCGGCAGCGGACGCCGTTCGACGCGCTGCGGAAGCGAGACGAGCGTATCCTGGCCTTCCTGCACGCGCAGCCACGATTCGAGCGTGGGCGTCGCCGAGCCTAAGATCAGCGGAATGTTCTCGATCTGCGCCCGCTGTCGGGCGACCTGCCGAGCGTGATAACGGGGAGTCGTTTCCTGTTTGAAAGTCGTTTCGTGCTCTTCGTCGATCACGATCAGTCCCAGATTTGGTGTCGGGGCAAAGACCGCGCTGCGCGCGCCGATCACCACCTCCACACCTCCCGACGCGATTTGCTGCCAATGCCAGTGCCGCTCGGCGTCGCTCAAATGGCTATGCAAGACGGCGACCGAATTGAATCGGCGGCGGAATCGGCGAATCGTCTGCGGCGTAAGACTGATCTCAGGAACCAGCACGATCGCTTGCCGACCGTAGCTGACCACCTCTCGAATCGCTTGGATATAGACTTCCGTCTTGCCGCTGCCGGTCACGCCATGCAGCAACACCGTGCGATGTTGCCCCGCGCGTTGCAGACCCAAAATCGTGTCGAGCGCCCGCTGCTGATCGGCATTGAGCTGCAGGTCCTCCTCGCGCGACGAGGGCTCGGAAGGCGGGACACTCTGCGTCTGTCGCTGGCGAACCGCGCGGATCAAACCCTTCTGTCGCAGCGCGGCCAAGGGGGCCGTGCCGCAGTCGGCTGCCTGCGTCAGTTCGGCCGCGTCCATCGGCCGACCAGCAGTCGTCAGGATCTCTAGTACGACTTTTTGCTTCGCGGACAGCTTGAAAGCTGCGGGATCCGCCGCCTCGCGATTCGTGCAAACAAACGACGTGACGAGTCGCGTGCCGGCCTGCTGCTTAACTCCCGCGGGCACGACCGATTCGAGGACCTGGCCCCAACTGCACAAGTAATAGTCGGCGATCCACCGCGTGAGGCTCAGCATGTTGGCCGACACGAGCGGCTGACGATCGAGAATCGATTCAATCGTTTTGAGCCGCTTTTGCTCGCTCGTCGCGGCCAGCGCCACGCAGTAGCCGACCGTTGGCCGATCGCCTTTCCCAAATGGCGCTTTGACTCGCTGGCCGGGGGCAATCAGAGTCCGCAAGCCGTCGGGAACGAGATAATCGAACGTCGAATCGATGGGCCGATTGAACACCAGCCGCGCGATCAGTCGATCATTCTCGGCGGCAACTTCCCACGGCAGTGGATCGGGCGGAAAGCTTGCGGCGTCAAACAGCGCCGGCTGCGATGATTTCTTCGCGACCAATTCTGCGGTATCCCTTCCACGACAATCCTATCCATCGACGACGGATTGCGGGAACAGATCGTGAGCAAATCTCGCGCATTTGCCCGCGAATGGCCCGTCGGAACTGGGCCGTGGTTCCAATCTTGGAATTCCCACTATTGCACCGGCTGGTTCTCCACTTTCGGAAGTGTCTACAATCCCCAGTCGCGGAGCGTTGCCTCTCGCCCATGTGAAAGGACAAACCGACACCGATGCGACTCGGCTTAATCGGCGGAACGTTCGATCCGATCCACTTCGGTCACCTGCTCCTGGCAGAGCGGTGTCGGGAAGAGTGCGGTTTGGATCGCGTCTGGTTTCTGCTGGCCGGGCAGCCGCCGCATAAGGCCGCCGAGGGAATTTCTCCGGGGCAGCAGCGGGCCGAACTGGTCGAATTCGCGATTGCCGGCCATCCGCAGTTTGAGGTCAATCGAATGGAGCTCGCACGGGCCGGCCGCAGCTTTACGGTCGACACGCTCCGCGAGGTTCACGCCCAAGACCCGTCTCGGGAGCTGTTTTTTCTGATCGGTGCCGACTCACTCACGGACCTGCCGAGCTGGCGCGATCCGCCGGGAATCGTCGAGCTGGCCACGATCGTGGCCGTTAACCGTGGCGATCGACCGCTGCCTGATCTGGACGCCCTGCGCCGCGCTCTGGGAAACAACGTCGCCGATCGAATTCGTCTCGTCACAATGCCCGGCATCGATCTTTCGTCGACCGATATTCGCCGACGGGTTCGCGAGGGAAAGAGCATCCGCTTCATGACACCGCGACCGTGCGAGGTCTACATCCAAGAGCACGGGTTGTATCGAACGGTGGAAGCGAGTTGACGGACTGGCGCGCAGCGTCGCTCGGTTTCGATTGTCTGTGTGCCACTGCTGAGACGCTTCGGCTCAGCAGTGCCTTTGGGAATTCAGAGAAGGGCCCGTCCGCTGCCAACGCGCGAAGAGCACTGCTGAGACAAGCTCAGCAGTGGCACACGGACGACCGCATTCGAGCGCTATGCGGCAGCAGCGAACGGCAGTTCCTCGGCGACGGCGTCGATCTCGTTGCCCGTGATTTCCGTCAGCTCGTCGGCATAACCCACGACGAGCGCGAGGTCGGCCAGACGGTTGATGCGACGCGGAACGCCGCCCGAACGCTCGCACAGGGCGTCGAGTGCGGTGCGGTGGAAGATTTCGCGTTTTGCGCCGGCGACTGCCATGCGATGCGTGATGTAGCGAATGGTTTCCGTTCGCGACAGTGGTTCCAGCACGCTGAACACGGCGACGCGATCGTTCAATTGGGGCGTGCGCTCGAGTCGGCCCATGAGGCTCAGCCCGCCGGCCAAAATCAGCGAAAAATCGCAGTCCGCGTCGTGTTGGAAGTTCAACAGCAGTTGCAGCGACTCCCAGACCCGCACGTTGTCAATCAGGTGCGCGTCGTCGATCACAATCGTCGGCCGACGACCCTTTTGCGCAAAGCTTCGCAACTGGGCTTCGAGCCGCTGCAAGATGCGATCCATGCCGGTACGCAAGTCGGAGGGCGCGTCACCACCGCCGAGTTTCGACGCCAGGTAGGCCAGGAACTCGGCGGCCGGCATCTGTGGAAACAAAACGTGCACGACGGGGCCGCAGCTCGAGTCGATTTCCTGGCTCAGCTCGGCGGCGACGGCCGATTTACCGCTGCCGATTCCGCCGCACAGCACGCCGACTCCCAGGCGATTTTCGATGGCGTACCGCAGCTTGAGCAGCGCGGACTCGTGCGTTTCGCTGTGAAAGAAGAAGGGCGACGAGAAATGATTCTCAAACGGTCGGCAAGCCAGGTCCCAATAGCGCTCGTACATCGCCTGTCCTTTGTTTTTTAGCGGAAAACCGACTCGGGAGTGGAATGCAGCGAGGTGCTGCTCGAGTCAGCGGTTCTTTGTGGCAAAACGCGAACCGGCGGCCGCAGCGGTGCGTTGGAAGATTGTCGGGCCAGCTTATTGACTGAGTCGATCTTTCCCGTCAGCCAGGCGCCTTTGTTCTGTCGAGAACGAACGGCGTCCAATCGGCGAGTCAACCGCGCCGATTCCGGGAGTTCGCTTTCGTCCGCCGGCGCACTGAGAATGAGGCCGGGAACTTGGTTCGCTGCCTTGTCGGCGTTGACATCTGCCGGCGCTCCCCGACGGAACCAGGATCCGCTCGAGCCGGAAGCGACTCCGAAGTTTTTCACGTCGTCGAATTTTACCTCGGGCGCCTCGGGCTCTTGCGGGACGAGTAGGTGTTTCGGTTGGCCCAGCGTTAGCACGGCGATCAGGGCGCAGGTGGCGAGCATCGCGACCACCAGCCAACGACGGCTCGACAAAAAGGCCCACGCCGCCACACCGGCCCTTCGACCGAATGCGATCGCGTTGCGAATCCCGTGCGAGATGGCCCGGGGCGCCAGTTGTCCGTTTTGCACGTCGCTGCCTCGGCTCTTGGCGGGAGGCGTCAGCCAGGCAGCCCCAACGAACCGCGGGCAGCGCGATCGCAAAACAGGGCGGCCTAGCGCTCCGACTCAATCACTTGAATCGGCTACCAATCGTGACGGACTTGAGGAATCTGCCGATTTGGCAAACTGGAGAAAAGGGGCTGAGTTCCGGCCGCGGAGACTCGAGTGACATTGTTACGCAAGCCCCAACACATCCGCCATTGTGTACACGCCAGGCCCTTGGGCTATCAAGAACTTCGCGGCGGCGAGGGCTCCGTAGGCATAGCTATCGCGTGATTGGCCGCGGACATGGAGGTCGATGGTCTCCCCCATCAAGCCGAAGACGATCGTGTGTTCGCCGACGTTGTCGCCGACGCGGACCGCGTGGTAGCCGATCTCGGTCTGCGGTCGTTTGCCCGGCCGTCCGTGCCGGCCGTGAACGTGCTCTGTCTGCCCCATTTCGTGAGCGACGATCTGGCCGAATTCCAAGGCTGTGCCGCTGGGGGCGTCTTCCTTCATGCGGTGATGGCGTTCGATGATTTCGACATCGACGCCGCCCGGATACTTAGCGAGTGCTCGGGCCGCCTCGCGCACCAGTTTCATCGTGAGGTTCACAGCCAAGCTCATGTTGGGAGCCAGGATCAGCGGAATGAGGTGAGCGGCGGTCAGAATTTCAGCTTTTTCGGCGTCGCTAAGCCCGGTTGTCGCCGCGACTAGCGGAATCTGACGGTCGGCACACAGATGCGTGACCGCCATCAATCCTTCCGGCCGCGAAAAATCGATCACCACGTCGACGGGACCGTCGAGCTGCCGCTGTACGCGAACGCCGATCGAGCCCACACCGGCGACTTCGCCCGCATCGCGCCCCAGCGCGGGCGAGTTCTTGTTCTCGACCGCACAGGCGACCTCGAGTTCAGGATCGGCGGAGGCGAGCGCCACGATCCGCTGGCCCATCCGTCCACCGGCGCCGTTCACTCCGAGTTTAATTTTGTCCGACATGCGCAATTCCAACGATGCTGCTTAGTGGGTCGCCAGAGCCTGCTCAATCTCGTCACGAACGGTCGCATTATCCTCGACGCGAAGTCGGCATTTCAACGCCGTGAACGCCGCTTCACCGCCGATCTGGCCCAACGCCCAAGCGGCCGCACCACGAACCACCAACTCCGCATCGCCGAGCGCTCGTTCGAGCGCCGGCACCGCCGCGGTGTCGCGCTGGTTGCCAAGGACGATGGCCGCATTGCGCAAAAGTCCCGTGCGACCAGGGCGGGAGAGGGCACTTTCTCCGAATGCGTCGCGAAAACCAGCCTCATCGAGGTCCAGCAGGCGGCCGAGATCGGCCGGGTTGAGATCACCGCGCGCAACGAAGGCCGGATCGTCTTTGCGCGGCGATTTGCGATTCCAAGGGCAAACGTCCTGACAAATGTCGCAGCCGAAGAGCCAATCGCCCATGCCGCTGCGCAGCTCTTGGGGAATCGGCCCCTTCAATTCGATGGTCAAGTAGGCGATGCACTTTCGCGCGTCGAGGACATAAGGCTGCGGAAACGCGTCGGTGGGGCACGCGTCGAGGCAGCGCGTGCAAGTGCCGCAATGTGACGTTTCGTGCGGCGCATCGGGCTCCAACTCGAGATCGGTCAACAAGCCGGCCAGAAAGATCCAGCTGCCTTGCCGCTTGTTGATCAGCATGGTGTTCTTGCCAAACCATCCAAGGCCGGCCGCGCGAGCAAAGTCTCGCTCCAGCATCGGGGCCGAATCGATCACGGATCGCGTGCGGCAGCCCGGAACTTGCGTGTGCAGAAAATCGGCCAACAGCTTCAATCGCTCACGGGCGACGGCATGATAGTCCGCGTCGCTCCAGGCGTAGCGCGAGACACGGCCCGTGCCGGGGCAGGGCGGAGCGGGCTCGTCGGTGCGGTAGTTGAGCGCCAGCATGATCACACTACGCACGCCTGCAAGCACATTCCGCGGATGCTCGTAGGCCTCTTCACGCCGCGACAGCCAAGCCATCTCGCCGTCGTAGCCCCGCCGCAGCCAGTCGTGAAAGTTCTCGAGGCCACCCGGAACAGTCGCCGGCGTAATTCCGACTAGGTCAAAGCCAAGGCGCAGGGCTTCCGCCTTCACGGCAGCACTCAGTGCAGGTCCAGTCGTCGCGGCAGACTGGCTCACGCGACCGGTTGCTGCATGCGGGCCCATTGTCGCCGTCCGATCTCCAGAATCATCGAATCCGGCCACGTGTGCAGTGGGGAATATCGCGGGTGCCGCGAGTCCTTGTACGGATCGTTTTCTTTCGCGTTGTAGCAACAGATGAAGGCCCAGCGCGGATCGTCGCTTTTGTTCTGATCGGAGCGATGCAGCAGGTTGCAATGAAAGAAGACAGCGGACCCCGGCTCAAGTTCGCAATAAACCGTTTCGAGCCGATCAACCGCAGCGGCCACCCGCTCGGGATCGGCCCCGGTTTGTTCGCCGACCTTCGTATGATTGACGCGGCCCAAGTGATGCGAGCCGCTAAGCACCTGCAGGCAGCCGTTCGCTTTCGTCGCCGGATCGACGGCGATCAGACAGCTGGCGAGATGGGGAAACAGGCAGCCGTTGTCGTACCAGTAACCGTAATCCTGATGCCAAGCCCACGCACCACCGGTCTTGGCTTCTTTGAAGACCATCTTGTGGTGGTAGTGATAAACCTCGTCGCACAAGAGCAATTCCATCGTCTCGACGATCCGCCGGCTGCGGACGATGGCACTGTAAATATCGCTCTCGCCCAGTTCGTTCTCGACTCGGACCTTCACGGCTCCGCCCTCGCCGTCGGCACGCGACGCGGCCCCCGCGGCCCATTGCGCATCGGTCCGCGCGATGTCGCGTAACAGTCCGACCTCTTCCGAATCGAGCAGCCCTTCAACGACGAAGAAACCCTCGTCGTCGAACGCGGCGATCTGTTCCTGACTCGGCTCAAAATGACTCATCAAATGGCTCCCGGCACATCGACTCTATCACACGCCGAGGAAATAATGAATTTCGCCAAAGCGTTCGCAGGTTCGGCGAGCCGCCTGCGTAAGCTGGCGGGTGCTTCGATTTCTTCCTGTGCCTGATCGTGCCGCATGCAATCGACCAACCGCCACGCGTTCAAAGAATGGGCCGCCACATGCCGGGCTCTCGCCGATGGCAGCCAGTCCCTGCTGCTGAGGAAGGGAGGCATCCACGAGCGGAGCGGCCGTTTCACGGTCGAACATCGGGAGTTCTGGCTATTCCCGACGCAATTCCACCAGACAGCTGACGACTTTCGTCCCGAAGCGGCGTCGGTCACAGCGCGGGCTGCGGCCGCGATTCCACCGAAGGGAATCGTTCGCATCGAATTGTATGCTGTGGTCAGCGAGGTGATCGAATTGTCCGACGAGGCCCGACTCGCACGATTAAGCGCGCTACAAATCCTCAACGAGGCGACTCTCGTGCGGCGATTTCATTATCGCACGCCCGGATTATTCGTACTTCCCGTCCGCATCCTTCGCCTCAGTCGACCGATCGAATTGGAGGAGAGCTCGCACTTCGCCGGTTGCCGCACGTGGGTCGATCTCGAGCGGGACTTGCCGACCGGTGATTTGTCGCCTGCACTCCCCGATGCCGTACACGAAGAACGCTTCGCTCGGATTCGTGAGGCTTTGACGCCGTAGGGCAGCCATGCCTGCCCTACTGGTTACTCTCCCTGAAACGCTAAGAACGGGTGCCATGCCCACGGCTCGGTGTGGGCATGCATTGCAGGACATGCCCAGCCAAAGCTGTAGGCATCGCACCCGACCAATTGCCACAGACGGGGTGCTAAGCGCTAGTGCACCGACGGAGGCGCGCCGATGATGCTCATCGTCTTCCATTTGCCCTGCAGAAACCGCAGGAAGCAGGCCGTTCCCAAGAGGCAAATGTAAGCCGAGCACGCCAGCCAGCACCCCAGCAATCCGCCGTGACCGGTCTTGATCATCACCCAAGTCGGCAGCACCATCACCAGCCACGCGCTCACGAGCGTGTAATAGAACGGAAATCGAGTGTCGCCCGCTCCGCGAATGGCGAACGCGAACACGAGCGCCATGCCGTCGAAGAACGTGTACACCGCAGTAAATCGCAACAGCACGACGACCGTGTGCTGAATGCCGGCGAGTTCGGCCGTCGCATTGCCTCCGGTAAACGGGCGAAGCATGACTTTCGGGAACACCACGAACATCATCGCGAAAAAGAGCATGTAGGCGGCGGTCGCGCCTGCCGCCAACCAAACCGTGCGCTCTGCCAGTTGAGGCCGCCCCTCGCCGACCCGCTTGCCGACAAGCGTCATCACGGCCGTGGCCAAGCCGACCATCGGCACGAACGACAACATGTTGACGTTGAAGGCCAAATTCGTCGCGGCCATCTCGGCGGTCCCGAGCCGACCGACCAGCACCAAAAAGACCGTGAACGCCGAGATCTCAGCCGCCATCTGCAAGCCTGTCGGCAAACCGAAACGCAACAATCGACCCAACAGCTCGCGATCGAGTCCGATGTGCTTCCAGAAGTTGTATTCGATCGAATCGCGATGCCGGAACGAAAGGATGACGTACGCGATCACAGCCACCGTGTAGGCGATGACCGTCGACAGTCCGGCCCCCACGATTCCGAGCCTCGGCAAAAACTGCCAATCGGCAACCACTCCCAGGCTCGGTACGCCTAGCCACTCGGCTGCGGCCCTAAGTCGCGGAAAGGGTCCCACGCCGAAGATCAGGCACGGGTCGAGCGCGATGTTCGTCGCGGCCAGCAGGAAGTCGACATACATCACAATCCGTGTCTTCCCGCGGCCGGAATAGAAGCAGCCGAAGGCCATCGTCACCAGCATCGGAATCGCGCCGCACGAGAGGGTGCGGAAGAACTGCGTTTCGTAATGCTGCACTTCCGGCGCATGGCCGCCTTGCGCGAAAAACCACGGCGCGAGGGGGAACAGCGTCAGGAACAACAACCCCGCGCCGATTGCCAGGAAGATCCCTTGCCACACCGAAGCCGCCACTCGGTCCTTGCGGCCGGCCCCCTCATACTGCGCGACGAAGGCATTGCCGTAGTTGATCATCCCCACGAATGCGCTCATCACGGTCCAGTGCAGGGCAGCGGCCGGTAGGCTCGCAGCCAGCGCGTCTTCGGAGTACCAGGTGAGGAACAGCCGGTCGATCGCGATCATCAGCGAGAGCGAGCCGGAACTGAGCACGAGCGGCACGGCAACTGTCATCAGCTCGCGAAAGCTGCCCGCCGGCGCAGTGCTGGAAAGCGGCTCGGACGGGGCGGATCCCGTTTCCGACTCGCCCAATTGCACTTTGAGCGGGGGCAGCGACAGCGGTTCGGCCGGGCGGCTTTCCCTGTCGGCAGTCCCTTCCGCAGAGGTTGTAATCCCGGCCATGATTGAAAGAATCCCGAACGAAGCGTCTGCCCGCAACCCTCGATCCGTTTGCGAAGCCGACACAGACGGTTCGCCCCGGGTTCGCGACCAAGGTCGGTTCGCGATCAAAGTCGGGCCGCGGCCCGGAATGGCCGATTCTAGCTGACGGTAGTGTCTGAAGCCGACCTCACTCGCTCAAGCGGGCCGCGACCTCGCCCGCCGCCCGCTGTCCCGATTCGATCGCCCCGTCGATATAGCCGGTCCATTCGACGGCCGTTTCGGTGCCCGCCCAATGAATGCGGCCGCACGGCTGGCGGAGGGCCGACCCAAAATCCGTCATCACGCCCGGCCCCATGACGCCGGCGTAGCAGCCGCCGCTCCAGGGATCGTCGCTCCAGTTCTTTTCGAGGAAGCCGGTGGGACGGGCGGCCTGGGGTCCGAAGAAGCGGGCCAGTTCGGCCAGCACAGCCTGTCGTCGCTCTTCGGGCAAACGCTCACCCCAAGTACGCGACACGCCGCCGTCGCTAAAAGTCACAAGGGCCGGCGAGCCGTCGTGCGATGAGTCGTCGAACGTGGTGACGGTCGGGCCGGTGTCGCTGAAGGCTTCGCCCGAGTAGCCGGCTTCGCGCCAGAACGCCCGCTCGTACGTCGCGACATACTTGATGCACGAACCCATCGGCATCCGAGCCATCAACTGCTCGCGCCGGGACGGCAAAGCCGATGCGTACCGAATCCGCCCGGCCAGCAGGGGAGGAATGGCGACAATCACATAGCGACCGCGAAATATGCCGCGCGCGGTTTCCAGGGTCACTCCATCGGCCGTCTGCTCGAGCGCCCAAACGGGGGACTCCAATACGACGCGATTGCCGAGCGCCTCGGCCATCCGGATCGAGAGCTTTTGTGCTCCGCCGACAAACCGCGATTCCTGAGCACCTCCCGGGATCGACGTCAACATTTCCAGGCCGTGCCCCGACTTCACGTAACTCAGAAAATAAAGGAACGACAAGTCCCGCGGCTCGGACGTAAAGACGGCCCGCACGACGATATCCAAAAACAGCCGCGAACCGCCCGCTCGCAAATGGCGGCGCTTCCACGATTCGACCGTTTCGCCGTCCCACTCGGCCGCGCGGGGAGCTTGCCAGGGCGCGTCGAGCGGAAATGTTTTTGCATAGGACTTCGCCCGCAAGTCGAGCAGGCCCAACTCGAGCTGCGTCGCGAGCGAGAGCCAGGGCATGCTCCCCTTGAACGTGCTGATCTTGCCTCCCCACGACAGAATCTTTTTGCCTTCGTGGTGTTGCGGAAAGATCGGCACATCGAGTTCGCGGGCAAGCGCGGCCAGCTTGTCTTGCGTGGGTCCGATCCACTGTCCACCCAGGTCGACCCAATCTTTGCCCAGTTTCTGAGTGAACGTGCGACCTCCGACGCGGTCGCGCGCTTCGAGCACCAGGCACGAGCGATTGCGCTTCGTCAGCTCACGGGCCGCGATCAATCCCGACACACCCGCGCCGACGATCAGCACATCGGCCGACTGATCTTTTGGCTCGTTTCCCGCATCGTCGGACATGCGGACTCCTCAGAATCAATCGTTGTGCAATTGCCGTAACCGCGACGACGTCCGCAGCATCAACTGGATCCGTTCAAATTCGCCGACCCAATCCTGCACCACGTTTTCCAAGAGCGTCTTATCCGGCGGAGCAATACCCGTGGGGCACGACGGTCCGAGCTGCCGGGCCGCAATGTCGCGGTAGGCCGAAATCGTCCGGTCACCCGCGCGGCCGCAGGAAAAACCGTCCTCACTCAAAAATAGCACCGATGGCACGCGCGGGCCGCCGCAGATCGACAGCTCCTGGGCTAGTTCTTTGTTGTCGTCGCGATCGAAGTAATGGATGCCGATCTTTTCGTTCTGTGCGGCAATGTGGGCGAAGATCGGACACTGATTGACGCAGTCGCCACACCACGTGCCGGCCACGACGAGCACTTTCATCTCCCGGGTAAATCCGGCCAAGAGCCGGTTCTGTGCGGTTGACAGATGCACGTTCGAGTAAACGCCTTCCCACCGCCGGCGTTGCTCGTCGCTGCCATATTTCGACAAAAACGCCTCGTACCGCAATCCCTGGTCGAAGGTCGCCGCGAAGTTCATGAAAGCTCCTCGTGTCGCGTGGTGTCGTCCTCCCGCACATCGTGGCAGGATTGCGACGGCTGTCAAGGACGATTGCGAGATGAATTCAGACACACGTACAGTGTGGCAAACTTGGATCGATTGACTCGCGGTAATCGGGAACAGAAGAGGTCAGTCAACACCCGCCCGCTCACGCTGGCGGCTCGCCTGGCTTGATGTGCAACAGATCGGCGTAGGAAAGTTTTTCTGATGCAATCAATGATCGGCCGCCAAAAATCTGAGCTTGATACACCGCTGTTGTGCCTCGACGGAGTCGCGATGGAGCGCAACATTGCCGCCATGGCCCAGTTCATCGCCGCACGCGGCAAGCAGTGGCGGCCGCATATGAAATGCCACAAGTCGCCAACGATCGCGCTCAAACAGTTGGCGGCTGGGGCCATCGGCGTCACCTGCGGCAAAGTGTCAGAAGCGGAAGTGATGGCGGCTGCCGGCATCCGTGATGTGATGATCGCCAATATGATCGTCGGCCCACCCAAACTCGAGCGGGTCGCCGCGCTTTGTCGGTATGCCGATCCGATTGTCGCCTGCGATCACTATGCCCAGATCGAACCGCTGGCCGAGACGTGCCGGCGCGAGGGTATTTCGTGCCGCGTGGTCATCGAAGTTGAAGTGGGGATGGAACGCGTCGGCATTCGCCCGGGGCGCGATACGTTCGATCTGGCCGCGGCCATCGACCGACTTCCCGGAGTCGAAATGATGGGCCTGATGGGCTACGAGGGGCACCTGCACCAGGTGGCCGACCCGCTGGAAAAGCGAGCCAAGATCAATGAGGCGATGGGCGTGCTGGAATATTGCCGCGACGGCCTCGCGAAGAGAGGAATCCGCTGCGAGATCGTGAGTGCTGCCGGGACAGGTTCGTACCAGTTCACGGCCGATCACTCAGTCGTCACCGAGTTGCAGTGCGGCGGCGGCATTTTCGGGGATCCGAAATACACCGACCAATACGGCGTCACGGGCCTCGAACCGGCGCTCACGATCCTGACCACCGTTGTGAGCCGCACGCGAATCGAGCGAGCCATCGTCGACGCGGGACGCAAGGCGGTGAACGGCGACATGTGCATGCCCGTCGTGAAGGAACATGCAGGCGCCAAGGTCGTGCAACTCAGCGCAGAGCACGGCTGGATCGACGTTGGGCCAGGCGCGCAGGACCTGAAGATCGGCGACAAGCTCGAACTCATCGTCGGATATGCCGACTTTACGACGGTTCTGCACGACACATTCCACGTCTTCCGCGACGAGCGTCTCGAAGCCGTCTGGCCCGTCGCCGCGCGCGGCATGCTGCAGTAATTTTCGCAGCCGCGAAATTGCCATTGCGTCGAGAATCGGTTAGGCTTCCGCCCCATGTTGGGGATTCACGACTTTTGGCTGTACTTGATCGCCGGGCTTGTGTTGATCATGACCCCGGGGCCGGACACGCTCTACATCGTGGGACGTAGCGTCGCTCAGGGTCGCCGCGCGGGAATGCTCTCCGCACTGGGCATCAGCACCGGCTCACTCATCCACACGACGTTCGCAGCGTTGGGGCTGTCGGTCCTGCTCGCGCGCTCGGCGACGGCATTCACCGTGGTCCGGTGGGTCGGGGCGGCTTATCTGATTTATCTCGGTCTGCGGATGCTGTTCGCCGCGCGCAAAACCGCGCCCGGTGAATTGAGTCGACCAGCGGCGGCCAACTTGTGGACCATCTATCGACAAGCGATCACCACCAACATTCTGAACCCCAAGGTCGCTCTGTTTTTCCTGGCGTTCTTGCCCCAGTTCGTCGAGCCTGACGCGCCCCATCGGACCCTTGCGCTGCTTCTGCTGGGCGTCGTGTTCGTAATGAACGGCACCTTTTGGTGCCTCGGTGTCGCTTGGTTTGCCGCGACCGTCAGCCGGCGCTTTCGAGAACGGCAGAGCGCCTCGGTTTGGCTGTCTCGGGCGGCGGGTGTGCTCTTCGTCGGTC
>Ga0210393_10001900_pt1 | contig 17342 bp, 17 predicted proteins | sample IncBWC27OmetaG_FD_160068 | JGI IMG/M metagenome (GOLD analysis project Ga0210393, IMG submission 160068) | Forest soil microbial communities from Barre Woods Harvard Forest LTER site, Petersham, Massachusetts, United States - Inc-BW-C-27-O ... | reverse complement strand
ACTTACCGCGATGAGTTTTCTTTTTTTTTTTTCGTGCGGAGCGCCGCTGCGTTCATGGGGTAGGGAAATTTCTTTTTATTGACCGGGGGGGGCAGAATTGAAGTTGTGAACGTAGAGCCGGAGATCAGAGCGCATGTCTACGACTTCCGAACGAACCCCTGGGGCCCGCTTTAAGAGCCTTGCATGTGAAGGCTGCTTCTGAGTTACGATAGCATTGTCGGAGATCGCGTTAATAACGGGTGGTACCGTACGACCCCAAGACGGACGAACCAGGCGGCGATGAAAAAATAAATACTGGTGTAAGGTGGTGTGGAAGGCATCATGCGCAGGCCCACAATATTGTCTTCGATTTCTCCAGTCCAACGACTAGAGAAATGTCCCAGATCGAGGGAATGATTGCCATGTCATTGACGCTGATATCCCAAAAGTCCAAGCTCCTGAATCCCGAAAAAATGGGGTCCAGTTCGAGGTATGGAATCACCATGTCAAGAAACCAGGAGCAGGCAGGCCCACATTGTGTCGACCGCCTTTCTCGGCGCAATAATGAACCAATCTGGAGGTGCCATAACAAAGTTGTCGTTTTGCCTGTAGATGGGGAAAGGTAGTTAAGGTGGGTGCGGAGAGACGAAGCATACCAAACAGAAGCGTGAATACGGTGTGGATAAGTCTACCAGTGAGATTGGATAGACACCGAAATGAAAAACAGCAGGAAAAGGTTCACCGAGGGAGCCCAAGCAAGTATCCCTCCGAAGTCGTGATTCGACTTCTAGGTTTTAGAATTTTAAGTTGCGCTGAATGGAATGAGTCACAACTGGCACACTCTTTCCTATAGCGGGGTCTGACTTACTGTATATGATTTATCTGAAGCAAGTATGTGCGGAGCTAAAAGCGTTCGTGTAAACTCCTGCTGATGAGACTGATCGATGCTCCAGTTGAGGTGGCCAGCACACCCGCAAGGGCAGTAATCTTCTGTCTATACAGTCTCTCGGCATCCGCCTTATCGATCGAGCGGGAAAGTGGTTCACGTGTCGCCTGGGATTGGAGGGACTCCGGAGAAGGCGGCATCATGATATCATGGAAAATCGTATACACTTGAAATAAGCCGTTATCCGATGCCTCAAGAAGAGGTCCGCCGAACACTACTCAGAGTCAAAGGAGATTGGTCTCACCTCGCTAATACTAGCGGCGAACCGCTCAAACCCCCCTTACGGCGTCGGTGTCGTCCAATAATCAGTTCCGTATGCTACATAACACACATGGTCAACGAGGCACACGATCAACCGGTATCCATCAAAGTTCCAGGACTGTCTGATCACATTCCTCCTTTGAAAGCTGGCCCTTAATTTTGCATTCTGGCACCTCGGGCATGGAACAATCCTGCCATGAATGTCAAAACTCAGGCGCATCAGGCAGCTATAGAAACACGCTAGTTGGAAACGTGGGGTGTAATCAGTTACGGAGACACAATGGCGGGCACGGAATACCATCAACTTGCTAGCACGGTCAAGACTGAAGCGTTCGGTACCTGTATGACACTGGGATTCGAGTACCGGTAAGGTTTAGCACGAATGGAGTGGGGAGGAAACAAATATGCATCAAAGGGCAGGATGCCACGCTGCACGTTGACATTCCTCCTGTGTCCTTCTTACACGAGATGACTCGATCGGGCACAAGGAGCCAAGATCGACGGGTCCATACCTCCAATTCCCTGGGGATTGATGTTAGTCCTTCATTGTTTTTGCGCCCGATCGAACATACACCGCCGATTGTAGAATCAGGTACAATGCTGGTAACTACCGAAGGGTCATCAGCGTCATAAAAACGGCATCAGAAGTGCGATATCGATAACGGGTGGTCGGCGCGAAGGTGGCAGCCGGTTCCGGGGACAGAAGAAGGTAATATTGTGCCATACCTGTAATGGAAGAGATGGAGGATAAGCCTAAACTTCGGGTCATGGCCACCAAATATCCGCGGGAAGGAAGAGCACCACACTGCACGTAGACGCCGGAGACTGAAAGGTGCCGCCGTCGCCTCGGAGGTGGGCAATACTACAGTGGCGCTTGGTCGAATGTTCGACTCGTCCGCACCTTTGAACGCCACTAATGCCACGGAACAATGGGAATTTATCGAGCAGGAATCGGATACGACGCAACGTGGGCGCACACTCCCAGAAGGTCAAAGATGCAGGGGCTATGCTCGTTGCCGTCTCGAAGATTCGAAGAGAAATCCCCGTACAAGACAGTCCGTGTGAACTCACTCTGACAACTCCATTGATCGACCGTAACCCAAAGGGATTATTACCTCAATAATATCATATACGGACACCCATGTGGGCAACTTGCTTTTCTATTGCATTATGGGATTATATGTCGTCCAAGCAAGGCAATAATCTACCCTCAAAAATTGCACCTGTCGTTCCAGCTTCTCAAAGGGCAGAGGCGCCTGGACACGCAATCCTCAGATGGGAGGCCTGGCAGATAATAATCCAAAACTTACCAGTGATGATATCGACAAGCTCGTTGGTAATGGCAGCCTGCCGACCGCGATTGTATTGCAACTGCAAAGAGGAAATCATGTCACTCGCATTCTTTTGCGCGCTATCCATGGCGTTGCGACTAGAAACCACAAGCGGTTAAAGTAAGGTGATGAAACAATACTGACGGCATACCGAGCGCTGATCTCGCAAGCGTGCCCTTCGATGAGGGCAGCATAGATGGCGTTCGCAAGCGAAAACTCAGCCAGGTCTTTGGTAACGTCATCCTCCATCTCATATGCCTTGAACCCAGCTAAATGGGGTCAGACAGGTCTGTGAACTCCCAACTATTGGCTTCAACCCACCTGCCTCCTTCAGCACCTCATCATTTAAAACTTCCACCACGGTAGGTTCGTACGACAGCGCGGATATGAACTTATTGTGAACAATAGCAATGGCGTCATACTTGATACCAGCCTTCACGATCAGATCCGCGACGCCAGCTGCGTCGGCGAAGGTTGGGATATCACGACCAATTTGGTTGAATGTGATTGCGAGATTAGAAGAAATGGCGCGTGAAAGTTGAGCCTTGGACTTGTCACCAATGACCACAATGGGAGAATCAGTAGACCCGCCATTTTCTCCTCCGGTTATGGAGCGTCGTGCAGCCTTCGAGACGGAAGAATGGATGCCACCGCAAAGACCCTTGTCTGAGGATATAACGACAAAGAGTTTGCGTTTAGGTGCTTCCTCAGGCTTAGCATTCTGAAAGACCTCTACAAATGGCACCTATTAAAGAGTCCAACAATACGTGACAGAAGAAGTCATACCAGAGTTTGCGATTCCATACTGCTTTCCGGTCTGCATAGCACGCTGGGCTTTTGCGAGCCTGGTAGAGGCAATCATTTTCATGGACTAACACGCGACAAGAAGACATTATATGCGCGCCGAACACTGAGAAACGCTTGCTTACTTTGGTGATTTTCTCAATATTTCGGACGGATTTCAAGCGCAGCTCGAGCTCCCGAAGGGTTGCCATGTTGCGCGCACCCTGAGGTAGTGCACCGAAATGGGAGGGCTGCGCAACAAGGCGAGCTACGGACCGCCTGGTCAACATTGGACTGACGCTGAGTAGTAAGGAGAAGGAGGGATTGTATGCGTTCAACGTTCAACACGGCCAGCAAAAGCAGGCCATAATCGTTCGGAATTTCGCTGGCGCCACTTTAATCTCCGATAGAAATATTTCGGAGATTGCCCCGAGCCGCTCTCGACGGGTTCTGACTCGCCCGAGGCTCGAGATGAACAAGTTGCACTAATCAACTCAGACATGTCTGGAGAACCGCTCTTTGACCCTTCGCTCAAAAAGCGTAGCAAGAAAAAGCAAGTTGCATTCTCGGAGGATCCTCTTGGTGCAGATGCGGATCCCACTGTACCTGCACCATCCCTCGATGACACGACCGCCAGTGGAGATGTCATTGATCTCGGTCCCAAGACGGTGCACGAGCAGATGAAACAGAGCGCGGCCGGTGTTGATGACGTTGCCTCTGAGCCTAAGGAAGTTAAGGAAGAGGATGATTTCAAGGCAATGTTCGGTGACTTGAAAAAGAAGAAGAAAAAGAAGGAGATCCCCCTTGACTTGGTTTGCCGACATTATCGTGTTTGTCACCGTCTACTGATGTTCGCTCCTTGCCTTAGGGTGACGATGGCTCTGGCGCATCCACTCCAACGACTAATGTACCTCCTACGACCCTCAGTACGTCGGAGGATCTCGACTTCTCTGAACTGAAAAAGAAGAAAAAGACTTCTAAGAAGAAGGCTGCCTTCGACTTGGAAGCTTTTGAGAAAGAGTTGCAAGAATCCAAGAGCAAGGATGCCAATGCCGACGACGATGAGGATGTGCCTGACGGAGAGCACCTCAATGACATTGACGAGGCAGAACTTGGAGACGATGTTTTCGACCGCAATGAAGCCCCAACTGGAGTAGATCAGGGTACCGAGCCTTGGCTTGGAAGCGATCGGGACTACACCTACCAGGAACTTCTCACCCGGTTTTATGTCTCCCTTCACGCTTCTAACCCATCCCTGCTTACTTCCACCGGCAAGCGATACACTATTGCGCCACCTTCCATCCACCGTGAAGGCAACAAGAAGAGTATTTTTGCAAATATCAGCGACATCTGCAAACGTATGCATCGTCAGCCGGAACACGTCATACAATATTTGTTTGCTGAGTTGGGGACAACCGGCTCGGTTGATGGATCGGGGAGATTAGTGATCAAGGGTCGGTTCCAACAGAAGCAAATTGAAAACGTGTTGAGGAGATACATAGGTAAATGCCATGACACCGTTAATGCGCCGACCGGATTGATCTGACAACTGGCGTTAGTGGAGTACGTCACATGCAAGACGTGCAAGTCTCCAGACACTCTTCTGACAAAGGAAAACCGTATTTTCTTCATGGCCTGCGAGTCTTGTGGCTCCCGGCGGTCAGTGAATGCCGTCAAGACCGGGTTCCAGGCTCAGGTTGGCAAACGCAGCAGAAACAGAACCGGTTAGGGGTTGCACATATGACGAGGGAAAAAGTCTTTTTTAGCGCACGCCGTCGCATGTTGTATTTTTTTCACATTCATAACAGACATCGACCTGACAGGTATGACTTGAACGTGCCGGGCCCCGGCTCAACTCACTTCAAATTCCCTTGGCGTCGGGTTTTCGTTCCCGCCCTGCTTTTCTGCACTTGGATGTGGCGACGTATGATCTCACCGAATCGACCCGGCTGATCTTCAACTTATCTCAATATCTGTCCACGCATATGCTTCTGACTTTCTACTTTCCATCTCAGTGATTCGCTTCGGACTTTGGTTGGTCTAGTCTCTATAAAGCTAGCCCGCCTTGAGGCCTCCGCCCCCTTGCGGTGAAAGCGCTCACGATTTTCCTCAAAAGCCAGCGTCCTAGAGGAGGACAGCTCCTGGTCCTTTCGATGGCATCATCACCATCCCCGTCATTTCTCCCATACCCCCTGATAGATCCGCAGACAGTGCAGGCCTTCGCACGTACTGCACAACTGGAGCTGCTCGACTTTGTGCGGTCAATGATAGAACAGCGAAGACTTCGGGATCCAATGGGGGGGAAAGCCAGAGCTGGGGATAAATTCATGGTCGAGGTGGACCAGTTTGTCATTGGATTGCGGGAGCCCCAATTCGAGAAGTGTAAGTGATCTTCGCAGTCGAGCGGAATCTTACAGACATCCTTGCAACGTGTAGTTCCTGATCTCGTTTGATTCCAGGTGGTTCATATGACAGCTTTGGAGATCGCGTGTACATGAAAGCATACCGTCACAAGCTTGGTGAGGAACACGAGCTTTTGCTCCGGTCCGTGGACTTAGGGGTCCTGCCCAGATACCCCCCCTGAGCGTCGCTTGCTCAAGATTGTCTGGTCTTTCGAGATCGTGTGGTCCGGTGCGAAGAAAATATACCGCGTGTACGCTTACTTTCCCCTTCTGGGGAATGGGCGGGCACAGGGGCAAGAGCTGATGAAAGCACTCGTGCAACTACATCCAATAAGTGAGTCTGTCTTTTTTTTCCAAAAATATATTTGGCAGGCGACACGCTGTTTACACGCGCCTCGGAAGCGCCCCGAGTTTTAGGTCCGGGAGGTACCAACATATTATCAGGGTAATATTCTTATCACCATATCCGGGTCCACGGAGCAAACTGCCGAATAATGGGCGCTGCGGCCGCGTTCGAGCAGAGCCCTGATCACGATGAATCGGGTCATCGATGGGGATCACGTAATTGTTCGAGAGGTCCTGTCCAGTTCTCCACCCACCCCACCCTTACATCTATCCAGCAGAAGAACCATCTAATGTATCCATGCTTGTACATGCTTGTACTATTGATATGTCTGGAATCGCATAATGAATGAATTCGGATAAGCCTCTGTGGCCCACACACGCGGTCCTACTTGTGGGTGGAGTTGACAGCTGCATCATGCGGGCTAACTCCAAAAAGATAAATGACATCTCTCAGACGCGCAACACACTTCTCGAAGGATCGTGGATTCCGAGATTAAGTGCCCTCGGCAGGAGACGTCGGCTGTTCTGAAAATTGTTGAAATTCGGACAAGAAAGTAGAAAGTACAGGAAACACCGATTACCACCGATTACCGCGGCGTTGCGGCGTCTTTTCAACAAGGGCTTTCATATGCACCGGCCCTCAGGGGGTGGTGTAAACCAGAAACCAGTTCCCCTCGAACTCTTCATCCGCTCCAGTCGAGTCTCGGGACCATATGGGGTCGGTCGGCTCTGAGTTTAAATCAAAAAAAAAGAGAAAGCCAAACGTCAGCGACCAGGGTCGATTATGATGGCCACTTCATGCGATCCCGCCCTTACCGTCCATAGCCTATTTTCGCTGAAGACCCGCGCGAGGGAAGGTACATCCTCTAAAAGCACCCTGACGCGATCCGTGGTGAGGGACACCTGCTTCCCGTGCATCCCGTGTTCAACCACATCAACGAGCGTATGCAGGGTGGCCGTGGCCGTCAGCGCGGAAGCAAACCTGTACTGTGATACGCGTCCAGCCTGAAGCCACGTTGATAAAACCGGCAAGCTTACGATGTCTTCTGCCGGTACAGAGACCGCAAGCTTCTCAAGCCCTTCACACTCCATCAGGCTTTCCAGACCTTGGGAGCCAAGCGTGAAGCCCATAAATCGGATGCTTCGTAAGTGTATACCATGCATCTCCACAATCTTTTCGACAAGATGGATGGGAAATGGCTGTCGATCTGACAGGCGCAGCGCCAATGATGCGAGGTGGGTGAAGCGCGTGAGAGACAGCAACGAAGTAATTAGTGAGCATGGCACAGTCGTACTCGCCGCGTCGGGCGATAATCTACAAGCTATAAGCTCGACGGCGAAGTGTTTGAGCGCAGTCAGTGAGGTCCGTGGCAAATCACAAGTGAAGTCCTATAGAGAGGATCAGACCAGACGAACAAGGTATTGGGTTGATCCGACACGGGTTAGTGTCAGGAGACATAGACCAAAACGGACAAGACGTGCATTATTACACGGGACTATGTCCATGTTGGTGCACGTAAGTCACTCGAGCGGACGACGCATGTATGAATAACCTGCGGGGGTATTCGCAGTGCTTCCCCGATAGACCGGCGACTCCAAGATCGATCGATTCATGACCGGGAGAAATAGGGAACTCACCGGCTCCATGACCGTAATTGCGAGGCTCTCAAGGAGCGGAGTGTGTTCCGTCATTGAAAGCACATCTACATGAGACACTCCCAAACACCCAATGACATGGAGCCCCCGAAGTTTCGAAAGGTGCTTAATGGTCCGCTGAAGGACAGTTCTATTCAGATACGGACTTGCCTATGACGCGGTCAGCATCTGGTGACAAGTCGAGAGAAGGTCAGCTGCATAACAAGTTCAAAGCCACTGGCGCTACAGTGGTCAAAAACGGCAAACTCCGCAGGCATATCGATGGGGGGCGATGAAAATTGTACGACGAATAGGCATAGAATCTGCTCACGTGTATCGTCAGATGCTCCAATGTGGACCTCAGAGATTCCGCCCATCCGGGGAGGGCGTCCATCATCGCGGAGCTTGCATTCTCGAGCGTAACGCTGTGGAGCTCTCGCAGCTGACAGACTAGCTTACTTTGCTCCTCAGTGAGGCGGGCTTCGATGCGAAGGGTGTGAAGACGTGGCTTTAACTGGATGAAAGGCAAGAGCGGAGGCAATGCGTTGCTGATCGTGCAAGTGAAGGAGGCAAGAAATTCTGCAACTTGCAAGGCGGAAATACAGTCACATAGAAAGCGCGGATCTGGCTGTGACCTTTGCTTCACACGAGTATTAGGTATCACGCGTATGTCTACGAGGTAGATGAGGTCAAAGCGCACGTCCGAAGCCAAGATACCGACCGAAGTTCTGGACGTGCGAGGCGAGGTATGGGTGTGCCTTGACCACAGCGAAGGGCGTCACAATCTTTTTTGTAAAGGCATAAATTACAAAATGGGGGCATATGTTCAAGGCTGAGATGGGTAGCGTACCCTTGGATACCTCTTCGCTTGATTGTGGTAGAAGCAGAGCGAGCGATATAATCTGGGAAGCGCGCCGGCGAGAAAGGACTGGTTAACTTGAGAGACGGAAGCAAGGTCGTGAGGAGAGAGGTGGGAGAAGATGATTTGCAAGACGTCAAAGTTGAGGCTTTCGGCAGAGACCATCTCTTTCGCCTCTGTTCATTGAAAAAGTCGACGAGCAGCTGAGACGCGTCTGCGTCCGACTCGCGTCCCACACAATTCCCACACCCGCCCGCGAACAAATGGCCTCGCGCTCCCCGGGCCGTCATCCCGCGTTTGGGACAGTAAGGCCTGAGCCTGACCGTTGCGGCCGGCCATCACGCAACCGACAGTGGCACAACTTGAGGCCAAGGGTCCATCATGTCCTTCATCATTGCTCCCCTATCCGGTGCTCTTGTCGCCGGAGGCGTATGGCATATTCTTTATCATCACTGCGCGCTGTATTTCCTGACAGTGTTCTAGATTTACTACGGCTTCTCTAGCTTGATCGAGTCCAGGTATGTTCTCCCTGAGGCTTACCTTTGACACGTCCCTTACGCCTCTCCAATAGGACAAATACACACCGCGACGAGTTGGTTCTCCTTAACCAATCGATATACGTATCGTGTCAATTACTCACTATCACTTGCAGCCTACACACGCTCTCAAAGAAGCTCACCACGCCCCTGGCCGAATACGACCCTCCACCCCCCGCTGCCGCCCGTATCATAATGAAGCCATTCACGGAACTAATCAAACAAAGCTGGAATGACAAACTTGGTGGATTATATGCACTCACACGGAAAGAGGGGGAGCGAGCCAGTTCTTGGGGAAAGAGAGTTCTTTACGGCGGAGACTCAAGCGCCGGCAAGGCGTCCCCATCTCAATAAGCACGGAATGGAGTACGAATCCTCCCGAGTTACACATCCTATTCTAATGCCAAGTAGACCCCGTTTGCCGTGCGCGGCCTTATTTACTAGGGGGTTCCATTCTAAAGCATGTCAGCCGAACGCACACTTATCGCAGTTTTACTCCAAAAGATGGCGGCGATAGACATCATGCATTCAATCGTGACTCGGTCGTCCTTTTTTTTTTACCAGGCTAAATCAATCTATTCGCTGATCCACATATCAAGTGATCCATTGGATAACGGTTCGGTCAAGAGGGGTCCACTTCGTCGACGCCACAGTCACAAATGCTCGGTCAAGTAACCACTTGCCGTCCTATCGTTTCAGGTCTAATGGCGCGAATGATCATGGTCTAGCCACGATCGTGAGCCTGTTCAACTGATGTATTTGATATAGGGTAACCCTAGTTGGATCGACCTCCCTTGTTTGCGGAAGGCTTCGTTTCGTACTGGCGGAGTGACAGTTCCTCCGCAGAAATGGCAGGCGTGGGACAGAAGCGCCCACGGCCGAAGGCCGTGCGATTAAGCCGCGATAAAGGAAAATGCACGGAATTTCGCTGATATGTCACCTTTCATTTCACCGTTAGTACAGTAGTCTGCAGAGGTGTCACGGATCCCGAGGAAGGCGTCCTGTGGAAGTTGTGCGCCCATGATCGACACAGATGAAGATCAGCGCGACCATGGGACGTGCCATGAGGTCGAGATATATAGCTCGCTCCGGGACTTGGCAAGACACGAGAACAATTGTAATCTCTACATCCGGCGTCGGTGTATGTCACATGCCTCCGCCTTCAACGGTGCACTGAGTTTTTTTTTCATTCATGACCGATGAAAACGGCTTCCATTAGTACGCGTGTTTCTCGGAATGTTTTGCGAGTCATGACCTCGCCGCCCATACATGGACAGTGCAGCAAGCCGTCGCGCCACAGAAGCAGAAGCCTGTCGGCATCGGCGTAGAGCAGTCCAGCCAATTAGCTTGAAAGGGTAGATACAGTTACGCTGAAGGACCTGGACATGCCACGTTGCAGAACGCATGCCATCGGATCAGCGCTGGTTGCGAGTGCTAATTGGGGATCGGGCCCGGTCCACCGATCATAGCCGGGCCGGAATGGTATATCATATTTAAATGTCCTCTGTTGAAAACAGAAAAAAACATAGTGACATCATTCGTCTTGGATGGTAACAACCGCCAGAGACGATGTGGTACCAAGCTTATTACTATAATACACGGCCGCCAGAGACAAGCAAGCAAGAGCAAGCAAGCAAACAAACAAACAAATACTGTATTCCGCAATAGCTTAGTCGTAGCGCCATCGACTTCGCACCAAACGTCGTATTTGAACAAAGCCTAGCGCCCATATTGTCCATACCCGTGGGGTTGCTGCTGGGCGGGCGGAGGCGAGACGCCGAAGGGAGAACGCACGCCCACACCGTAACTCTGTGGAGGGGGTGGCTGCGAGTATGAGATGGGAGGTGGCGGGGGAGGAAGGGCTGAAGGAGTGCTGCCTTGCCTCGCCGATAAGGAAGGAGTAGTAGCGTACGTGTACACTGTGTGAGCTGGGGATGAGAGCGACTGGTATGCTTGGCTCTGCTGCTGGCCTGACAGAGGGTAAGATGCCAGTGCCTGGCGTTGCGTCGTGGGGGCCAGGGGGAAATGAGTAGGGCTAGCGAGAGACGCTAGACTAGCGTACTGATCGCGCTGCGGTTGAGGAGCCCCAACCCCATACGACGATTGTACAGGTGGAGATGGGGCATACAGGGGGCGAGTGGACGGTGGGACGTGAGCTAACTGACTGGGTGGAGGGGGTGGTGGGATAAATGGGGGACTCTGTGCAGTAGGAGGGGACCCAGACGCGTATGACTGGCTCAGTGGTAGGACATTCGGATGGCCTGAGTAAGCAGCCCTCTGCGCTGCCGTCCATGAAGCAGGTGACGTCCACGAAACAGATGGTGGCGGTGGCGGTGGAACAGGTGACACTGGGGTACTCTTCAGAGTCAGGGAAGAGAAGACTTGGTCCAAATTAGATGGCGGAAGGGGTGGTTTGGCCGGAGGTGATACAGACGGTGTTCGTAGTCCCGAGAGTCGCTGTTGTGTGTCTGCTTGTCCGACGAGCGAATCCCGCTCGGATTTTCTCGTAGAAATGAAACTCTGTACATCGCGGCGAAGTGTGGACAACAATCCACTTAACTCGGAGTAGAATTGAAGGCCTTTGCTATCGGCAAAGATACGGGATTAGAGGCAAGTAACCGGATGTGGGATGAATATGACTGACGCAAGGCCATCTTTGACTTCCATATACTTCTCGCTTGCCTGTATGAACCTTCGAACAGTTTCCTTCTTTCGTCGTTCTCTTTCGTCCCATTTGCGCGCTCCCCCCCGTCCTCCCAGATCTCTGAGTGCCCGCCATAGTTGTGTGATCTCCTGAATCGTGGCATGCTGATGATGCACTGTTTGACCTAGGCGTTGCTGGTACGGGCGAAATTTCTCAAGTTCCGCGGCGAAGATCGTCGGTTCGACGTTCGGACTGCGGCGACTAAGAAGTAGAAGATGAGATACGTCGTCGGCTTGTATCTGGAATAGCGATGTGGTGAGCGCTCTCAAGGGCACAAGCGAACTGTTACCTTCTCTTTGAGATCCTTAAGTGTCTGGTCTCTTTCCCTTTCAATTTTATTCAGACGTCCGATCCTCTCGTCAATTTCTTCCACGAGATGCGTAATCTTTGCCTTCTCTGCGTCGTCCTTGTCTGTATCCAGATCAAGCAAGCTTTCGCGTTGATCGGGACCTCGAGCGCTCTCCTTGAAAACATTCTCCACGTCATCGGAAATGAGCAATCGCACATCACCCTTCGCAGAATCCCATAACGTCTGTACTTGGCCATCTGACGCCTTGGCGGCGTCCAGCATCTGGAGACGGCTCTTGAGGTCGGCGCGAAGGTCCTTGTTCAAGCCAGAGGATGGAGCCTGTGTGAAGAGGTGGCCATATCTAACGCGCATAGCCTCGCAATCTTGGCTCTCTGCGTCCAGATCTCGCCCTATTGAGTCGAGCTCGACTCGGGCCGATTCTTTTGCTTCCCCTAGCCGTTTGAGTAGTGTATCCACGCCTTCGCGCTCTTCGATGACGGCAATGTCGTCGCGGTACCGGCGGACATCAAGCGGAATCTCGTCCTCCCCCGCGACGCTGCCATCGGCCATTGCACGGAACCGTGGCAAACCCGCCTTGACCCCGAGGGTATCCAGCGCGCTGCGTGCCTCGCTGGCGGCACCTTCGGCCTTCTCAACTTCGCTGCGGACCAGTTTTGCCTTCTCCTCAGAGTAAATGCTTGCGCTTTCGTGGACACTCAAAGGAATGAGATGCGAGAACAAATCCGGGCCAATGACCTTCTGCACTTCGGGAGTACTGTACACCTCTTGAATGGGAATCGCAGTCGCGACTACGGTTTTGTCGATGGAAGGGAGAGTCTCTGCCGTCGGTAGCACCGCATTATAAATGAGGTCATTGTCTCGCTGGGCCTCTGCTCTACGCTCTGTTGAAAGTGCCAGTTGCGACTTTACTAGTTCAAAGAGCGACTGGCCTGAGTCTGCTGGTAAATTAGGGGACATCTGGGGCAGAAACGCAGAGTTGAAATTAGATGCGATCCTGTGGGCTTCTTTAGCTGCTGCCTCAGCAAGCTGAAGGCGAACGAGGGCATCTCCATATTTAGTCGCGGCACTATCGGCTAGCGCGCGGTGATATTGTGTAATAGAGACGAAATATTTGGCCTTGATCTGCATATACGAGGTCAGATAATGGAACTCGATTAGAAAATGGGTTATACGGTTCCCACCTGAAGAATAGTGACCCAATTCCTATCGAAGATACCCTTTCCCATAAATTCTTTGACCTCCTCATTGAGAGCATTATACATCGACGCGGCTTGAGATGCGACTTTGAAAACCAAAGTACTACCCTTCTTCTCGTCCCGGCATTTCTCCCAAAAGACCTCAGTGGCTTGAGCTAGGATGACCCCGACGAGAAACTTGATGACTTCCCGGCTCAGGTCCGTAGATGGCGCATGTAGGAAGTTTTCATTAATGTATGTGAGCATCCCAGCGCAGCAGCGCAAGTAGTAGAACGCGCGTTTCTGGCCCTCCGGGTCTGAGCGGCTCTGAGAAGACGCTATGGCAGAATGGGTCGCAGCAATCTGGAATATAATAGACGCCTTCTCATATGCAAGTGATGTTTGGACAATTAGCTTGTTGGTGAATGCATCACGCCATGGAAAGTTGACACGAATTTCCGGAAAGCGCAGTTCGAGCAGTTCGAGTTGTCCGAAGTACTTGTAAAGCAAGTCGCGTCCTAGCTTGCGTTGGAGACGTTGTCTTTTTAGAAGGAGGGCTACGCACCAGTCATGTCACTTCCAGCCCCTTTGACAGCATCCTGTCGACATCTCTGGAGAGAAGCACACTCTGTCGCATAGTTGTCAGGATCCTCCCCATACGACTGAGAGATCGTGCTCCGAATTGGGGAAGTCCAGTCGACATCATCCGTACCCTTCCTCGGAATTGAGATCAGAGGAGACTGAGAGGCCATCGTGGGAAACCTCCCGGTTCGAAAAGTGAAGATATTGCGTTGAGGGGTCGAAAAGAGAGCCGATAACGACGGATGTGCAAACTAGGAGTTGAGTACAGAACCTAATATCGTATTGATAATTGCTCTGCCATTGTGCCAGTGGTGGTGTGCCAATCACGTGACACTGATGGTTGTTGAGGGTATCTCGTGTGCATAATTAAGTGTAACCATGATACTCCGCTAGTATTCGTATACAGTAGTACAGTACGCCAGCCATCTACAAGTGAACAAACGAGGCATCAGGATCCCCAAGAGTTCTCCCTTGAAAAATCATCAATAAAAAAACAACTTCGCAATCGCGTAACATGCCTGGGTACGGACTCGGAAGCAACAGCTCGTCGTAGTCTATGTAGTAGCCTCGGCCTGGCTGGCTCATCAAAGATTTCTGGAGGAGGGAGGGAGGTCGGAAGAATATTAGCACTACAGATTGATCGCGGCTTGATGCTTTGGGAAGGGCCATCGTAGAGTATTGGTTCCGGCAACGATGATATCGTCTGCTGTTTTGCTCTCTCGACAACCTGAGAGGAGGAATGACCAGGGTGTGTGGATGACATCCCGAGCGGCGCATCAAAGATAACACCGATGGCTGAGGATGAATCTACTGTCGGCGTTGCCGCTGCAATACATCGCGACGAGGCAGCAGCGATATGTCGCTGTGTGATGAGATGAGGTACTCGCATGGAAGGGTGTCTAACCGACTGCGGTGAGAGCGCCCCCTTCATTGAGCAAGACGGAGCTTTATGTAATGGCAACTCGTCCTTAGTAGACCCACATGATAGTCTTCGAGGTAAGGACGAACTATCCGGAACAATCAGTCATTTGTGTCTGTGTCGACCGGTCAACGATGCGGATCCAGTGCGGGCTCACTCTTACTCGTAGGGACAAGCTGGCAACGAGTGGCAAACACCGCGGAGAGCACAACTTGTGCTGAGCCACAAATGCCAGTATGTTTCACATTAATTGGGTTTCCTTGATCAATGACGTGCTTTTCGGAAACGATAGGGACCATACCGTTGAGATGTACTTTGATGAGACCTTCCGCACAATCGCCACTGCCCAGAGGTCAAGGAAAGACCGGTGATAGAGGGACAACGGAGAGGAGACCTCCGAGCCGAGGCAGCGACAAATCTAGAAACGGGACTGAAACAAGGGTGAAAATCTCGGGCCGGTACTGTACTGTCATGCCAGTCCAGTCCTACAGGGTAACTGGTAATCGACTAGACCTGACATGAAGTTACTTGTAGCAACCATGCCGAGTGGATTCTGCACGAGATTGCACACGTCGACCGCCAAGTATCGTTCATAAGGAAACGTCAAAGTCTGGACGTGCATATTGTGATTGGCGCAATGACAATATGACTTCGAGAGCAGGAGCACAGCCGAGGTGTTGAGAACCTACGGACGATGGACATGGACAACATTTCTGGAGCTCACATCATCTAAGGGGCTATTAGCCTGTAATCCTTGGCTCCATATATACTGTAGTATGCCGCATTTCCCCTGAAAGTCCTTATCGATGAAAAGGACAGAACGTACCGCGAGTCACTCACCGGAAGATGACATACACCACTACTAGTAAGATGCCATGCCCACATCCTGTGGACGGCCATTCACAATGGCCCTAAAAATGAAAGCCTCATGGAAAACGTGCGGCGGCACAGCTGCTAAAATTTGATTTCATAAAGCGCCACCTGCAGCTGATGACGCGTTTTCCGCTAACGGAGGAATCCGGAACATGTGACCTTCATTTGGTAAGAACGCCGAGCCCGGGATAGCAGGGCTGTTGCGCTCACTTACCTACAATCTAACCAACAATAGCTGTGAATCACCAAGACAAGTTCTATGGAAGGTTGAACAGGAGCTTATCTGTTTTCTCAACGAACGTGGAAACTCCGTAACACTATTCATAGTAGCTGCATCCCATCTTGGAGAACTAGTGCGGTCATCGATGCCTCGTTTGTTGCACGTGCCCTTGAGGTCTGGCCTTTAACATGCGCTGCATTGCACCCACGAGGCAAGAGCTACGATAGTAAAAGGCCATCGATGTGGGTCCCATTTCCGCCGCATCATCCCCCCTCTACCTATCACCACCGCTGTCATGGAAAGCTCATCCACAGACTCTAAGGACTCTGGCCGATTCCAGCTCGGCTTCAGTGCACTCCCTCAGTACGGCTTTGGCCCAGATCTTACATTTGACTCGCTAGTCGAGCATAATCCTTTCCTCTTCCGCGTATACACACCCAAGCCGCTCTCCCCGTTCTTCGACAGTTCTGAGCCGTTCTTCATTGGCCAGAAATTCAAGACCAGTTATCGACACACGGTACAAGACTTCCAGGCCAGGAGCTCATCGTCAACGTTGCCCGATCTGTCGGCGATGCCCAACTCGTACGCTGACGTGGCTAACCACATGGACTGGACCCAGAAGTCTACGTCACCCTTTGTCACAACTTCATTCAGCTTTGCCTGGGCAATATGGGAGGCAACTCGGCGTTATAAGAGCAACCCCAAGCAGGCGATAGAAATTGCCGTAATCGATGCGAAAGCAATCGCAGGGCGGGCAGTCACAGCGTTGGAATTGTTACGGAAGGGAACACCGAAAGAGTGAGGATCCATGAATCTCCCACCATGGCTTTACTAATAGTCGAATTCAGGCGACATCCGGACCACTGGAAGTGGTACCGATTTGCAACGGAAGCACAAGACGTTCTCATCTATGGCTATGTGCCAGGCACCGCCGTACTAGCCTCCATCCCCATCCTATCCATCGTCCCGAAACTTCCCTCTTACTTCCTCAACCCTAACCCTAACGAGGAAGATAAAAATTTCTTCAGTAATCTCACCTGGGATGTTACGCAACAGCGTTCGGGATATCAGCAGTTTTGCCAGCAGATGTCAGAACAGTTTTTGCGCTCATCGGCGGAAGTGCGGCTGCGCGACACGACCACAAGTTCAGTTCGCCTAGCGATGTGCTTCCTTCGCCCATGGTTCCAAAAATATGCCTTGAAGGACTTCCAAGGAGCCGTGGACAATGTCGCAGAGCTCGCGTACATCATCGCACGCTGGCCGGGCCAGTGGTGGGTCCGCGAGCACACAGAGATCTGGGATCTCATTCAGTCCATGGTTCACGTTATCGGAGAAGAGGTGCGGGATGCGCAGCGCATACATGCACTTCATGAAGTTACGCGGTTGCAAGGCGTTGTCAGCGAGCTGCAACTCCTCACCGACGAATTCATGTCAGTGCATTCCCGGTCGGGGTCGGACGACTCTGCGGACGAAGCCGATCCC
>Ga0210393_10001898_pt1 | contig 17347 bp, 14 predicted proteins | sample IncBWC27OmetaG_FD_160068 | JGI IMG/M metagenome (GOLD analysis project Ga0210393, IMG submission 160068) | Forest soil microbial communities from Barre Woods Harvard Forest LTER site, Petersham, Massachusetts, United States - Inc-BW-C-27-O ... | reverse complement strand
ACGCAGCGGACTCGACGTTGACCTGAGAATTCCCGAAAAGTTTGATAGGCTCCCCGCTGATATGGAACTCGTCATTTTTCGTATCGTGCAAGAGTCGTTAACGAACGTACATCGTCACTCTGGAAGTAAGAGCGCATCCATCCGGGTTGCTCGCGAAGCCGATAAGATCATTGTGGAGGTTCAGGATCACGGTCGCGGAATGCCTCCGGAGAAACTGGTTCAGATTCAGTCCCAAGGTTCTGGGGTCGGAATCAGCGGAATGCGAGAACGCTTGCGTCACTTTAGTGGAGAATTGGTTGTCGAGTCGAACGGCACCGGCACAAAGGTTGTCGCCACTCTTCTGTCAAAGGCGTTTCCGCCGGAGGGACAAGTCGTCGTAGGACAAGGACGCGAAATCACCTGACCACCCATTCAACCCCTCTCATCTGTTTGAAAGCAGAGTCCCTGTGTTCTGAGTGGGTGGCGGGCAGTGTGCGTCACTCGGTTGTGTAATTGATTTCCATGCGTCGGATTTGAATGCTGGAGACATACAGGACCAGGAGCGCCACGATTACAATGCCGAGGATCGCAACTGGTGTGGAGACTGGATCGGGATTGGAGACCAGCAGCGAGAGAAGTGAGGGCGTACCGGGAGGGGTGGGGATGTCGACGGGGCACAGCGATCTCAGATAGTAGATTACGCTGACCTTCTTGAGCAAGGCCGGCAGAAACGGATTTACTGCTTCCCAGACCAGGATTGCCGCGGCGGGCAGAATTGGGTTGCGGAACAAGATTCCGGCGGCGAGGAAGAACGATCCATAACCGAGGCAAGCCAGGGCGGTGATACCCAAGTACGCCGCAGACTGCGCCAGACCATGGTTCTGATAGAGGTAGAGGTCCCGCACATTCGGACTGAACTGCCAGTTGAAAGCAATCATCTGCAGCAATTCGCTGGTCACAAAGATGCTGGATGTGGCCAACAATCCGGCCAGGAACTTTCCTATCATGAGCACGTCGCGGCGAATGGGCGCGAGAAAATAGAAGTGCAGACTCTTGTCGAGGATTTCGCCGCGGAACAGATTCATGAAGATTCCCAGGCAGCCGAAAAAGATCCCGAGCCTTAGATAGAAAAACTGGAATACCCCGGCGAAAACGACGGAATCCTCGGCGAGGTTGTAACCTTCCCGGATATGAACGTTGCTGGCTTTTCCATCCGCGAAATCGATATACAGGTCGTTGACTCCGTCGGAATAGTGGTAGTTCTCGTGGTGAATCACTTCGCCTTCGCCGGACTTGAGCGGCCTTTGTTCGTTCCAATGAAAACGTATCGGCGGCTTCCCCAGTTGCGTGATTACTTCCTGGCTCGTCATGCCTGTCTTGATGGCAAGGAGATCCTGGTAGGTCAAGGCTTTCTCATTCCGGCTGGCAAGCTGACGACTCCGCTCTCGCTGGTGGGAAGTAAGTACGGTATGGGCGCTGAAAAGAAGCAGCGGCAACAACGCCAGGATGTAGATCCACAAGCCGCGTCGCGCCAACAACGTCTTCTTTATTTCCAGACGGATGACGTACTTGATTTGTGCCCACCAGAGCTTGGTCATCGCACTACCTCTTCAGTGCCGATCAGATATTCATAGATGGAGTTCACATCATCGTCGGCGGGTGTGACCGATTCGATTCCGATCCCGTTCAAGGCAATGTGATTGAGCATGAGATAGAAGCGGTCCGCGTCCAGTGTTTTGATCAACAGGCCACGCCCGTCGTTGTGAATTCGGACTTCCATGGTGTGCTCGGACTTCAGCGCCTCAGAGGCAAGCTCGCGCGGCCTGTCGCAGCGGACAAGAATCTGCGCGGGCTGCTCGCGGATTTCATTGCGCAAGCTGTGGATCGGCCCCTCAGCCACCACATACCCATTACTCAACATCACGACTTGATCCGAGATGGCATCGACTTCGTGAAGAATGTGGCTCGAAATAATCACATAACAACCCACGGCCGCTACCGAACGGAACAGAGCGATCATCTCCGCGCGAGCCAGCGGGTCGAGGCCGTTTAGAGGTTCGTCCAACACCAGGACTCGCGGATCGTTACACAAGGCTTGAGCCAGCCGGATGCGCTGGCGCATTCCTTTGCTATAACCAGCGACGTTGCGGTTGGCGGCGTCCATCAGGTTCACACGTTCGATGGCGCGCCAAGCCAGTTGGTCCGCAGCCTGCGCGTCGCAGCCTCCCAGCCGAAGATAGGAACAAACAAACTGAAATCCGGTCAGGCCCTTGGGAAAGGAATCGAACTGGGTGCTGTAGCCGAGTATTTTGAAGAGCTTCTCTGGCTCCGTCGGATTCATGCCCAGGACGCTGATCCGCCCTCGTGTGGGATGGACCAGGCCCGTCATTAAATTCATCAATGTCGTCTTCCCCGATCCGTTCGGGCCCACCAGGCTGGTGACGCCTGGTGGAATTGAGAGATTGACGCGGTTCACTCCCAGAATCTCGCCGTAGAACTTGGAGACGTCTTCGAATAGGATGCAATCGTCCTTGATCGCCCCAGTCACTTGACCACCTCGTAGGCTCGGACCTTGCGCACGAGAAGGGCGAGACAAATTCCGCAGTAGATAAGCAAGGCGATCCAAGCAGCCGAGGAGGACATACCGCGATCGTTGTCAATTCGAAACAGCGAAGTCCAAACCGTGCCGATCAAGTAAACGATGTCGATGAAGTGCCCGGACTGGGTCCGCATCACGGCATTGATCGCTTGTCCGAACCCGCCTCCGAAAAACAAAACTGCCAGCAGCAACGCACCAGCGACAATTCTCCACTTCACCCAAGCGGACAAGGCCATCGCCAGCAGCGAGAGAATAGCGATCCACAGAAAAGAAGAAAGCAGAAGGCTGCTGACGATCCAAAGATGATTCCATGTCCAGGAGGACCCGGCGAGGCTCGCCTGCACGGCGAACAGCACAAGACCGGGAACCCACGTAATCTCGGATAACAGAATCGCCAGAACAGATGCCTTCCCTAACACATATTCCGCCCGGGAGAAGGGGCGGCAGAAGTACAAGGGCAGCGCCCCATTGGCAAGGTCGGGCGAAATCAGACCCGGACCGGTGAACGCAGTCAGCATGAACCCCAGAACACCCTGCACCGTGATGAAAACAAAAAAGAACTTGTTGTCGATGGTGAGCAGTTGCTTGCTGCCGCTGTAGCGTTCAAGAAAACTCAGGTTATGTGCGAGATAGATACCGATCAAACAGAGCAGGGGATAGAAAAAGCAGAGTACGAAAAATCCGGTCTGGAACTTCGAGCGGAACAGGTTTCTCCTGGCGTAGCGAAACAAAACCAGGCAGCGAGACCACGCCGGAGTAAGTGCGCCGGAGTACGAGGTGTAAGTGCGTCTATAGACGGCCACAGCAGTTCTCCGAGCGGTGCAATTGTTTTACGTTCGTAGGTCTCATTTCCGTGATCTTTTCGTCAGTCGCGCAAACGAAGAGCGACCGGCACATAGGAGGCGCGGGATCTCAGGCGCACTCCTTTGTGCTGGTTCTTCTCAGCGGCGGCCAGTTCCACGCGGAGCTTGTGACGTTTGCCGTCGAGGGTTTCCGGCTTAAATCCCAACTCGTAGCGACCATGGAGTTGCTGCAAAATTTCTTCCAACCCCTTGCCATAGGTTTTGGGCGTTACTCTCAAGTATTGTCCGCCAGTCTGGGTCGCAATATAGTTAGCAACGGCTCCCTGTTCGCCTATCAACCATATTCGCGGAGACCGTCGGTCCCTCAGACCATAGGCGACAGCCGAGGTCTCCAGTAGCGCGTCCACAAAGTGATTGGCCTCCGATCTGTCCATTCCGCTGTAGTCGCCATAGAGGAAGATCACTACCGGCAATGGTTCGGGCACCAAGGAGTGAGTAGCATCAATGATCAGCTGCAACGTCTTTTGCAGTGCTAGCTCGCCTTTTCTATCGTGGTCGTCTGTGTCTGGCACGGGCACGAGTACCTGCTCTAAGGTGGCGGCCGCCTCGTCGATGTCGCTGGTTGGCAGCAGGTCAAGTCTGGATTGCCCATCGTCGCACCAGTGCGCGACCGCCACCGCATCTTGTTTCTCCAAGTTCTTCAGAGGGGGCTTGAGAAGACTGATTTGTCCGGCGAACAAGCCCGAACCTTTCGCCTCGTACCCCTGCATGTTGCATTGGACAACAAACCAAAGGGCGAGCGGCCGAGTTGTAAACTTTGCCCCGCTGTCAAATGTCTTGATCGAAACCGGCTGGCCGTTGTCAAAGATTCTAAAATCGTCCCGCCTCAACGTCTTGTCCGGAAGGCCGCTCTTAGCATTCAGAGCGATCACATCAACCAGTACCAGATTGGACGAACTGTGCAACGTGATTTCCGGGGAATCACTGCCTGGCGCGCCTTTCTGCGCGACGGCCGGCAGGGTGAAGAAACTCACCTGAAGCGAGAACAGCAGCAATAAAATCGCCGATGGTTTCATTGGCATATTAACTCTCCATCGCTTTCAGGAAAATGTCCTCCAGAGTGTCGCGGCGGAAGTTGAGCCGCCGGATGCGCACATCGTGCTCCCCAGCGATGCGATAAATGTCACGAATCTCGATTCCGTCGGCGAGGATCATCTTTAGCCGATTCGCGGTGGTGGCACATTCGCAACCAAGTTGTTCTATGGCCTGGGTGAAATCGCCATTGGCCCCGTAAGTCTCGAGCTCCAGGAATCTTTTGTTAGCCTTGCGCTCTTCCTCCAGGTTCGAGTAATGCGCAATCCGGCCCTGATTCAAAATCAACACCTCCTCGCAGGTATCTTCGACATCGCGCAGAAGATGCGAGCACAGGACAATCTGCAGTTGCTGGCTGTCGCGGATGTCGCGAATCATGCGGATCATGCGTTGCCGCGCGGAGGGATCCAGACCGTTCGTCGGTTCGTCGAGAATCAATAGCTTGGGTCCGTGGGCGATCGCCTGGGCTAGCTTCGCCAACTGCTTCATTCCGAGCGAATACGTTCCCAGTTCGCGATAGCGCGCCTCAGCCAGTCCAACGCAAAACAGCGCCTCATGTGCCCTTTCGAGTGCCGCCGCCGCAGGCAAGCCGGAAAGCTCCGCCATCATTTGCACAAACGACACCGCACTCATCTTCGAGATGAACGCGTCATTCTCAGGCATGTAACCGACCAGACTGCGAATCTTCCTTGTCCCCGTTCGGATGTTATGTCCCAGCACCGATGCCGATCCGGAGGAGGGCTTGTAGAAACCCAGAAGGGTATTGATCAGCGTGGATTTTCCCGCGCCGTTAGGACCAAGCAATCCGATCGCCCGCCCGCGAAGAGAGCACACGAGGTTTTTCAGAATCTCACGACTGCCGAACTGAACCGAGAGGCCCTTCAGGTCGATGACTGGTGTTCCCGGAACAGCAGCAGCCTGCTGCCCTGTGCCGTCTGCTGCTCCGGGCTGGACCGCTGTACTCATGTTCTGCCTGGTCTCAACTATTGGGTCGAACCGTGAGGACTCACGCCATTTTCCAGAAACATGTGCTGTGGAAACAGGCCGCCGCCCTGGCCCAAAGTCATAAGAGTGCCGAGGTCGAAGCCCATAAAGCCAGTGTCGCTTGCCACCACGATCCGGTCGGGCTCTCCATAAACATAGATCAATCCGGGCGCGGTGTTCGCCTGAAGCGTGGCGATGGATTGCTGCTGCTGCGGCGTGAGCGTTCCGATCGCTTTGATCTGATCCACTAACGGCCCGACCACGGGACCGATGTTGTGATAAAAGATGGCAGAGAAATTCGTATAACCGTCGCTAGGCAGAAGAGTCTGGAAAGTTTGCGAATGGGTCAGCGTATTTCCCGCCTGCCGGTCGCGAATCGCTTTGGAGAGCGTGGCAACATCAGGCGCCGCGATCAGGTAACTATCTACGTAGGCGTAGTCGATTTCGAAACCCGACTGCTTCGAATTCCGCACAGTGTAGTAAGTCTGCGAACCAACCTGCTGCTGCGCGAGTTGCAGCGTGCCATCCGTCGATGCCGCTTGCCGATTGAAACTGTCCACCAGTTTGCCGATAGTCGATTGCAAGGTGGATGGATCATACACTTCGAAAACCAGCTTCCAGCGCGGCGTCGGCAGCACCGGACCATCAAACGCAAGCGCCACTTCACCGCCCAGAGGCGCCGCTATGTCATGCAGAACGCTGACTCCAGCTTTCGTTTCAAACTTTGACAGATCCTGGGAAAAGTTTGCATCTCCGCCGGCGGCCATCTGGAACATTTCTTCCACGATGCTCCTGGGGTTCTTGGTCACCGCCGCATTCACCATGCTCGCATCGGGCGAGATGAACTCCAGGGCTCCCATGGAAGCGGGCGCGGCCAGCCAGGAAGCGAAGCCTCGCCGCTCAGAAGCGAACGTCAGCGACGCCCGATTCTCCGTCTTGCCCCCGACCTCGCGGCGTTCCATCATCAGGTATCTTACGTCCCCTAGTCCCGGCGGTGGTTGGGTGCCGTTGTCATCTTGTACGTGTTGCGCGACAATTTGTTCCATATCTGCGTAGAGCAGCCAGCCCGCCCCTTGCTCGTAGGAATGAAGCACTTGCTGATGAAGCGGCGTTTCGCTGAAACGGCTGGGGCCCGACCCCTGAACCCGCGCGGCCGCTCGTTGCAGTTCCCCGGCATCTGTGCTGGCAACCAGCATATCGTTATGCAAATAAACCAGGAACGGTCGTCCAGCCGACGCTGAGATCGCCGAAGGATCCCGCACCAAATGAAGCGTAGTCCCACTACTGTTCGCGTTGACCCGCTTCATCTCTTTGTTCAGGAAAGACTCCAGCCCCGGCTGCTTTACCTTCGCGAGCACCAATGGTGCGCTGTAGGTCGGCCCATCTTTCGCCACCGCAAACACAATCTCGTCTCCTAGATAGCCGCTGAAAGTCTTTAACTGCTCCACCACATCGGCCAGCTTCGGCCCCTTGCCGCGTTGCTGCTCTTTCCACCAGTTCCGCAGCGCCGGACTGTTCTGCAGCCGATCCTGGAAAAGCCGGCTGGCTTCGCCCAGAGTATCCGCCAGATTAGGAATAGCGGCATAAACGGCGGTATGATCCGGAACGTAAGGTAGAAGATCGGAGCTGTAGCGCAACCCCGGTCCAGGAATCGCTGCAAACTGTTTTTGCAGGAGGGCGAAGTCTCCGAGCAGGGCAAGATATTTCGCGGAGTTGCGGCTCCAGGCAATCTCGTTCTGGATTGGAACCTTAGACAGAGTGGAATTCGAAGTCTCTTCCTCGCCCGCGTGCAGGTCGGTCGTCTGCTCGCCATACGCAACCCGAACCACGCCCTCAATCACCGCGACGCGAGATCCCTTGGTACCGTGGTTCACGGAAAAAATTGTTCCCTTTACAGAGACGACGCAATCATCGGTCGCAACATAAAGGCGGCCGGTGTGCTGCTTGGCGGCCTGGACGATGATATGACCACCCTCCAAATGGATCGTCGTCCCCTTCCATTCGCGCGACACCGACAGGTCGGAGCGCTCACCCATCTCAACCAGCGATCCGTCAAGCAGCCGGACTACCGCATTCGACCCTTTGGCAGTGCGGATCTCATCCCCGTTCCTGATCGCGTAGCCCGCCGGAATCACGCGCACTTGCTCGTCAGAGACGGCATATAGTGCCCCATCTACATTCTGGACGGCGCCGCGAATCGCGGACTGGCCGGGGAAAAGACCATTGACCAGCGCAAGCGACGTAACTGCAACAAAAATGGCTGCGGCCGCGCCCAGGGCCCACTGCCACACCGGAAAAGCTGGCTTCGCTTTCCACCCAGGTTGCCATACTGGCTGCAGTCCGACATTACGGACCTGCTGAACGGCATGCCGACAGGCCACGCACTGGTGCAAATGGTCTTCGAGCAGCAACCAGCGCGCCTCCGGCAAATTCTTATCCAGATACGCCGGGATCAGTGTCTGAAAATCCTCACAGCTCCGCAGAGTGCGGATGCCTAGGTGGGCGGTTGGAGATCCGGCGATCGAGCTCCACACGCGTTCAGCGGCCTCGGAAACTACTTGATCGTCCACATGTTCACTTCGAATCTCAGACAGTAGCCGGTCGAATTTATTTTCGCTCACGATATTTCTCCTAATCTGACTGCCAGGTACGGACGGACAGGTACGGACGAAGCTCATTCTGGAGCTGTCGACGAGTGCGATGTACGATAACCGCCACCAGCACTTGTGAGATGCCGAGCATTTCCGCAATCTGCCGGTTGCTGAAGCCCTCAAGGAAGCGAAACGCAAAGATTTCCGCCGGCCGCGGCCCCAGCCGAGCTATGGCTCCAGCCAAGGCTCGCCGGAGGCCGAAATCACGGTCTTGCGCGGGCGCGGTTCGCGGCAGGCCCAGGCCGTCTTCCAGAAGAGGAACCGTCTGCTCCGCCTGTCGAGATCGAATCACATCGAGCGCGGTATTAATTGCCGCCCGGCGCAGATAGGTTTCGGGATCTTGAATGGAATCGGGGTTCTTCGCACCTCGGCGGAGTAGTCGCAGAAAAATGGTTTGCAATACATCTTCTGCGTCCGCAGCATTGCCCGTGATCCGGTAAGCCGTCCGAAACACGAGAGCGTGGTAGGACCGAAAGGCATCATCGAGTTCGTACTGAATCGCGATTGCCGGTTCCTCTAGTTCGCTCAGCAGGGTACGCCTCCTAGCTCCTCTTTAACAGTAAGACGCTGGGGAGGGCGGATTATTACAGGCAGGCCCCGAATTGAGAGTTGGTAGCACTACCGGAATCGAAGCTGGCACCTGTTCGATTTTGCCAAGAAACTTGGAAATCCGGTAATGCTTACGTACGTTGAACTTACACGGAGTGGAAGCAACCCAAAATTCTGACTCGTCTCTTTTTTACAAATGATGGTGAAATACGCGTCCTGTTTTTTCCATGCCCGATGGTCCCGATCTTGCCGCCCCGAATAATTGCCGGCAAAAAAAATCAGAAAATTGCCTCGCAAGCGCGCCAGAAACGCCGATTCACAATTTTACGTCGTCGAAAAAAGCTAGGGCGCAAAGACGGATCGATCACGGGCAAACAACTCTTTGTTGATTAAGGGCAACGATCGTCTTCTCGGGAAGTCCGGGCTGAAGACGAGCATACAACACCGAATATGTATCCATGTATTCTCCTTCTTTGCCCGGGCTACCCGTGACAGACACAATCACGGTCCCGTCGGTTTTGTAGTAGGTGTCTTGCGAGCGGTTGGCGGCGTAGGCGTGCGTCTTCTTGAACCCTGGCAGGTGAGCATCATACCAAGCGAGGGTCTCGTTCACTTTGGAGTCGTAAACCGAGTAGAAATCAACCCGCATTTTGCTTTTGCAGACCTCCGATTCCGGCAACTGTGTAGGCTCATTGCCCAAGTGGAGACGGGAATCTGTAGCGGGATGGAGAGGAAGTCCTGTCAACGGGTCCGTAGTGAGCACCTTCGTTCCACCCCTGGCGGTTAACACGAAGCTCAAAATAAGCATTGCCACGAAGCCGCCCAAACGAGGAACAGTTCTCATGTACCCAAGAGACTCCCAACCCGGCTCCATGACGTTGTGTTCCTTCGCCTGCTCGGAGGGCAGTGGGGCAAACGATAGGCTGATGTGCTGCGCGAGAACCTCGCCAGTCGGCACTGGTGTTGGTGTTCCGGCTGAAGGATGGCGCGGTTGTTCTTCGGTCAACGCAGCAGGGCACGCGGCTGCGACCGTCATAATTGCAAACCGCAAGATCTTCTTCTCAATATCCACTTCCATGGCAGCCTCCGTGTTTGATTAGAGCATCTCTCTGCGTGCAGTTTTCGTGTTAGGGAAGACACTTGATCTCGATGCGAAGATCGGGATTCGCGACCGGTGCGTCGAGAATCTCAACGGAATGCATCGGTTCCGGCTTCATCCAGTTCACGGCCCAGGTCCCGGGATGGATGGGGGCTTCCGTGCTGGGAATGTCCTTCACAGTGCCGTTCGCGCGGTGATAACGCACATGTGACGAGCGGCCGCCGGTATCCCAACTCACCAGTAAACTCGGCCAGCGGTGATGATGCATGGGCACAGTCGTGTTGGGCGAAACCGAAACTTCCAGCACGCGTACGAGCGCGTTTTCGAAGAGCACCTTGTGAGTCTTTGGCGCGGCCTGCACCGCATCGAATCCATCGGGGAAACTGGACTCGTCTTGTCCATAGACAGTGAAATGCAAGATGAAGAGCCCTAGTAAAAGCGCGTTCGTCGCCAAAAGCACTCGGCGTGTCCGAATTTGCGCAAAGCATCGCAATTCGTTCATGACTTGTCCCTCATGGATACTCGCCAGGGTTAAGCGTCATCGTTTTTGTACGGCCGCCGGCCGCTGGCGCGCCTAGAGACCTTAGGTTTTGCCGTTCGGTGCTGCAGCCTCACATGGCCGCGAAAATCTTGTTGCAAAGGGCGCCTAGTTTCTCCGGTGTCGCGCCCGCGCTGTGGCCGGGACCAACGACCCCGATGTCGCAGAGCAGGTTGTTCTTCTCCGCGTTGATCTCCTTGAGCGTCGACTGCCACACCGCCCGTTCGCCGACCCCCGATACGTTGGTCACCGGCAGGGGCATCTTCCCCGCAGCCCAGGTATCCACGGTTGCTCGCCCGAGGCCCGGGCGCAGCGAGATCGTCAGCGTGGTGAAGTCCGCCGTGGTGAACACGCAGGACTGCGCATCGCCCGGGAGGGCCTTTTCCGACGCGACCGGCGCGCCCAGGATCTCGGCTGCGTCGGCCGACGTCACCAGCTTCCGGTCACAGGCGTTGCCGGCGGGCGTACTCGCGGCGTTCGTCGCGCCCGGCGAAGCAGCGGGGGCGCCTGTGTTCGACGCGGGCTTTGAACAGGCGCTGAAAACCAGAAGCAGGATAAGCGGGAGCCAGGCTGAGCGGGACATCGGTTTCTCCAGTGTTCGGAACGCGTGGACAGAATAACTAGCTTTCATGATGTTTTCTTTCGGATGATGGGTTAACAGTTAAACGAACATTTCCATTCAAGGGACAGTTCCACTCGACGGTTGCGCGTCCACCCTTCAAGTGCCATTTGAGTCGATCGGGTAGAGTCCCCGTGATGTTCACCGCCTTCCTACCATCGATCATTGGCAATCTATATTTCCTCGTGTCAGAGCAGTGATCGTTTTCTCGGAGATGCCGGGCTGGTAGCGTTCATAGGCGACGGCGTATGCGTTCGCGTTCTCGCCCTGAGCGCCTCTGTCTCCCGTCACAATAACCACAATCGTTCCATCCGAGTTGTAGAACGCGGTTTGCGGACGCTGGGATTCATATCCGCTAACCTTCTTGAAGCCGGAGAGATGCGAGGAATACCACGCAGCCGCTGCATCTACCTTGATGTTGAAAAGAGAATAGAAATTGCCTTGGAATTTGCTCTTGCAGATTTGGCCGTCCGGCATTTGTGTGGGTTTGTTGCCAAGATGCATGCTCGAATCGGTGGCGGGAATTAGCGGAAGGCCGGTCAGCGGGTCGCTCGTAAGTAATTTTCCCTGGCCGGTTGCGTTGGTCAGACAAAAGACGAACATCGTTGCTGCTAGAAAAACGGTTTTCATTGAGATTCTCCAGTTGGAAATGTGAACTTGCAGTCAGCTTTTCTGGGCAGTGGTCTCGTGTCACGCATTTTCCTTCACGCCGCTCTACAGCGCGTCTGCGATTTCCTTGGCCAGAGGCTTCACGGTGTCCGTATTGCAAGGGCAGGCGATGAACATGATGCGGACGAAATTCTTTCCCTTGCGCATCATGATGATTCCGTCCGCCGACACAAACGCCTGATCGCCGATACCAGGCAGGCTTTCCTGGTCTCCCATGACGCCGAGCACCTGGGCGTTCAGGCGCATCTGTTCCTCGGCGGCGTTCTGATCAACCGAGAAAGAGAACACCGGGACTTCACCCGAATTGTCTTGCTCCGATGCGGGTTGTTCGCTCTGAAACATCTTGAACATGCCTCCCGCAACCTTCTGGATCGTTTGTTGCGTCTGTTTGTCAGCGCCGCGGGCTGCCGTCATTGCCGAGGCGTGTTTCGCGAGCATGTCCGCCTTATCACCTTTCGCGATGTAAGAACACGAATCGTCCCCAGGCTGGGTGCGTGCGATCTCGAGCCCTACCGCGTGGCCGACATCTTCTTTGCTCAACAGGCGGCACACATTCCCCATGCTTGCGGCCTTGGAAGCTGACCCGCTGCTATTGGAGCTATTGCTCAAATCCGAACTCGATCCGAGGATTCCGTCCGAAACTTGATGGAACTTTTGACTGACACGGTGCGCAACGTAATAAACTCCGCCGGCTGCGAGCGCGCCACCGACGAAGATGATCGCCACCGCCGCAATGCCTAGTTTGGCCAACGCGCTCATTCCCTGCTTCGCGGGCGCCGGTCCGATGGATGCCGGAACCGCTGCTGATTGCGGCGTTGGGGCCACCGGAGACGGCGATTGTGGTTGGGGCGGCGTGCCGAAATTCCTCATGTCCGCGCCGCATTTTACACAAAAACGGCCGCTGAGAGGTGCACCGCATTTAACGCAGAAACTAGCCATGGTTAACGCTCCTTGTGTATGCAAACTTGAACCGGCGGCGGGCTCGGTGTCCTCAAATCGTGTTGAGCGATGTTCTTTTCCCGCTTCCCCTCCGACAACCACATCCTGTTCATCGCGAAGTGGTACTCCTCTACTTTTGAAAATCCAGAGGTGCGCGTCTTTCGCATCTTTGTCTTCGCGACGCTTGGTATACAGCATCGCAGCTTGACCATCGACAGATTATTGCGCACGAATTGGCAGGTCGCATGGCCGTGCTCCTGCTCTCAATTCCTGCTCCGGAAAAGGAGGACACCTGGCAGCCTCGGAGTACCGTCTCCGAGCTAAACGTCAAAAAACGGGAGGCGCCTCTCTCTCCAGCAGTGTTTCGCTCTTGCACCTCATTTCTTCGAAGACACGGACTCGAACGACTCCCTACTTCTCACTCAGTAATGATTTGGGGATCGCCAGGCTTGACCTTTCCGCAGTCCGATTTGACGAAGTGACCGCTGGATTTCGTGGTCGAGTCGCTCGATTTGTCCTTATTTACCATCTTCAATGTTGTTGTTCCCCGCGTGTGTTCTGAATCCACGAGTTCTAACACCTGGTGTACACTCGTCTCAATGTTCTGGTGGCTGCAGGAAATATCTACTGTCATGCCGTGGCTGGTGATGTTCTGGCTTGCCAGCTTACAGCCGGGATGGGTGCTGGCCTTGGTTAACATCTCGGCGAAGTTTTTTTGGGTGACGCAGTCAAGGACGCGAACGCTGGGTGTGCCGTCATCGTTGTAGGCGGTGCTTTCCCAGAGCCCTTCCTTGATGGGTAGATTCTGGCCAAAGGCGCAGGCGGCGGCGCAAAGAAACAGGATACCGAGCAGAATATTCTTCATAAGAACCTCCGTTAAGTTACGGCTCAACTTTGTACAGCGTCACCATTCCCGCGTCCATGTGGTCGTCGATGTGGCAATGGAACATCCAAATCCCGGGATCGTCGGGAGCCATGTCCACGGTCTCCATTTGTGCCTGCATGAGGGGAACGACATCGGTGCGTTTGCCGTCATGCAAAACCACGTTGCCGTGCCAGTGGGGCGTGTGCACGCTGAACTGCTCTCCGAGTGCGACCAGATACCAGCGGACCCGGTCGCCTTTCTTCATCGTCATCATCGGACCGGTGCCGTAGATGTAGCCGTTGATTGCGAATTTGGCATTGGCCACGGTAAATCCCGATCCAACACCAGAGAAGTTGCCTTCGTTGTCGACGGGTGCGAATTCGAGTTTTTTCACGCCTTTCGGATCCGATGTGAAGGTCTGGATGTTGTGGTCGAGATACCAGCTCACGTTCTCGTCGAATAGCAGATACAGGCAGACAAATTCACGATCCACATCCTTTGGTTTTCCATCGGCATCGGCCATGCCCCGTCGTGTAATGATCAATGCGCCAATCAGACCGCTGTCGACGTCCTTCAACTCATTTGTGTGGGAATGATAGAGCCAGACAATCGAACTGGGATCATTTGGTCCGGGTCCAGTGCGCTCGGGAACCTCCCAGGTATAAAGGTGCGTCTTGCCAGGAGGAACCGCATCGTCCTCTTTGTCAGTTCCGGAAGTGCCATCGTCGTAAAGCGCTCCCTCCGAGTCTTTCCGGTAGAAAACACCGTGTGGATGCATGCTGTACGGACGTGTAGCGTTGTTCTTGAAAAGAATGCAGATCGTGTCACCGACCTCAGCTCGCAGGATCGGGCCAAGAATTCCCGTGTGCTCCCACTCCGGAGGTCGGGGCTTGAGCCGGGTGAAGGTGTCGTCTGTATATTCGCGGTACAGGGCTTTGCGATAGACGGTTCCAATTCGGTGTGGTCCCCGTTCAGTGAAAACCGTCGAGTAGCCCTCGAACTTCATGCCCATCATCTTGTTGACACCACCTGGGGCGTAGTCCCAGTCCACCTCGTCCGCGGCAACGTAATACGTGCGAACTTTCGCAGTCTGCGTCTGCCCGAAGCAAGCGGGAATGGCCCATAGGATTACGACGATTAGGATTCGTTTCATATGATCTTCCGTGCCCCTCAAGTGACGTCCCCAGGTGGAAGTTGGCATCCCCCCGATGCCACTTCCCCCTGATGGCTTGTAGGCAGCCTTCCGAACCGGTGGTCGCCCGAATCGCTGCCCTGTGAGCATCAATCTGCAGGGACTTGTGCGGCGGGTCAAGGAAACTGTCCTTTAAACGTGCTTTAACTGATAAGTGTCACTCCTCGATAGGCTTAGGCCGTGTTCTTAACTCGGCTGTGCTACCATTTCTGGCCAAAGGGAAGCGCGTGCCACCCGGGGAACCTCACAAAAAGACCGTATACAGGTTTGGTCCGTTCCAGCTTGATGCCAGTAAGGCCACTCTCGCTCGCAACGGCAACCAGCTGAAGTTGCAAGATCTGCCATGCCGCCTGTTGGTAATCCTTGTGGAGAGGCCTGGAGAGATCGTCTCCCGCGAAGAGGTGCGGCAACAGCTTTGGCCCCAGAACACCTTCGTGGAGTTCGATAACAGCTTGGGAGTCGCGATCCGGAAGATCCGTGATGCACTCGGGGACAATGCGGAGGCCCCCTGCTATGTGGAAACGGTCCCGCGGCGAGGCTACCGGTTTTTGGCGCCCGTCACTACGGTCGCAGAATCACAGGATCCGGTCCGCCCCGTCACAACTGCAGCGGAAAGACCGCCACTTTCTTCGCTCGGAGCGGAAACACGCTCAGCCGTTTCACGCCGGCATATAGCAATTGCCGCATTCCTAGTGCTTGCGATCTGTGGCATTGCTTATCGATTCCGTCTTCCGCGGACTAGGACAGAAAACAAGACTTCGGCGGAGACCAAACTTCCTCCGGTACACCTTCGACGATCTGTAGCCGTGATGGGTTTTCGCAATTTGCCTGGACGTGCCGAGGACAACTGGCTCTCGCCGGCCTTTGCAGAAATGCTCGGTACCGAGCTCGCCGCTGATAGCGCCCTACGTATGGTCTCGGGTGAGGACGTGGCGCGCGCAAAACGAGAACTCCCCTTGACTGACGAAGACAGCCTGGGGAAAGAGACCCTTGCACGGCTCCATACGAATCCTGGAGCAGACGTAGTCGTACTTGGCTCGTATACGCCGTTGCCCGGAAACGGAGAAAGGCGGATCCGTCTGGACGTTCGCGTTCAAGACACCGAACATGGCGAGACCATCGCAGAGCAGGCCTTCGTCGGAAACGAGGATGATCTGTTTGAACTCGTTAGCCACGCAGGTACATCCCTGCGTCAGAGCCTGGGAGCAACGCCGGTTTCAGGAGAAGCAATCGCGCAGGCACGAGCCGCTCTGCCTTCGAAACCCCTTGCGGTCAAGCTCTACACGCAGGGACTGGAGCATCTGTGGGCGTTTGATTTTGTAAAAGCCCGGGATTCTCTCATCCAGGCTGCAGCCGTCGAGCCCGAGTTTCCGTTGACACACGCTGCTTTGTCCGATGCATGGGATCACCTCGGCTACAGCCTAAAGGCCCGGGATGAGGCGGAACGTGCCCGCGCTCTTTCCGGGCACTTGGGGCCAGAGGATCGTCTGCTGATCGATGGTCAGTACTACGCCACCATCCAAGATCGGAAGCGAGCCATCGATTCGTATCGACAACTTTTTATACAGTTCCCGGACAGTTTGGACTACGGTCTTCGCCTCGCCAATGAACAGCGATGGGTAAATCCTGCAGATGCTCTGCATACTCTGGAAACTCTCCGGCATCTTCCGCTTCCTGCTAGCGGCGACCCACGGATCGACTATCTGGAAGCACGCGCTTGGGTTAATAACGATGTCGTCAAGGCGCAGGCTGCCTCCCGGCGCGCCATCGAAAAGGGGAATGCTCAGGGTTTGCAACTATTCGTCGCACGGGCCTACGGAATTCTCTGTCAGATCGGCAATGGCGGTTCCACCGCCCAAGACTGTGACGATGCTCGAAAGAGGTACACCGCAGTCGGCGATCGCGACAACGCAGCTCGCACCACGGCCGATTTCGCCATCTTCTACTATGAACAGGGTGACCTGGATCGTGCAGAAGCGATGTACCGGGAAGTGATCAAGGTCTTTCGTGAGATCGGTGATCTCGAGGGCGTCACCACCGCCTCCGCTAATCTGGGCGATATTTCTCTGGCTCGCGGGAATCTGGCGGAAGCGGCGCGGAGGCTCTCGGACGCGATTCCAGGCTACAAGGAAATGGGAGCTAAAGACGGCGTGGCGCTTACCATCGCCGATCTGGCCAAGATTGCGAGATTGCGTGGCGACCTGAAAGCAGCTCTTACCGGTTACAAGGAGGCCCGAGCCATTGCGCAAGAAATCGCTGACAAACAAGCCGTGGCCTATGCGCTAGCCGGAGCCGGAGACGTGCTTGCGGATCAAGGGGATTTGCAGGCAGCTCGCAACTCTCACGAGGAATCGCTGACTCTCTGCAAAGAGATTGGGGATAAGCAAGCCGTCGCGGAAACGGAACTAGCCTTGGCGCGGCTGTCGATTGAGCAAGGGCATGCTGCCAATGCCGAAACTGTAATCCGTAAAGCCAAAGAACAGTTCCATCAAGATCAGCAGGCCGATGACGAATTTGCCGCCGGCATTGTGCTGATCGATGCCCTGCTGGCCGAATCCAAGCTTCCTGAAGCCGAGTCTGAGGCGGGACAGGCTAAGTCACTGGCGGATAAAAGTGCGAACACACTACTCCGTTTGCAGTTTGAAATGATGTCTGGTCGCGTACAAGACTTGTCAGGCCACTTCCGAGCGGCAAGCGAACAACTACAGAAGACGCTTCGAAGCGCTCATTCTCATCAGCTTTTGGAGCTTGAGTTCGAGACGCGGCTAG
>Ga0210393_10001897_pt1 | contig 17349 bp, 8 predicted proteins | sample IncBWC27OmetaG_FD_160068 | JGI IMG/M metagenome (GOLD analysis project Ga0210393, IMG submission 160068) | Forest soil microbial communities from Barre Woods Harvard Forest LTER site, Petersham, Massachusetts, United States - Inc-BW-C-27-O ... | reverse complement strand
ACGGTCGTGAATATGCGGTGTCGGAGCCAGCAGTTTTCCCGCATCAGGCCCTGGCCTATCGCATAGACGGCCGGTTGACCCAGCCGTGCAAAATATGCGGCGAATGCGTCTGCGACAGGCGACTCGGCGACTCTCATTTCATTGACCATGTCACGCATGACAGGGGCGATTTCCGGATACCCAATTTGGATGATCCGCTCCGCGCCTGCGATATCATTCGCATTCGCCGGCATCAGCCGCATCAGTTCTTTTCGATTCATCATCTCTTCATGTCTAACTGTTTTTAAGTTGTCCTGCCTGCCTCGAACAGTCGTCTGTCCGGACCGGGTATCAAGCCTGGCTCCCTCCGCTACGCGAAGCCGAGGAGTGCGGCGACGATACAGAATCGAACGCCGGCCGCCTCGGAGGATATGCACACGTCGGAAGAAGTGATTTCATCTTGTTTTTTCGCGCCCGGTCGATGTGACCGACGCGCCCCCCATTCGTTGTCGGATTCTGGCTGCGAAAGTGAACGTGATTGAAGGCACGAGCGAGCGTCAGACTTGCCCTGGTGCACCAGCTCAAACTTCTGATTCCAAGAGCTTCTGTCACTGAGCTAAGGGTTTTCCCTTATTCGACGGTTCTTAAGAACTCTGATTCTTCCGATAACGCGCTCTGCAACCGCATTTCATTTGCTTTAGCGCAATTCCCGCGGGAGAATCCTGGCTACTCACCGGGTCAGTGTCTGCCGGCCAGGCGCTTCCCATCTCAGCCCGGTACGATTCGCAATTGATCGAAGTGCGCGCCGCGTGATTCTCCGCGTGACGCCGACCTGTAGGCAGCGTTCGCGCCAGCCACGTCATCAGCGATCGAGGACCAAATTATGACTCATCGCGACGAGTCCCCCATTCGTCTCCCCTCATGGACAGTGGATCGACGTGATTTCCTGATGGCCGCAGGGCAAACCGCCGCACTCCTTGCCCTTGGGCCTGCCAAGTTCGCGAACGCACAAATTGACCCCGCCGATTTGAGTTCAATTGCCCCGATCCCGCGCGGCCGTGCGCTCGTTATCGGCATCAATAAGACGGCGGGAGTGCCCAACGATCTTGTGAATCCAGTCAACGATGCGAAAAACTTCGTCCACTGGCTTGTCGCAAAAGGACGCGCGAAGCCGTCAGACATCACGTTGCTCTTAAGTCCGGTTCCGAATGCGGCCCCCGACCGACAGATGGCCTTAGGGGAGGCTACAAGGCGTGAGATCACATGGGCGATCGAATCGCTGCCCTCTCAAATGGGGACCGGGGAGCGATTCTACTTCTATTACTCGGGACACGGCGTCGCATATCCGGTCCCGCAGATGTTCACATCCGAAAGTGACCCGCAAGATTCGATCGTTCCCTGCGATTTCCTGAATGGAAATCCGAACCCGATTCCGCTCGCGTGGATCTACGACTACATCTGGCATCTGCCGTTCAAGGATGCCTTTTTCCTGTTCGACGCCTGCCGAGTACTGGACGAGACTTACCAGCCAGCGCGCGGTGGCCGGCCGCCGCAGCGCAATCTTCGTCACGAAGCCCCTAGCGAATTTGCCGGCTATGCCACGCGGCCGGGTCAAAAGACCCCAGATATTACTGGAGGTTTTACGGACATCCTGCTCCGGGAGTTGCTCACGGGGGCAGGCACGTCGAAGTTACCTCAAGATTCTCGCTATGTGATCATGTGGGAGCGTCTGGTCGCGTTCCTCACAAAGTATTTCTCGGACAACCCCACATCGATCGGAAATGTTGGCGGAAATCCAGTCTATCTGCAACCCGAGTTCAAGCCGATTTACAGCGTTGGCATGCAATCTCCTGTTTTGACCGTTTTCAAAAAAAGTGAAATTCCCAAAGTCAAGTTGAGTCTCGATGTCGCTCCCGCGAGTGCGGTCGGCGCACTCGAAATTCAAATCGTCGGGGAGGATGTGCAAATCAACTGCCCGCCATCCCCTAAGCCGGCGGGTTTGACATACGAATTGCTTCCGCAGACATATTTCGTTTCCGTGAAGAGTCCAGGGTACTCCGACTCCAAACCCAATCATAAAATCGACCTCGACTCCGACCGAACTCTCAAAATCTCACTCACGCCTGCAGCCGCGGCTGTTCCGCAGATCGTTTCTAATCCGCCAATGCATGTCCCGCTGGCCGCGCCGTCGCCGCATCACGCTGCACCGTCGCCGCATGCCCCAGCGGCGATGCGGCCCGGCCCATCTCCGGTCGTCCCGACTCCGCCGACGTCGTCCGGAGCGCCCCCGATCGCCCCGCTTCCGACGATCGGTCCAGCTCCATCGGCCTCCGGCGCGCTCCACGTCACGTGTGGCGATTCCTGCTCCGTCATCGAGCTTCGGACGATGTCCGGCCAACCTCTAGGTCGTGCTGCGAGTACCGGTATCGGCAGCCTAACGATCGGGAAACTCAAGGCGGGCATGTACCGACTGCAGTCGACCATTGCAGGCGGCACGACGTCTGAAGAGGTCGTGAACGTTGTCAGGGGCGCGAGTGAAGAAATCCATCTTGCATTTACTCCGCCTCCGCTAACCGCTCCTGCGGCCGAGATTGTCAAGACATTGGGCGTGCTTTCATCTAAGCCGCTTTGGTCAAAGGAGCTCGAGTCCGATACTTTTTCGCCGACCATCCTGGCGCTTGCAGCGCGGGTTACCGACCGCAGCTCCGAAGCGCGGTCGGCTGCTGCGAAAATCGGACTTAAGACATTCGAGGGTAGTACGGGAGGGATTCGCCTCATCGCCGCCTCGGAGGATGAGTCACCCGCGTCTCGAGCAACGCTGGAAAAACTGAGTTTCCAGATAGCGGGGCTCAACGGCGAAGACAGTCTTTTTAAGAACCTCGAAATTACGAAGTCTGCGCTGCCTGGCATCGGCTTGATACACGCCGAGAAGCCTCCGGGCACTTATCGCCTTCGTTTCCGGAATGGTGACAGCAAGCCAGTGGACATCGCCATTTTTGTTCTGACGGAACGCATCTGTGAATTGATCTTTTATTTCAATAAACGGGGCCGAATCCAAATGACGCAAATGGCGCCCCGCATTCGTTCGACCGCCCCAATCGATCCCAAGTCGATTCGGCTGCTGGATCGATTCGAGCGACTGGTTCAGGCCGGCCAAAGCCGGGCCGCAGCGATCCTCTTCAATCACTTGGATGGCCCTCCGGATCCCATCGTTGGCGCCGCGATGCTCCACCTAATTTCTCAACAAGGAAACCCGAAAGCTCTTGGCAAAGCCGCCAAAGCCCTGGAGAAATTGGCCCCTGGCTTACCAGACACGTACGTGGCTCTCGGCGGTGCTTTCGACGCAGGCGGAGTCGCAGACAAAGCGTCTGCGAGCTACTTACAAGCGCTTCGCGGCGGACTCCCCATCCTCCAACCGTTCATGAGCCTTTTGCGGAATGGGATTGACCGTCACAAGATAAGACATCCCCTCGTTGATTTGGTGCGCGACGCGGACGACCAACACATTCCGATGATGCTCTGGGCTGCCTGGCAGCCGGAGAAGGTTGACTCGTGATCCACCCTCGCTTCGGCTCGCACCCTGACGTGCGTTCAAAGAACGGTTTTTTCCTCTCTCAGGAAAAGGACACCAATGAGTACTTCGAGGCTGACTCAACTCCCGCAACGACTGTTCCCTTCCCGGCTCGGATTGCGATGCCTGGTCCTTTTTACGGCTTCCGTCCTCTCAGTAAACACGTCGGTCGCTCAGGTTGAGCCAAAGGACCAAACTCCGAAGGTGATCTTTAAGCCCGATCGGCGGATTTGCACGAACTCACCCACGGGTGGACCCCACTACCCCGGCCTTGCAGGAACCGGCCAGCATCTAACAAAGGCACTATTCGATCAAAACAAACTTTGGGGCAACGGGCAGCAGGTTGTTGTTCGATTCTTAAATGGGGCCGATGATCCGCGAATCGTCGCAATTCAGGGCAAGGTCCGCCAGCTTGCCTCCGAGTGGTGCGACTATGCAAATCTGACGCTGACGTTTGTTGACAGCGGCAACAGTCACGTCGCGGTCAACTTCGTGCCATTTGTGGATGCAGGCGGCAGCTACAATGGTTACGGCGTGTACAACTCTTTTGTGGGCACCGACGCGCTCAACTTCGGCCAAAATGTGCCGACGATGAATCTGATCTTCGACCCGGCTCTTGAGAACAATCCGGCGTTCGCCCAACAGGAATACGAACGAGTGATCCGGCACGAATTCGGACATGCGATTGGCCTGATTCACGAGCACCAGCGTCCCGATGGGCTTCAATGGAACAAAGAGGCCTTGTATTCGTATGCCGAGCAAGCCTGGGGCTGGAATAAGCCGATGGTTGACCAGCAGATTATCGCGACAGAGAGCGGCAACTTCACCGGCACGATTTTCGATGTGCATTCCATTATGGAATACGAATTTCCTGCCGGGCTGGCGACGCTCAACAATCAGCCGTTCAGCGCGCCCAACAATATTAAGCTGAGTCCCTTCGACAAAGTCGCTGCTTGCCGCACCTATCCGACCCCGTCCGCTGACCTGATCGCCGAGGAGCCGCTCGAAGTTGGAGTGCCGCTGCAAAGCACTGTTGCCATGGCCGGTCAAATCGCGCGGTTTCGATTCACTCCGGGGGCAGACGGCGCTTTGACAATTGAAACCAGCGGAGCAATTCCGACGCTGGTCGCATTGACAACTAAGGAAACTCCAACACAGCTGTCATACGTGATCGGCGCCGCGGAGTCACCGACATCCTCGAACACTTGTACGATGAAGATGCCGGGGCTTAAAGCAGGCACGGAGTATCACGTCCAAGTCCGGCATCAAAAGCCGCACAGCGGGACCGGACAATTCGCAATCGTCCTGAAGAATTGATCCTCCCCGCCGAGAGCAGCCCAGACTTGTCCGGGCGGGCCCAGCAGACGATCCCTCCGGCAATTCCGATTGTTCGGATTGTAATGGCGTGGACTCCCATCCAGGAGCCCATCTCGCAAGTATTGTGGCGAGGCTCTTTAGGGACAAGGAGGTGGATCCGATTGTATTGATGGTACCCAATGGAATGGGTACGAAAGTTTAGAAAGCTAAAACCACAAATAGACTGTGAATCCGTTTATGACCTCACGGATGTGGCAAGTAACCGGAGTCGTTCTTTTTTTGAACTTATGCGGTTGCACGACGTCGCAACTTCAATGTAACACGATCAATCAGATGTCAACTGTCCACGACTTGCAGCAGCAGCAAGTCTTGGACAATTTGGCAATGTTCATCGAGAATCCGCAGGCTTATCCCTATTATTCGATGGTGACTCAGGGCACTGCCCAGATCACCGACACCGGGACGTTGGCAGTCACGACCGGTTTTGCGCGGACGAGCGGTCAGTTTTTGTTTAGCTCGTTAGGGATCAATCCTACCGCCTCGCGGCAGCTAATGGGGTCATGGCTTGTCAACCCGGTCAACGACTCGATCAAGTTGACCATGATGCGATGCGTCTATCAGCGAGCCATTGCCGGCTGTTTGGGTGTGACTCCTTCGACGTGCCCTAACTGCGACAACCTGTTTCGCGCGTTCTACGGCAAGCCGCCGGTCCAGCCGGCTCCATCGGGTGCGGGTCCTGCATTTGCACCCCCCGCGCCGAGTCCGTCGGTGCCCTGGCCGGGCGGAGAGCCGACAGCATCCTTCGCACCCGCCGCAGCGCCTCCTACCGCGGGGGGGCCCGCAGCCGCTCCCCTGCAATCACCGCACGTGGACGGAATTGTGACTCCCTATTGTCTCGACTTCGGATACTGTTGGTTCTGCTGTGGCCACAAGCTTCCTAAGAACTGTCATTGCCAGCTGGTCGGCCACTACTGCAACACCTATGTTTGGGTCCCCGACGAAGGTCGCGACCAGCTCACCAAGCTCACGCTGCTCATTCAGGACATCGCGTTCTACGACCCGCCTGCTCCTCCGAGTTCCGGTGCGCCTGTCACGCCATCGCACGCAATACCCTACAGGCCTCCGACAGGCCGCATGCCAAGCGTCTATCCTTACACGAGCTTGGGTGAAGCTCAATTGCTGCGAGCTGTCACGCCTTCCACTGTCCCAATACCGGGTAGTTGACCGGCATCGCATTTCAAACTGAGGCGGCATCGCCGTGTCTAACCGAATGCAGAGGCGAGCGAGCGTATTGGCCCATGCATTGTGCGCCCTCCGATCTGATGTTTTGGCCCAGTTGAGGTAGCGATTTCACGACAATGAGGTGAGCTAGAAGCCGCGTCGGTCGCATCGAGAATGCCCAAACGCTAAATGTGCAACTTGCGTCGGTCCGACACATCGACGCATTCACCGAACAGAGCTACCGTTGAACGGACTCCAAAGTCGCAGCTGTGCGTTCGACTCTCCCCAAGGCCGCCTTCCAGCGGTTCCATTAGCTTCGATCGCTGTGTTGATCGCCGGTCACCTGATCCCCTTAAAGTCGGGATGCCGGGCTGCCGTGCGATTCTGTTTCTGCAAGCCGCGAACTCGCGCCGAAGCCCCGCCCGAACGCTGATGTCTTTGGAGCCGCAGTCTGCCAATCGCGACGCCCTCCAATCGAAATGGCAGGCCAGCGAGCAAAGGTTAAACAAATCTACGCGAGCACCGGCTCGGGGCGCGAGTTGCGCGCCTAGTGGCGAGAAAGTTGGACGCCGAACAAGATGAAATCGAGTTCCTGCTCGGACTGGGCCACCGCATCGGCGCTCACTCGCATCCGCGGCCACGAGTCGGGTACCGGGCGGGCCAAACGGCGGGTCGCTCGCGATCGGAGATCGACGGCGAAACCCTTGGCAGAGCCAAGAATCGTCCCCTCATGAGGTTGCACCACTCGCGGCGTGGAACCCGCGAGAAGACTCACCCGCTCGTGGGTCACGCACTCCTCCCTGCTTCACGGCAGGGCACGGCCGCGGCGCGGGACGAGACACGGCGGCGAATGCCGCCGGACGAGTTGCGTTGCCTCTCAACAAGGAGGCGCTGCCGAAGCGAGATTTTCACTGTTGCTATAATCCCGCGAATCATGAGCCGGTACCCGCAACCCGATAACGAGGACGCATTCGAGCAAATGTGTCTCCGCTTCTATCGGAAACTTTGGAAGAACGAGAGTCTCATCCTGTACGCCAAACGCGGCGAGAACCAGGACGGCGTGGACATCCATGATCCCCTCAGCCTTAAGCCCAATCGAGCCGTGCAATGCAAGCACCACGAGCCGACCAAGACGCTACCGCCAGCTGAGATCAAGAGGGAGGTGCGCAAGGCTGAACAGTCCATGTTGCCTATAGAACGCTACGTCATCGCCACAACTGCCAAGAAGACCAAGAATGCTCAGGATACGGCCATCAAACTCAACAACCGACCTGAGAGTGAGAGGAGGTTTACGGTCGAGATTCACTTCTGGGAGGACATCTGCGAGCGATTAAGCGAATTCTCGCGTTTTCAAGCGGAGTCGATCGTGGCTGGGCACGATGCAATGGCGGAACTCGTTGGTTCGCTCTTGCAAGACCCAGATGTTGCCTTGGTCGCGACCCGTGCCCTCGGCATTCGACGCCAAGATGCCCCATCTGGCACCTTCGGAGAGATCGAGCGATTGCTCAATGACCGCGAGCTTGAGGCTGCGCAACATGAGCTCGACAAGCTTCCGACCGGCGACGCACTCGCTGCACTGTCGAGTGACGATCAGTACAAGATCCTGCGCCTCCGCGCGAAGCTCGCTTTAGAAAGCGGCTTCTTTGAATTGGCAAGCCAACTGTTTTTGGCCGCGTTCGACAAACGACCGGATCTTGAGCAGTCAAAACACAATCGAGTGCTCGGCTACGCCTTAGTCCATGACTCAAGCAAAGCCTACGAACTGGCGTGCCAATACCTTGCGGAGGGTTTGGCAACGCCGGTCATGCTCGGCCGGTTGGTCGAAACCGCGTCGACGCGCGACCAGATCCTGGAGCGCTTCCAGCTATTTGAACCGTACCTGGCGACCGATCAAGACCTTAACGTCGCTCTATCTCTTAAGTTCTTGCGATTGGGTGATGATGCAGGGGCGACTGATGCGGCGGCCCGCGCCTTAACAATCGCGCCGCAGTCTCCTCACTCGAACTTTGTTGCAGCCCTCACTGCGCATAATGCCGCGGTCAAGGGCGACTGGCGTGAGCGGAAGGCAAAGCTCAGTCGGGCGATTGCTCATTACGATGTCGCATTACGAGAAGCAATTCAAAATAAGTACGCCAATCTTCTTCCGGAGATTCTCGTCAATCGCGCTGCCGCCCACATGCTGAACGGCGATAGGACCAAAGCAGCGGACGATTATCGGGCCGCGGCGGCTCCGGCCCGCACAACAACAGCATACGCGGCTCGCGCCGTGTCGTTCTTTTTGCATGAGCAGCAATTCGACAGTGCGTGGGAGCTCTTGGGCAGCCTCGATCGAAACACGCAAGAAGGCCGCTTCCTCACCGCAATCACTGAGTTCCATACTACGACCGATGTCGCACAGCGTCGTCGGTATCTCGAAGCCTTGCGGGAGCTTGCGCAAGAGTACTGGCCGAGGGCAGGTGAGTGTCGTCTGCATGGCGTGAACGGCGCATTGTTGCTCAAAGATCACGCGTTGGCTCGCAGCTTTGTACCCGAAGAATTCCAGCGTGCCCAACCATTTCAGGCCTACACAGCGCTCGCATGGATCGACGTGGAGGACGGCCAGGACGACGCGGCATTGGCCAACGCCAATCGAGCCCTTGACCAAAGCCCACATGATGCGCATCCCACAGATCTCCGACTGTTGGCCGACATCCTTAACAGGCTCCATCAAGATGCGAAAGCACTTGATCTCCTTGAGCAAGTGGCGACGCCTGGAGTGTTCAATGAAGATATGCAACGTTTGGTCATTTGTGCTCAACGACTCCAACGACATGACCTGCTCTTGCGCGTCTGCCGCGAACTCCGCGCGACTGGCCAACAAGATGAGTCCATGAGACGCGCCGAAATCCAGCTCTTGTACCGTTATGCACCAGCGCAGGGAATCGAAGTGGCAGACCACTTCATCGCAACAAGCCCCGCCCCCGCCTATTTTCTTGCGTTCAGAAACATGCTGGCCGTTCGTTTCAACGAGCGCGAGCGCCTGGTACTGGAATCGTCACGCTTGCCGTCGCCGGGGCAGCTCTCGCCGAAAGAATCGCGTCTGGTCGTAATGCCCTACGTGTCCGTTGGCAGATACACTGACGCCGGGCGGTTTCTCCATGCACAGCTTCGGCTCTATTTTGAGGACGAAGCTGCCCACGGCAATTTCGTCGCATTCTTTCTCCAGCACGGCGAGAAGACATCGCTCCGCGAACCCCCCGCCGTAGTTACTTCTGAGAGCGCCGCCTTGCTCAGCGTCGAGAAAGGCCCCGAGCGATGGGTGGTCATTGAGAATGAGAACCCGCTGTCGAGCCGAGGCGAGTTTGCCGAGACGAGTGAGGTCGCGTCCCGACTTATCGGACGGGCGATTGGGGATGTCATCGAACTGCCAGGATTAGCACTCAGTGAAAAAGCAACCGTACGAGCGATCCAGACGAAGTTCGTTCGCGCATTTCAAGATAGCCTGACACATTTTCACCAACGTTTCCCTGATACGCCGTTCCTTCAGCAGGTGCATGTCGGAACGGGTAATGAGTTCGATCCAGCGCCGATCATTGCGACCTTGAAGGAACGGCGTGCGTTCGTCGAAAAGTGCTTCGAGGTCTATGCGACCGAACCTTGTCCGCTCTATCTATTTGCAACAAGAGTCGGCATTAGCGAGCTGGAGGCCATCAAGGCATTGGCTCACCGTCCCGGTTCAGTGGTTAAGTGCAGCGAGACCACACCATACGAGTTCGCACAGGCTGTCCAGGTCGGGCTGTCAGTCGAGCCGATCGTGATGGACATCTCAGCAATCGTCACGCTCACCCTACTTGATGCTTGGCAATATGTGGATCCCACAAAGAAATACATTGTGTCTCAAAACACTAAGGACACCGTCAATGGGTGGCTTCAAGAAGCCGCAGATGTGCGTCTGCAAGAAGGCGGCCACGTGTCGGTCACCGAGCATGGCGACCTGGTGTTTCAAGACTCCACGGAGGACCAACGCAGTCGACGGCTCGCTGAACTTGAGAAGATGCAAAATCTGGTCGAGACGCACTGCGACTCCCGATCGTCGGAGGGTATGGCAGCGCTGGCGCCAGAGAGGCGTCGCACCTACGAGCAGGTTGTCGGGTTTCATAACATCGAATCCATGAGCTTGGCAAAGGAATACGACGCGCTCCTATGGTCGGATGATCTTGTGCTCGGGCTCATTGCCCAGGCCGACTTCGGGGTGAAACGCATTTGGACGCAACTGGCCCTGCGCTGCTTTGTCGACTCGGGCTCCGCGTCGATAGGGGACTTCAACCTTGGCACGGCCAAGCTCGCGGCGTGGGATTATGTCAACACAGTGTGGTCTCCAGAAACGGTTATCAGTGCCGGCCACGAAACACATTGGGAAACGCAGGAATGGCCATTCAAACAATGCATCGACTTGATTGCGAAGGCCCCATTGCCCATAGCGGCAAGAGCGAGGATCGCACTCGAATGCCTTAAGCTCCTTCGCCGGACCAGTTGCGTCGAACTTCGTCAAAGTGCGGTAATCCAGGCCATCCTCACGGCCGTCGGTAACCGTGAGGCGGTCGTGTGGATGGCTCGTCATGTGAACGAAGAGTTTGCCCTCGATCGCCAGTCCGCGATGTTTCTACGGCCAGAGTTTGAATACTGGCTCAGATCGCACTTAAGCTAATACGGCCCGCGCGGAAAGGATACCAGCGCGGCCCGGGGGGAGTCCCAACGGCGACTGCCGCCGGAATACTGGCGCAGACATATTTCGGTCGATGTGACCGGCGCCTTTTGTCTAGATGGTTGAGGCGAACCCGACCCCCGTCTGAGACCATTTCCTTCAGGCCCGTTCTGGAGGTGGCTGCGGGGTAGTTCTGACACAACCTGCGAAGCCCGTAGCGTTCCGGAGCCGGACATTGGGTCCCGCGATTCCAAACTACGCGTTCGGCAGAGCGAGGGACTCATTGCCCTTGCTGACGTCCTTGCTGAGAATTTGCATCCAATCGGTTTCGAGCCGTACGAACTTGGTGTTCGCTGGCGTTGGGTGTGGCGAGGACCTTCCGCCAAAACTCGCGCGCACGCTCGAAGTCGTTGGTATCTTCCATTGACAGCCCACCGACGATCAGAGCTTCAATCCAAGTTGCTTCAAAAATGTCGGGGTCGTCGAAGGCTTTCCTCAACAAGGTATCCGCTTGGGCGTGATCCCCTGTCCTGCGCGACACATCCGCCAGGTCTACAAGCGCCATCGCCCGCGTACCCTCGAACAGAAACGGGGAGTCCAGTACAGCTTGTAGGTCAGTTCGTGCATCCTCCCAGCGTTCCAGGTCGCTCATGATTGCCGCGCGCTGTCGCCTCGCCTCCGCCTTTTGATGTGGAGTGATGTCCCATATCTCCAGGATGCGGCTCAAATCATCCAGCGCCGCTGGCACATTTCCAGTCGCAGCATGCGAGCGGCTACGCCGCACAAGGGCAATGTACCTGCGATCCGGTGATGTCTCTTTCAGAGCGAGAACTTCGGAGCGATCGCCGATCGCGTGCTCATGTTCTCCGCGTTCAACGTACACGTCGGCGCGGTTGTTGAATGCGCAAGCTCGCATTTCATCCGGTGCATCATGCGATTCGATCATCATGGTAAACACTTCGAAGGCATCGTAGGTCTTATCATCCACCCGCTGCACAATCGCGCGATTATGCAGGGCCATCTTCCCAATCAGGGAAGCGGTGCCGACGCGGGCGATGGCAGCGTCAAACTGCTCAATCGCCAAGCGGTTATCCTGAAACATCAAGGGAAGTGCGAGGTGATAGTCAGCGCGTGCCGTGGCCTCCTGCAACTCTCGCTCCTGGGGACGGTGGTCGGCGATCAAGTGCAACTTTTGCAGTTGCTGTTGGGCAAATTCGTCGGCTGCGCCTGCCTGAGGAATGAGATCGGCAACCATGTCCGCCCAGCAGTGCCGAGCCTCTACGGTATCGAGCGGCAGGTCGAAGAACGTTTGAATGGCGGGATCCCCTGGGAAATCAAGAGTGCAGCGGAGGGCCACGACCCGTACATCACTCGGTTGCCAGGACCACGCGGCGAGCTGCAGCGCCCGGGCATTTTGTCCGGCGATTCCTGCTGCAGACAATCGATCCAGGATGAACCGTTCGCCGAGGATATCCGGCTGCAGTCCGGCCAAGGTCGCGCCTGCTCCTCCCGCGGCCGAGGCCAAGTCGTTGTACAAGGCTTGGTCCAGCAGTCCGACATTGGGGAGCAGGCCTGTCACGCCGCTCGCCGCGAGATGTGCAAAACTCCCGGCCACTGGCATCAGACCTCCCGCCAGCGTGGCAAGGAGCAAGAGGTTGTCCATCCGCGTCAATGCGTCCGGCTCGGGCAGCAGTTGGCGACGACGCGCGGCCTCCCTGGTGAGTACTGTTTGCAACAGGTTCGGCTGCGCCGCGCTTATCTCTACGGCTTCGAGATAAAATGCAACGATCATGGCAAAGAGAGGGCGACCGCGGCGATCGTAACGGTACATCCGCGCGAGGAACTCGCGCGCTACTTGCGTATCCCAAATACCGTTCCGTGCAAGAACCACTTCTTCGGCGATCTGTAGGATCGCCGTGGGAGACATCCCAGGTAGTTCCAACGGATCGCCGTATTGGCAGGCAACAATTTCTGCTGACTCGCTCTGGCTTTCTTCGCGACAAAAACTCGTCCACCACGAACTCCTCTCGCGTTCCACCAGGAGGATTCGCACCGGCTTGGTGAATTCGGAGGATGTGCGAGTTAAGATGAGCACAATCTCACCCACTTCGGCTGCCCGGCTGGCAACGTAATCGATAACGATCAGGGTCTTCTGAATCGGTGAGAACTTTGACCAGTCGAATTCCGTTTTTGTCCGACTTAAAAAGCCCGCGTGCCATTCGTCGCGGACTTGCCGACAGAGCTCCAGAGCCAGCCGACTCTTTCCACTCCCCGCATCGCCGGTCATCAGCAGCCATGAAAACTTCGACTCCGTGTTAAGGAATGCCCCAAGCCGGCTTTGCTCCGTGTCACGACCCACGAGGCTTGTGGCTCGCGATGAAAACGGCAGCCAGGCTTTGGCGGCGTCGGTTGCCGGAATGGACAGCGGCAGGGGGGCTTGCAGGTACTCAGGAAAGATGGACGGCAGCGACTGGATGACATGTTGATGAACTCGCTGCAATTGCGTTAGGTCGCTGATGGCCTGCGCCGATTGGAGTGCGTCGGCGAAATCGAGGACATCGTGTTGCCAATCGAACTCGATGCCCGGACAATCGGCATGAACGGTGTACTTCTCTTGTTTTGGGATCAGCAAGAACACTTTGAGGTGCTTGACTGTATCAGCTAGCTTATGGGCTTTTGCGCACTCCACGGTTTTCGTGAGTTTGGCGGAACCCTCCTCCGATGTGACCTGCACTCCCAATCCCAGCGGTTCATCGACCAAATCAATGCACGGATAGTTCGCCGTGACCTGATTCGTACTGACGAGGCTCCAGCCGTGAATGCTGTTCAGCAACCCTGAGACGAAGTCTTCCGCGTGGACATTCGTGTCCGTGAGATTCAGGGTCCCACCCGGCCGGACGTAATTCTGATAAACCGCCAGGCCCTTACGGATGTCATCGATCATCGCTTGGCGTTGAAGCATCGTTCCTCATCATCCGTTACAGGCGATCCTTGCCGCTACGGCGTCCGGCTCTTCGATCGTTGCAGGCCAATGTCCCGATCATGATCGCAATACTCAGCTGGGGCGCAAACACAGCGACCCATTTGGAAGTCGCGGCGTTGGAGCCCCGAGTTTACCGGATCAAGTTGGCGGCCACAGTGATCACGAGTTGGGGATTAAGTGACTGCTGAAAATTGGCGTCGTCAATGTTTTTCTTCCCGAATGGGTGGCCTGTCGCTATCGCCAGCTGGATCGCCTTCGGCTGATCAACCGTTTTGAAATGGTGAATCTGCTTCGGTCCGACACGCCGACGCGCGGTCTCGGTGCACCTGAGCGTGCGGAACTGGCGATTGCATTTCGAGAACAAAGTCACTACGGAACGGACCCGCTCAACCGGGCGCGAGATTTGTGAAAAGCCAATTCACGTAAGGCACGGATTGGGGTTGGCTTCGGAACCGATTCGGTCGGCCGGTTCGACGTTGAGCGGTGCGGATAAGTCGTTGCTCTCCCGGTTTTTTCGGTGAGCATCGCTTGATGCCGACGGAATGCGCATGTTAGGGTTTCCACCAATTCGACCCATCTCAGAGTACGAAGGAAACACATCGCAAAGAGGAAAGACTTCAATTTGTCAGAGGCCATCCGGGAGCACAGGAGGGCCACCGAACCACACGGCCAAGGAGGCATTTGAGGCCATTGGCAAGAGCGCAGGCCACAAAATCAACGAAGGGACGTTCAAGTCCACGTTTTACAAGCTTGCCGGCCAAGGCAAGCGCCGGGTGGTGCGTCGTCGAAAGCCTGGCGCTAGCGCCGGCATTGGCGATGGTGCAGGGATCATCGCTCAGGCCCTTGGCTTCATCAGACGTGCCGGCGGGATTGAGGAAGCAAAGCAGATTCTCTCCGAGCTTGAGGCCGTGAAAGAACTCTAAGAGCACAACCGCAAAGGTGTTCCGCTTGGCCCCGACGTCGCTCGGGGCTTTTGCATTTATCCGTGACGAAGGGGCGTTAGGCGAGAAGGTGAAGGAGGTGTCTTGGATCACTAAATGGCCGGTAAGGTTTGAGCCGGGATGATCGTTAGGAAGTGCGGGTCGTCTCCGGCGATCGTTGAGTTCGCCTAAAGTGGACTCGTGCGAAGCGCAACAGAAAAGTGAATGGTTAACGAGAGTTGTTGCCTCTGCTCGAAAGTTCTTGCGCGATGTGTCTATTCGCGCTATTCTGTCCGAAACGGATGGAATGGATATGCGACAGATCAATTCAACGGATTTCAAAAATCACCTCGGCGAGTTTCTCGACCTGGCCAGAGACGAAGCGCTGATGGTCAGCAAATCCGGCAAGCCGCTGGCGGTCGTCATGTCGGCGGAGGAGTACGAGCATTTGCAGCGTCTCAAAGACGCGTACTGGCTTGCTCGCGCGCAGGAGGCGGAGACCCGCGGTGAGTGGGTCGGCCATGACGAAGCGATGCGGTTGTTGACCGAGCGGCTCAAGCGAGCCGAACGAGACGGCTGGTTCTGGAGAAGTCGGTCTACAAGGAGTTGCCGACTCTTCCCGCCAAGCAATACCGCCAGGTCGTCAGCGCGATCTTCGATCTTCTTCAGGAACCGTATCCGCATTACTCAAAACGACTGCAAGGCATTGTCGTATCTGCGATCAGGCAAGCGCTGGAAATGCAGTGCTGTGGTAAGGCTCTTGCACCCCGTGCTCAATGCGGCGAGACAAGCAGGAAGCCTTGGACGACGTTTACCCGCTCGGACTCGAATCCGTAAGTGGCCTGTTAGCCCCGCCAGCCTTATCCTCAACCACTTGTCTCTCGGGTGTGGGCTTCCTAGGGATAACTCGCTGCGTGGCCGGCGATGGCCTTCGGCCTCGCCGCCGGGCCATCCAACGTTTGGCTAAGGCATGGCCAATGCAGTCGGCCAAATCGAACCAAATCGTGTCGGTCATGCTGGGTCTCCGTTTGGGTCTTGCAAACAAAGAAAGCCCAGCTCAACGCTGGGCTTTCTGACTGGCATCAATGCGTGGACAAACTAACCGGCGGCTTTGTCAGGACCTCCTTCCTCATTGTTTTGAGACATCACTGCCCTTGTATATCGTCGCCAGGTCTCGTAGGCCGGGCCCAGACCCAACCCCGTGATCTTGGTGATTTCCTTCCATGTCACTCCAGCCGCCCGCATCTCGGCAATCTTGGGTGCCCATTCCTCCATACGACCCGGATGACCGAGGTCGATAACGAACTTCGGACTGTTGTGGGCCGTAGCAGAATTACGCATCCGCCGGGCAACGATTTCCGGGACCCGTCCCTCCAATGCTACGAGGATGACGTCCCAGGCGTTGACGTCGAACGTGAGCCGCGAGTAACCCCGTTTTTTTCCCGGTGCGACCACTGCTGAGGCTTCGATGCGCCCGATCAAGCGACGCAGCAGACGACCGGACCACGCCTGGTCCTCGCGGAACAGACCCGGGATATCTTTGAGCTGCTGGCGAATCCACTGCTCATTTGGGAATTCCACCGAGCTGGCAACGGCTTCTTCCGCAGCCTGAATGCTCCGCTTCAGCTCGGCCGCCTCAGCCTCTCGCTCACTGAGACGTTGGTTGAGAGCCTCGCTTGGGCGCATTTCTGGACTCTCAAGGCGGTTCAAGATGACGACGATCGCCTCCTCGAGCTCCCGCAGGTGTCGTTTTTCATCCGCCAGCTTTGCGGGCACCAATTGGAATTGCAGCTCGAGCGCGCTTCGCATAGCAGCGATGGCTCTTGAAATCCAATCGGGCCAAACCTCGAAGAGCTCGGTGAGGATCTTCAGGACCGCGTCTTCGGCCGCCTCGAGTGGAACCCGCGTTCGCATCGGACAAAGGCCTCCACCTTCTCCGCTGTCCGGGCACGCCAGGAAGTACTTGCCTCCGCGGCCTTGCTGCCACAGCCTCCGTTGGCAGACGCTGCAGACGACTAAGCCCCGGAGCAGACCCTGCGGGTATTCAACTGAGTAATGCACACGCGGCCCACGTCGCTTCTGACCAGGTTGCATGCCGAATTGCTTGGTGAGGTCGAGGAGCCGCTGTTGCGCGCGTTCCCAAAGATCCTGGGCGATGATGCGCAGATCAGGACGTTCCCGAACTGCCTTGCGGTCCTCCGGCACAGGCACTTGCCTGACTTTGCCTCGGGAATTGCGGATCGTCCGGGTCGCGCCCCAGCTCCACTTCCCAACGTACTTAGGATTGGCCAGGATGCGCCGGACCTGATGGTGGTGCCAGATCGCTTTGCCTGACCGACGTCCCTTCGAGACTTTGAGCTTGGTCAACTCGCGGGCAATCTTGTTGATCGACCACAGGTCTTTCACAAACCACTCGAAAATCTGACGCACCCATCGGGCTTCGGCTTCGTGGATTCGGATCCCTTTGACCGGCTTGGGGCCTCGCTGCACCATCTTCTGAGCCCAGTCCGGGTCGATGAAATACGATTCAAAACCGAAGCAGGTGTCCCCCGCAGATTTGTCGTCCAGCACCCGGCCGAGTTGCCCTCGATGGACACGCCGGCCGGTCTCGCGGATCGTCGTGCTGTTATGTAACTCCATCACTTTGACCCGCAGTTCCCAGCCAACCTCATTG
>Ga0210393_10001894_pt1 | contig 17378 bp, 12 predicted proteins | sample IncBWC27OmetaG_FD_160068 | JGI IMG/M metagenome (GOLD analysis project Ga0210393, IMG submission 160068) | Forest soil microbial communities from Barre Woods Harvard Forest LTER site, Petersham, Massachusetts, United States - Inc-BW-C-27-O ... | reverse complement strand
CGCGAAGAATAAGGCTATCGTCGAGCAATTCACCGTGAAAGCCAATGCCAGCGGCCAATACATCATCCAGTTTACATCGACGGTAAACCAGTCCCTGCTCAGCGCGGTCGAGGCGCAATAGTGCCAAGGAAGAATAGGGTGAAAAGCGTTTCATGAAATGGAAAACGTTATTCTTCGCGCTTCTCTACTGCGCCGCGTCAGCTCATGGCGGAGGACCTGCAAGCCGGTTGGCTGACTTGTCTCAAGGGTCGCAGTTGGTCCGCGACCTGCGCGCCGTTCGTAAAGGTGACCAGGTCGTTCTCACGTGGAGCCAGCCACGTGACGCAGACGATCGACAATCTCTTGCGAGGCATTTGGCGGTCGCTAGAATATGCCGAAATATCTCGTCGACAATTTCCGACTCTGGTTCGGCCTGCCCGCATCCCGTGCGACAGGTCAGTCTTAAAAACTCGGTGGCTGCCGCTGCGATTGCGGTGCATGAGAAGCCAAGTGCGGAAACAACATTTCGTGTGATTGACACACTGCCTGAAGGCCAGGGCGAGTCCGATCATCCACAGTTCGCGGTTTATACACTTGAGTTGCTCGACTATCACGGACGCAGCTTTGGACACTCCAATCTTGCTGTGGTTCCGCTTGCACCCGTCCCGCCGGCGAAAGGCCTACATTCCGAACTGGATGTCCGTGGCGTATATCTGATTTGGGAAGTGGAAGCCGAAACTCCCTCTTCGTTATTGAAGTTCGATTACCGCATCTACCGGCGTGAAAAAGGCTCTTCGAAGCGGATTGCTGTGTCATATCAGCGCGCGGTGGTTCACACGCAGGAAGGCGAGCGCTGGAGCGGCGTGGATATGGCCATCGATTGGGAGAAAACCTATCTGTATTGGATTACACCTGTGACCGGCGCGTACTCGCCGGAGGGCCACCTGGTTGCCGAAATTGAGGGGGACGATTCTGCGCTGCTCGAAGTCATCACACACGATGTCTTTCCACCCGCCGTGCCAGAAAGATTGTTGCCGGTAGTCGGCCACATTCACGGGGAAAAATTCGTTGACCTTCTCTGGGCTCCAAATACTGAGAAGGATATCTTCGGCTACAACGTATACCGTCGGGAAGAGAACGGTCTGCCGGCGCGCATTAACTCTGTTCCAATTACTACGCTGTCATTCCAGGATGTCAATGTGTCGGCCGGACACAAGTATCTCTACTGCATTTCCGCCGTTGACGTTCGTGGAAACGAGAGCGCTGAGTCGCTAGAAACAGCTGCAGTGGTTCCTTAAAGATTGCCACTGTTTCTGCTTACTCTTGGATTTACGTTGGTCGCTCGCAGAGCGGCGCTGATCTCTCGGGTAATATGAATAAGTGCGTTTCCCACAAGGTCGAACTGGTCGGTGCTGAAGGCCCCCGAATAGCTGCTCCTGCCTTTATCCACTGTTACATCTTCACGGATATTCGTCGGGCCACTCGCGCCGCCATTGGGCCGAAACCTAAGGCACAGTGGCTCACGAATGAATTTATCAATGCCAAGCCAGATCCTAGGTGACATAGCATTCCGAAGCGATAGGTCCAGGTGCTGGCTCGCACTCCTAGATCCGCCGAGCGTGAGCCAGCAAGGACACATCCGGCGGCTAATGCGTTGCGAGCGCTGTCGAGGAATCATCGGAATCCAGCCGCAGAATAATCGGAGTATTTACTGGCAGTTCGACATTTGAACCTTTAGTGATGAATGCATCGCAAAGTCTCTTTGCGGCGCCAAAGTATCCGAACCCAATCGCCGCGCCTGCAGATGCCTGCGCTGCGCCGGCACCGAGCAAGCCGAAGCCTTTCCGGCCTTCGCCGGACCGAGACCATGCGGTCTTTTCCAGAGTCGTGTCCGCAACTCCTCTCGATGGGCCTACAAGTGAAATTGGAGCGAGGAGCCGCGCGAGAGTCGAAGTCGTTGCTTTAATTTCTCCCTCCTTACCGATGTCCAAACCTTCCGAACTCTCGGCTTGAATGCCTCCGACAGTTGAATGGATATCTCTCGTTGTGCCGTCCGGCATCTCGGCGGAGCGGAATGCAAAGACAATGCTTCCGTTTCTCTTCATCCACCCCGCGGAGGAGGCTTTCTGGACCGTCCCGGTGATTCTGGTGCCGGTGGGATAGAGCAGTTGAAGATCGGCCTGGTAGTACGGTTGCGAAACAACGGCCTCGATTTGCGCGCCCGCCGTGGACGTATTTGAGTTGACTGGTGTCAAAAGGTGAAGGTGGAGATAGTCGCTCGCAATTTGCGGGGAAGCCGCGTCCGGCTGAACCGGTAAGAGTAGCGTCGTCGGTTCGAGCAAGGCGGTGTCAAAAACTGTCCCTTGATCGATGAATTCCGGGTGGTATGGCAAGCTGGTTACGAAGGTTTCGCCCAATCGCTGCAGCTTATTCGGCTCTCGCAGCGTAGCCGAAGCGGCCTTGATTTTTTTGCGGAATCCAGGACGTTGCGCCTTGGGGAGGTATTGTGAATTCGCCACACGGCCGAGGCCGACAGCGGAATCGCTGTGAATCGGCACTGTCGTTCCGTCGGAAAGCACCAGTTGATCGAAAGTCACCTGTGCCATCTTAGGGGGAGTAAAATCGCCATTTAGGAGCCTTCGGATCCGCTTGCGCTTCGGAGCCGCGTTGATAGCAGAAACATGACCCTTGACCTTTGACCCTGCCGGGATCGCGAGAGCTTCTCCGGCGTACACTGGCTCAAGCAGTTTTGCGGTAATGGGCTGCCCTACGGCTTTGAGACGTACTCCTTTGTCGAGCGCGGCGCGAAGATCATTGCCGGGCTCGACAACTAAAGTTTCCTTTTCGGGTTTCGTCTCTTGTGCGCGCACGGGGATGCCCGTGAGGCCCAAGACTGAAAAGGAAAGTAAAAACCACATAGCATTGCGTTTCATATTGTCCCTCGTCTCTCAATAAATTTCGGGCGCTTTCCACCAAGCGACCGCCCCACGTTCGAGGAACTTACGCAGAGGTTACGTGAAGAGAACCAAGAGCGCGGCGAGGGAATGTGGACGTTATGTGAGGAATTGAAGGGAACCTAATCTCCTAGAAGCTGTTGCACAACCCGTTTTCGGCCGAATGGAATCAATAAGTTAGATTGGTAGTGCAATATGCTCTAGTGAGATACCTTTCCCTGCGGCGAGATCGTCAGCGTAAATTGCGGCGCGTATCTCCGGGACATGGATGTGCGGAAATGCGCGCGGCAGTGTAGCCGCTTTACGCCAGGGACCGTCAGATCGCTGTCTAGAACAGGCAAGCGCTGCTGCTCTGGGCGAATTTAAGGCGCATTCGTAAAAGGCTTGCGCTCGGGTGGACGCGGAAACCAACAAATAGAATCTGATCTAACCAATCAATCGCGACCTGAGGCGCCATTCTCATTTGAAGAGATGTACGCATTCAGTCAAAGCAAACTGCACAATGAAAGATCTGTTGTGCCAGCCACGATCCGTCACGGCTGTTTCGCCTGGACCTGCCGTTCTGTCGGGAGTTCGTTAACGTTCCACCCGCCACCCAAAGATTCGATCAACTGCACGCTGCTCGTCATCTGTTGTACGCGGAGCATGATCACGGTCTGTCGATTTGCGAGTAGGATTGCTTGTGCCGTAAAGACGTTCAAATAAGGATCAAGCCCGGTCTTGTAACGCACGGACGCGACATCGACAAAGCGTTGCGCAGACGCGACGGTCTCTTGTTCCTGCTGAATCTCTTGCGTAAGGAGGCGCAAGGCGGCGAGGTTGTCCTCGGTCTGCTGGAAAGCGGCCAATACCACTTCCTTGTAATTTGCAACGTCGGCATTGTAGTTCGCCGTGAACTGAGCCATCGTCGACTTTCTTAGGCCACCATCGAATACGGTTTCCGAAGCTGTTGGTCCGAAAGACCAATAACGACTTGGAGAGGTCAGCCATTTTGAGAAAGTTGATGCTGCAAATCCTGCCGTGCCAGTAATGCTCAGAGTGGGATAATAGGCCGCCTTTTGAACGCCGATGAGTGCATTTGCTTCTGCCATGGTTCGTTCTGCGGCCGCGATGTCCGGACGCCTTTCAAGCAGATCGGAGGGCAGACCAACCGGGATGTCAGGCACCTGCGTTGTCAATGGACTAACCGGGACGGAAAAAGTAGAAGCGGGCTCTGCTACCAGTAGCGCGATTGCGTGCTCAAACTCAGCGCGAGCAATACCGGCGTTCGTCGCGGCTGCCTGAGAACTCTTTAGAGTGATCTCAGCCTGGGCGACCGCCTCATCGTTATCGAGGCCTGTCTTGTACAAGACGCGAGTGAGTTCAAGCGACTGACGATCTACCTCTACTGTCTTCCGGAAAAGATCTTCAAGAGCATCTTGGCCACGCAATTCGAAATAGAAGACTGCCAGGTTCGCCTGTTCCATCAACTTCTGGTTTTCGAGGTCTGCTGCGCTCACTTGCGCTGCGTCGGCCGATTGGCGCACGGTGTTGCGCACCCGGCCCCAGAGATCCGGTTCCCAGGCTACGTCGAATGGAAGATTGAACGTATTGCTGTTCGGATTGCCTTTCGAAGGACTAGTGACGGTCGTTTGCGACTGAGAAGAGCGGTTGCGTGCGTACGAAGGGCCTACACTAACAGTTGGATAATAGCTGGATCGCGCCTGCCGGACTTGAGCTCGCGCGGCCATGAAATCTTCCAATGCCCGAGCGACGTTCTGGTTCGAAATGTTCAATTTCTCTTCGAGTGAGTTCAATTCAGGTTCCCGATAGATCTCCCACCATTTCCCACGGAGCATCGCATCTTGCGGTTGAGCAGGCTTCCAGGCGGTGCCATCCGGCGCTCGCTGAGGATCCGACTCCTTGAAAGCGGAAGGAACCGGAACTGCCGGGCGCAGATATTTGGGACCAACATTGCATCCCAGCGGTCCAAGAAAGGCGAAAACAAGCAGTGCAAGTGTCGCCATGCGACCCGGCCTGTTAACTTCTTTCCTGTCCCCAAGAGAGGGGCAGTTGTGCAGAAGCTGTTTCATCAGATTGTGCCTCCCTGAGGAGCCCATTGGGTAACGTTGTTGCCGCTACGTCGCCGCAGTCGGAGCCGATCCAGAATTAGGTAAATCACGGGCGTAGTGTAGAGCGTGAGTATCTGGCTAAGGATTAAGCCGCCTGCAACAGCGATCCCCAAGGGGCGCCGGAGTTCAGATCCGGTTCCCTGACCCAGCGCGAGCGGAAGAGCACCGAAGAGAGCGGCCATCGTGGTCATCATGATGGGGCGAAACCGCAGAAGACATGCTTCGAATATGGCATCCGCTGAGTTCTTTCCTTCTATCCGCTCAGCCAAGAGCGCGAAATCAATCATCATGATCGCGTTCTTTTTCACAATTCCGATGAGCAAGACGATGCCGATGATGGAGATCACGTCCAGTTCGCTCTTGAAAACAATGAGTGCAAGGACAGCCCCGACACTCGCGGGCGGCAGAGTGGAAAGAATCGTAATTGGGTGCACCAGGCTTTCATACAAGACGCCCAACACGATGTAGACCGCAAACAACGCCATCACGACCAGTACAATCTGGTCGATGAGCGACTTCTTGAAATCTCCAGCAGTGCCAGCAAAGCTACCACGGACAGTTCGAGGCATCGCCAGCCTCTGCTGCAACTTCTCGATGGCGATAGTGGCCTGTTCCAGGGGAACCCCGGGCGCCAGATTGAAGGACACGGTCACCGCGGGAAAGAGTCCGTCGTGGTTGACCAAAAGCGGTGAAGTCGAATTTGCGGTTCGGACGAAGGCGTCCAGAGGAACGGTGTTTCCACCGGAGGGATGGACGTAAATCGATTTCATCCCCATAGGGCTTTGCGTATATTGCGGTGCTGCCTCCATCACGACGTGATACTGGTTCAGCGGTGTATAGATCGTGGAAACTTGCGCCTGCCCAAATGCTCCGTAGAGTGATTGATCGATGAGTTGAGGCGTGATGCCCAAACGGGCAGCCGTGCGGCGGTCATAGTTGAGCGAAGCCTGCAGCCCTCCGTTTTGCTGATCGATGTTGACGTCCTTGACTTGAGATAATGTTTTTATCTCTTGATAGAGAATTGGGCCCCACGTATTTAGGTCTGCCACATTGTCAGATGACAGTTCGTACTGGTAGCTAGTGTTGCTGCTCTTCCCAACGGACGGAATATCCTGGAACGGCTTAAGCAGCGTTGAAGCTCCAGGAATTGCGTCCAACTTCGGCCGCATGCGATCAAGCACTTCGGCAGCGCTCAATTTTCTTTGTGTCAAAGTCTTCAACGTAATAAACAGAAATCCTGAGTTGCTGCCGTCTTCGCTCCCCGGACCAGAGGTACTTCCCGTAAATCCGGTGACCACGTCCACTCCCGGATCGGCCTGGATCACCTTTTCAATTGAAATCAAGGCGGATTGCATTGCATGGAATGAAGCATCCTGCGGTCCTTGAAACCCGCCGAGGAGTGAGCCGGTATCCTGTATCGGGAAGAAGCCTTTTGTGACATGTCCCATCAAAACAACGTTGAGTGCTAGCGTCCCGAAGAAGATGAGCACCACTGGGGCGGGATGCTTCAGCACCCACGTCAAGCTTTGGCGATACCCAAACAACAGGCGATCGAAGAGGCGCTCACTAAACCGAAAGAGGCGTCGATGCGTCACTCCCTTTTCCGAACGAAGGACGTAAGCGCACATCATCGGCGTTAGCGTTAGCGACACGACCATCGAGATTGCAATCGACGCCGCGAGAGTAACTGCAAACTCATGAAAGAGCCGGCCGGGAATTCCTCCCATGAATAAAATCGGAATGAATGCCGCGATGAGCGACAGGCTCATGGACAAGACCGTAGGCCCAGTTTCCTCCGAACCCCTCAGAGCCGCGGCCATCGGCGGGACACCCATCTCCATCAGCCGAACAGTGTTCTCCATGACGACAATTGCGTCATCGACGACAAACCCTGTGGATATGGCAAGGGCCATGAGAGACAGATTGTCCAGCGTGTAGCCACAGAGGTACATCACTGCAAATGTGCCGATCACCGATACCCCTACTGCGACGCCGGGGATCAAGGTGGCCCGCGCGTTACGCAGGAAGAGGAAGACGACAAAGATCACCAAGGCGATTGACAGAACCAGTGCTCCTTCCACGTCCTTAACCGACGCACGGATTGTCGTAGTAAGGTCTCCCGTAACCAGGAGCTGCTGGTTCGATGGGATAGAAGACCGAATGGAAGGCAACTGACGCTTGATTTCATCGACTGTATTGATGACATTGGCGCCAGGCGAACAATAGACAAGGAGGCTAACCGACTCCTTACCGTTAACGTAGGCCACGGAGCGAACGTTCTCGACCGAGTCGGTGATCGTTGCAATATCCCTGAGCCTCACGACGGAGTTATCTTTCGACCCAACCACGAGTGGCGCATAGTCGCGAGCCTTCGATATTTGATCGTTTGCCGTAATGTCGGCGATGGTGTCATCCTCGAAGATCTGACCCTTTGGACGGTTGGCATTTTGAACGCTGATCACGCTGGCGACATCCTGCAAGCCAAGACCATAGTGACTTAACTGTTGCGGATTCAGATCGATACGCACAGCGGGCAAAGACCCACCAAGAATCGTCACTTGCCCAACGCCGCTGACTTGCGAGATTTTTTGCTGGATAATGGACGATGCGGTGTCATAGAGGACACCTGAGGCGGCTGTCTTTGATGCCAAATTGAGCACAAGCACGGGTGCTCGCGCGGAATCAATCTTGCGGTAAGTTGGATTCACGGGAAGGTTTGAGGGTAGATAGCTACGAGCAGCGTTGATTGCAGCTTCTACGTCCCGCGCGGCGCCATCCACGTCCCTGCTCACATCGAAGGTCAGTCTGATCGACGTGATGCCAAGAGAGTTCTTGGAACTCATTGACGTGATGCCAGCGATGTGACTGAACTGCTTCTCCAGCGGAGTCGCCACTGAGGACGCCATATTCTCGGGACTCGCGCCAGGAAGCGCGGCTGAAACCTGAATCGCTGAAAGATCGACCAATGGCAAAGAGGCAACAGGCAGAAGCTGGAACGCGATCATGCCTGCCAACGCGATGCTAATGGCTAGCAGCGTGGTAGCGACGGGCCTTTTTATGAATGGGGCTGAGAAGTTCATGGCAGTTCCGCCGCGTCAAGAGTTGCCGCCGTCCTCTGGTGGGAAGCAAAACGTTGTCCCAGCTTGCCGAAGAAGATATAGATGACAGGAGTCGTATAGAGCGTCAGGATCTGGCTGAGAAGCAAACCACCCACCATCGCAATCCCCAGCGGACGCCGGAGTTCCGAGCCGATACCAGAACCGAAGGCGAGTGGTATACCGGCAAAGAGTGCTGACAGAGTTGTCATCATGATGGGACGGAAACGCAGGAGCGAAGCTTCGTAAACGGCCTCCGCGGAGGCAAGGCCGCGGGTCCTTTCAGCTTCCAATGCGAAATCGACAATCATGATGCCGTTCTTCTTGACGATACCGATCAGCAGAATGATGGCGATGATGGCTACAATCCCGAGCTCCTGCCGGAAGAGCATAAGCGCCAGCAACGCGCCGACTCCGGCCGAAGGAAGCGTTGAAAGTATGGTGATCGGATGAATGAAGCTCTCGTAGAGAATTCCGAGCACAATATAGACCGCCACCAGGGCCGCTAGAATCAACAGTGCCTCATTGGACCCGATCGCTTTGTAGGCTTCGGCGGTGCCCTGAAAGCTTGCCAATACACTGGCAGGCATCCCCAGCCTGCGCTGTGTTCTTTCGACCGTAGCGACGGCCTGGCTTAAAGAGGTATTTGGCGCCAAATCAAAAGAGATTGTGACGACTGGGAACTGGCCTTGGTGCGCGATGGTCAAGGGGCCGGATCTCTTTTCAAAGCGCGCGATCGCAGAGAGCGGTATCGCTGACGACGCCGAAGCCGATGTTGCTGAGGAGCCGCCCGTCCCCGATGGGTTGGAAGACGGCTGGCTCGATGGGGCAGACAGGCTGGACGCTCCGCTTGTCGAAAGAACCGAACTTGTGGGCTTCGATGAACTGGCTAGCATGCTGGACGTGTTGGACGACAGGACAGATGTGCCGGCGAAACCCGATAGACTCGACCGCTGCGCCCCTGATATCCCGCTGGTGGAGGAGACCGCAAGGGTCCTTACAGAAGTAGACGCGCTATTGGAAAACGACCGGCCAGAGGTTGAGGTAGAACCGGAGCTACTGCTGCTTTGCGAAGAGGAACTTTGTAGATAGATGTCCTGGAGTTTTTGCGGATCTCTCTGAAATTCTGGAGAGGCCTCAAGGATGACGTGGTATTGGTTGAACTGAGTGTAGAGGGTACTAATCTGCCGCTGACCGAACGCATCGTACAGAGTAGAGTCGATCTGATCCGGAGTAATATTCATGCGCGACGCTGTGGCCCGGTCGATGACAAGATTCTCGGCCAGCCCTCGAGGTTGTTGATCGGTTGCAACGTCCCTTAGCTCCGGTTGCTTTCTGAGCTCCGCAACCATCCTTTCAGTCCACGTGTCGAGCTCCGCTTGATCGGCATCTTCCAGCGTGTATTGGAACTGGTTACGGCTGGCGCGGTCGTCGACTGTAAGGTCCTGTACAGGTTGCAGGTAAAGATGAATGCCTTGCACTTTCTGCAGTTTGGACTGGAGTCGATCAATTACCGCCGTCGCGTCGATCTGGCGCTCGGCAAATGGCTTCAGGTTAATTTGGATGCGCCCACTATTAAGCGTTGCATTGGTCCCATCTACCCCAATGAAAGAGGACAGGCTCGCAACTGCAGGATCCTGAAGAATGACTTTCGCCAGCTCTTGTTGCTTGAGTGACATAGCATGGAAGGATATGGATTCAGGAGCTTGCGAAATGCCTTGAATTAGGCCGATATCCTGGATCGGGAACAAGCCTTTCGGTATGACAATGAAAAGATAAATGGCAAGCATCAGAGTTGCCGCCGCTACCAGGAGTGTCGAGACTTCATGGCGGAGAATCCACTGCAAGGTTCGGCTGTATTGCGCTATAAGAGTTTCGAACATGCGCTCGGACCAGCGGTAGAACCGCCCCTGCTCCAATTCTGGCTTGTGGCGCAGCAGACGAGCGCTCATCATGGGAGTCAGGGTGAGCGAAACCGCGGCGGAGATGAGGATCGTAACGGCGAGCGCGATGGCGAACTCACGGAACAGCCTCCCTACGATATCTCCCATAAGGAGCAGCGGAATCAGGACGGCAATGAGGGAGATGGTGAGTGAGATGATGGTGAAGCCGATTTGTTCCGCTCCCTTGAGTGCGGCCTCAAGCGGTCCGAGTCCTTGTTCGAGATACCGTGATATGTTCTCGATCATCACGATCGCATCGTCGACCACGAAACCGGTCGAGATCGTGAGGGCCATCAATGTAAAATTATTTAGGCTATATCCCAATAAATACATCACCGCCAGCGACCCAACGAGAGAAATGGGAATGGCGATAGCAGGGATGATCGTTGCGTAGAGATTGCGCAAAAAGATGAAGATGACCATCACGACGAGGCCGATGGTAAGGACCAGTTCGAACTCCACGTCCTTGACCGAAGCCCGAATCGTAGTGGTCCGATCGGTTAACACTGTCAGCTTTACCGACGCCGGAAGATTTGCCTGCAACTGCGGGAGGAGATCTTCGATGCTCTTCACAACGGCAATTGTGTTTGCCCCTGGCTGGCGCTGGATGTTCAGGATCACAGCGGGGGTCTGATTCATCCAGCCTGCAAGTCGTATATTCTCCACGCCATCGCTGATCTTGGAGACGTCTGACAGTGTTACCGGAGCGCCATTCTTATAGGCAACTATTACATCGCGATAGTCATCGCCGGTAAGGAGTTGGTCATTCGAATTGATTTGATAGTTCTGTGCTTCTCCATCGAACGTTCCCTTCGCGGTGTTGACGCTTGTGCTCGCAAGCGCAGTCCGCAGATCTTCCAGACCAATTCCATGGGTTGCTAAAGTCGCCGGATTCACCTGAATGCGGACGGCGGGCTTCTGGCCGCCACCGATTGTCACCAGTCCGACTCCACTCAGCTGCGAAATCTTCGGGGCGAGCCGCGAATCGGCCAGGTCCTCAACTTTTGACAGAGGAAGGCTCTTTGAACTCAGGGCAAGCGTCAATACAGGCGCGTCTGCTGGGTTCGATTTGCTGTATACAGGAGGCACTGGAAGATCCGTAGGTAAAAAGCTCTGCGCGGCGTTGATAGAGGCCTGCACCTCCTGTTCGGCCACATCGATATTCAGACGTAACGAGAACTGCAAAACGATGGTTGAACTGCCATCCGAACTCGTGGAAGTCATCTGCGTCAGACCGGGTATCTGTCCAAATTGCCGCTCAAGCGGCGCTGTGACGGCCGACGACATCACGTCCGGACTGGCTCCCGGATAAAAGGTCCGAACCTGGATCGTCGGATACTCCACCTCGGGCAATGCCGAGATTGGTAGCTTGATATAGGCTGCGGCCCCCACGATCAGGATTGCCACCATAATCAGGGCAGTCGTAACGGGCCGAAGAATGAAAGGGCGGGAGGGGCTCACGACTCGGGCCCCTTTTCAACTGATGTTTTTTGGGGCCACTGTTCGACTTGAACCGGCGTTCCTTCTTGCAGCTTGTCGAAGCCCGAGAGCGCCACTATTTCTCCCTCATGCAGACCTTCCACTGCGGTCGTATGGCCGTCTGTACTCTGCTCGGTGATATTCCTGACCGACACTACATTCTTGTCGACAACGAAGACAAAAGCTTGCGTTCCATTCCGCTGGATCGCGGCGCTTGAAATGAGAACTGAATCTTTGAGTATTTTCACCAGTAAGCGCGCATTAACGAACTGGTTTGGAAACAGAGCGAGGTCGCCATTACTGAATTTACTTCGAAATCTAACGGTACCGGTGGACGTATCAATCTGGTTGTCGACAGTCAGCAAGGTTCCGATCGCTATCTTCTTTTCAGCAGACCGGTCAAAAGCTTCCACAGCAAGAGGTTTGTGTTGACGCAGTTGCGTTTGTACTTCTCCGAGATGATCTTCCGCCACATTAAACACAACTGTAATCGGCTGGAGTTCGGTGATTACCACGAGCGCGTTCGAACTCCCCGCAAAAACGGTATTTCCTGAATCGACGAGCCGCAGACCAACCCTGCCGGAAGCGGGCGCTGTGATGTGACAGTAGCTAAGCTGAACCTCTGCGTACTGTACTTGACCAAGGTCGTATTTGACGGCCCCTTGATCCTGAATCACGATCTGTTCTTGGTCGTCGAGAACCTGCTTTGCAACAGCGTTCGAAGCGAAGGCCTCCTTATAGCGAGCAAGATCAATCTCCGCCTGCCTGAGAACGCCACGGTCGTGATCGAGTAGGCCTTCTGCCTGCTGCAATTGTGCCCGGTAAGGACGCGGATCGATTTCGATGAGCGGGTCGCCATTGTGTACGATCTGCCCCTCGACATAATGTACTGCAAGAACTTGACCACTCACCTGGCTGAAGACGTTTATCGTTGAAATTGGCGTCACCGTACCGAGAGCATTGATATAGACGCCCATATCACCTCGATATGCTCTGTCGGCGTGAATGATGACCGATTGGTTTGCTTCACCGGCAGTCGCAGGATCTTCCTTGTGCTTTCCAGACCGCACCACAACGGAGACGCCAAGCACCAGGATGGCAACCAAACCAATAGCCCACATCCTCTTTGACGTGAAAGCGCCATTTGCAACGTGGGCCGGTTGCGCAAGTCCAGCCTGCGAGATCCTCTCTTCGGTCTCTTCGAGATATGGGCTCATTTGCTATCTCCCAGCAGGATATTCAGACGCATCTGTGCGTGCACGCCTAGCATCTGAAAAAGGAACAAGTGCCCCGCACTGGTTGCATCGAGCAGCCTTTTTCTGACCTTCATGTGGCCTCCGCAGTCTGTATTGTGCCGGGGGCAACTCCACAGTGCTGTCAGGAACGATCAGTTACATGTGAGGATTTGTATGGAGAGCGAACCAACTACACTGAGAAAAGACTGAGGAAACAGTTCAAGCCGATCGAACTTTGCCTGGCAAATATTTTGGTAACACGAGACAACGCATCCTTTCACCCAGACTAAGCAGTGTGGTCGTTCCACCGATGGATGCGAGAGACTTACAGCGTGGCGCTATGCACGGGCTTTGAGAGTTCATCCCGGTGAGAAGCTGCGTCGTATACGACGGGCAACTGGATAATAATTTCGAGGCCCGTAGGCCGAAGGTTCTCGGCACGTATCGTACCCCGGTGCAAATGAATCGCTTCGGAAGCAATGGCCAGCCCCAGACCGTTCCCTCCCGTTGCTTCTCCCTCCCTGATTATTCGATAGAAAGGCTGAAATATTGCCTGGAGAGAATCTTCCGGCACGCCGGGACCATGGTCCCGGACCGATAGAAATGCCAACGGTTCCGGAGCGCTCCGATCGATCTCCAGAACGATCTGGACATCGCTCCCCGGCCGTGTGAAGCGGACCGCGTTGCGAACAATGTTTTCACAAGCGCTTCTAAGGGCATGAGCATCGGCATTCGGTAGAATGATCGAACCGGTTGTCTGAAGACTGACGGATTTGCCATGGGCTTGTGCTTCGAAGTTGCTGTCTGCTGCCACTTCCTCGACGAGTTGAGCGAAGTCCACGTCTTCTCTCTCCGCAGACGAATACCCGGCTTCCAGGCGTGAGAGCGTCAAAAGCTGGCCCAGCAGTAGATCGATTCTCTCAACGTCACGATCCAGGCGCTGAAACAGGTCATCGGAATCTGCAGAGAAACGATTTCTTAGAAGCGCCAGAGAGAGATTAATGCGGGCTAGGGGAGAGCGCAGTTCGTGAGACACCGAGTTCAGAAGTTTCTTTTGTGTCTGAATCAGTGAGTCGAGCCGGCTAACCATCGAGTCGAAGTCTTTTGCCAGAGCCGCCAACTCGTCAAACCGCCGAGAAACGGAAGACGGCACTCGCGCTTTGAGATCTCCTTGGGCGACTTTCCTTGCCGTCGATTGAATACTGTGGATCGGAGAGGCGATATGGTAAGCAAGCCCGAGGCAAAGTAGGGTGACCAAAAGGATCAGGGAAATGCTGAAAGGTAGTCCGTTGCCCAGTAGTGCGTCTCCTATCTGGCGCAAACCGGACTTCAGGAAGAGCATCAGGATGTAGGGATGCCCTGAGGAAGAGACAAACTTGTACGCTGCGATACGCGCTCGAAATACCACGAGTTCGCCGTTTCTTGCTGCTTGCGCAACTCGAAGACCGTCGTCTGATAGCGACCGCGACAGCACATCTTTGTAGGATCCATCGAGCAAGAAGAGTTGTCGTTCGTGCGCCTGATCATTGCTCTGCGAAAAACGAGCAAACGCCTCAGGCCCGCCCGATTCATATGCCTTAACGGCCTCCGCCGCCAGGATTGGCGCAACCGTCGCATACATGTTTGGAGCTGAGACCTGCCTCATCCCCGTCAGTCGGCTGCCAAGAAGCACGATCGCGATCATGCCCCAGGCCGTCAGCCAATACCAAAAAAAGATCTTCAGGAAGAGCCGGTACATCGGCACGCTGGCTCTCACCTTGAGCAGTCTTGCTTGAAGATTAAGGGGCAAAAGTCTTCCTTCGTGGTCAGCGGTTCTCTCTTCGATGTATACAATACAACCCCGCTTTCGAACAGCCCTGCAGTCAAGACCAAACAAATCCTTACAAAGACTTTACACTCCCTGACCCCACTGTCCGCAACCGCCAGATATCTTATCCTGCATGCAGGAACACTTTTCCTGCGTGGAGAGTTATGACGTACTGGCGTATCAGTCTCGGGCGTTTATCCACCATCATCTTGTTTGCAACCACCATTTTTTGTCTTCACCCGCGTTCGATCGCCGCACAGGATTTGAAAGCCAAACCGGCGCCGACCGATTTTGCAGACTCTGCTCCTTCGTCCACATCACCTGGAGATGAACTGCAACCTATTCCGAAAGAATTGACTGGCGACTCTTTGACCGATGCACCACTGCCGAAGGGACAGGCTCAAGAGCAAGATCAGAACCCCGTGGCTCCTTCGGGTCTGCAAACGAACCAGGTGCTGGGGCTGCCTCCAACATTAACCAGAACCCGTTTAACGGGGGAAGACAAGTTTCAGATCTACATCCATAAGGCCTTTGGCCCGCCCGCCGTGATTCTTCCTGCACTAGGTGCAGGCTTCCAAATGCTTAATCCACCAAACCATTACCCAAGAGAGTGGAAGGATGGAGCTGAGGCATTTGGCAGAACCTACGGGTACAAGGTCGCCGATCGCACCTCCAGGGAGACTGGACAGTTTCTAACCGGTCTCCTTCTGCATGAAGACCCTCGCTACCAACGCTCCTCCAGTACCAACCCATTCCGCCGAACCTTCCACGCGCTCGCCTTCACCGTCTTCGACAAGACAGATTCCGGCAGAAATACTCTCGCGGTAAGTAACTTCGTTTCGGCTGCTGCCGGGGGGTTCGTAGGCATGGGCATCCTTCCGAACGGTTACAACGACGTAACGCATGCGGAACAGCGTATGGCTAGTGAGTTCTTGCAGATCGCTATCGGCAACGTAGCTACTGAGTTTGAGCCTCAATGGGGGCCTTTGGCCAAAAAAATACACCTTCAGAAGATCCTTCCTGCTTGGTGGGTTCCGCAGCATTCACACTAACCCTAGCATAGCCTGGGCTAGCTGCCGGATGCTCAGGTGATCTAGCCAAGCACCCGAATGACCATGTGCCTAAGCGTCCATTTTTTCGGCAGTGGAAGGGATATACAGGAGGGGCGCCTTTTTGAAGCAGAGTGGCCGAACGTCATGCTAAGCAATGGATTGTACGTGACCGGTCCGCTCTAAATCGCATCGTATGGTTGACAGGGACACGGCATAATTACGGTCGGGAAACAGCGACTTCTTCATTGGGATTTGTTTGACGGCCCTGTCCTGATTCAGATGGGATTCGTCGGAGTCATCATGGACGATAAGAGCACACGCATCGCGAACGCGACGGAAGTTGCCGGAAGGACGACGCAGCCGGTCAAGCCGCATCTGCTCGTGGTGGATGACGATCGCGAACTTTGCGAAGTCCTGAAGCGTTACCTCGAAGCGGAGGATTTCCGAGTTTCTTTTGTCCATACGGGAGAAGCCGGCGCAAAGGCGGGAATCGAGGGCAATTTCGAGCTAATCGTGCTTGACGTCATGTTGCCGGACAAGAAGGGATTTAACGTTCTCAAGGACATTCGACAGCACGCGCGGACTCCTGTCCTGATGCTGACTGCCAGGGGCGAAGAGTTTGACCGCATACTTGGATTGGAGCTCGGTGCCGACGACTACTTGGCGAAGCCGTTCAACCCCCGTGAACTCGCGGCCAGAATTTCTGCCATTCTCCGCAGATCGGGCTGGCAAGCCGACAACAAGAACGGGCTCAGGCCTCCAAAGATCAAGTTTGGAGACCTGGAACTCGACTTAGGTGCGCGCACAGTTTCGAAAGCCGGAGAGCCTCTGAATTTAACTTCCGCGGAATTTGAGCTGTTGCATATGTTTTTCGAATTTCCAGGCCAGGTGCTCACACGAGATAAGCTCGTGGAGCGTGTCCTGGATCGGAAATTTTCGCCCTTCGATCGAAGCATCGATTTTCACATTACCAATCTTCGACGCAAGCTTGGGCCACAGCCCGACGGCGGCGAGAGGATTCGTAGTGTCCGTGCCATCGGCTATCTCTATGCGTGGCCCGGGAAACAGTAAGTGCGATTAGCCCTTCTCTGAGGTACGACATCTGAGTGCGACTCGTACCGGGTTTGAAACCTTCTGAATACACGATCGTGTTGGGTGTCATCCTTGCCGCGCGTCTGTCAGTCAAATGGTCGGCGACAACCTCGCTCCAACGCCCCTCCCTTTCCTCGTATTGGACTCCCCAGTCTCCCCGCCCCTGACCGGCATCCATCACGAACGCGCCGCTTCCAATAGGCGTGTTCCCCGAACGCTCATCCTACAAACGCTAACAAGAGAAACACTCTTCCTAGCCGCACTGCCCGTCCCCGTTCACCAGAATGATTCAGAGAGGAGAACTCCTTATGAAACTCTGGGTTCAAAGGATCTGTGCGACAGTCCTGGTCCTGCTGCGGATATTGGGGTATTAGGAATTCAGCGCGCCGAAATTCGAATCGGACGCCATTGCAAAAATGTCTGTCTATCGCGCCGCGATGCATTCGGACTGATCACCGTCAACAGCCGAACGGCCGCCAAGTCAAAAGTAGGTCCTGACAAATAGGCAATGCGTTCAGCAAACAGATCCTAGCAGTTAGATAACAGTTCCTGGCCGCAGCGCGTTGTTTCTTTGGCGACAATGTTTTTGGCAATGGAGTTGGAACAGTGCTCCCGCACCGTGTCTTTTGGC
>Ga0210393_10001890_pt1 | contig 17399 bp, 28 predicted proteins | sample IncBWC27OmetaG_FD_160068 | JGI IMG/M metagenome (GOLD analysis project Ga0210393, IMG submission 160068) | Forest soil microbial communities from Barre Woods Harvard Forest LTER site, Petersham, Massachusetts, United States - Inc-BW-C-27-O ... | reverse complement strand
AGTAGTGTCGCGTCCGGGTCTCGCGGTACACCCGAGCCCGTATCTCTTTGACCTGATCGCCGTCAGCTACAATCTCAATGCCACCTTTCCTGGACCCACTCCATCCAGATGGGTCCCGTACTGAAAAGCGAAAATCCCATGAGCTGGGGCAGCCCGAGATCTCTAGCAACAAAAGGCAGGCCACGGGCGCCACTCTTCCCAGCGCATCGGGGATTGGCACCCAATATTGGATGGTTCAGTGGTATGTATTTCCCAAGACCTGTTAAAGCAATCATGGACCCTAACATTGTCGAAGGAGGGCACCTCAGTCAAAGAAACACAAGACATGGGAGGGGGATGGTGTCCTCGTCGTGACCAAGCCGAAAGGCGTTCTCATGGACCTGGAAGGTCGTGTGTATGCGTTCATTTTCTTTTTATTTGGTGTTCAGAAAATGAGACCAGTACCATAGCCTTACAACTGGTAGCATTGGCCCCGAAGCGCTCGAAGAAGGCTCCCAGCTAAATGTGGGCAACAAGGAACTCCAGATTGACCGTGCCATGCAACCCTCGGAATATCTCTCTGGGGCTTGCTTTGGCCGTGGTGGCATTGTTGATACCCTACTGCCCCCTTTAACGAACTCTTCTGCACTTTCAAAACAATTCATTCCGTTGAAGCCGGTAGCGCTGAACCCGTATTGTGTTCGCCCTGCAGCGCCGCCCGACCCTGGGGCCTCTGTCTCCCGGAGGAAGGTCATCGATCTAGAACCCGTCAATTTATTATCGCAGCAAGTAACGCAACCACAGAAAGCGCAGTCAGAGAGCGGCAACGATGCCCAATCATACTGGACTGCCAACTGGTAGTCTGCTCCCTCCTAATATTTATAAGTTAATGACTCCATTCACCAGGAGAAAGCCACAGCATAAGAAGCATAAGACATGGGATGGTGATGCCTATGTGACTGTGCAAGAGGGGACACTGATACTTGCCTCCGAGCGGGGTAAAATGTGAGCAACATTCATTTTCCCGCAGGCTAAATTAATAACTCTTTCTAGTCTTGGGCGAAAATCTTTCGAGAATTTTCGCCTTACTTCTGGACTAAAGACCTTCGTAGGCGGCCTAGAGATAGAGCTGGACTCGCGAATAACTCAGGCAGAATTCCCTCAAATTACTGGGACGGCGCTCAAGGTAGACGACGAGAACGAGATCCAAATATTGGAGGGACCCAATACTATCCGGCCTCGCGCCAATCATACGGACAACACTACATCACCTATCAAGAACTCCAGTTCATCCGGAATGAGGTTCATTCCTCCCACAACATTCTACGCAAAGCCCACACCAAAACCAAAAGCGGCTGTTCCCTTGTAAGCGCTGGCTTACGCCGATGGTGTCCTACTTTTATCTCAGTGATCTAGGCATGACCCTAGAGCGGAAGGTGCCATTGTGATGAAGGCGCCTACTGAGGAACATTCAAATCGCTTCAATAAGAAGTGCGCCACTCCTCAGACTGCCACGCTCAAATATTTTCTCACAGAATTTCCAGATCTTCACCTGTTGTCCCTGTCGTCATAGATCCAATTCTGGCTCGCCGGTTGAGACCGCACCAATTAGAAGGTCAGCTCAGGGCCACCTTCCTACCAGACGGGTCAATTCTGATGCAATCTCAGGTGTCAAATTTATGTATGATTGTGTCATGGGGCTCCGAAAGCACGAGGGCCAGGGGTGCATCCTGGCTGATGAAATGTACAGCTTCCTACTCTCATAGCGCCTTGCCCATTCTGACGGCGTCTGTGGATATGAAGGGGGTTGGGAAAAACCCTTCAGGTTAGCGCTGCAATTTGACGAAGCATTCGCAATTGATATCCTCTCAGACGATTACCCTCATTTGGACTTTGCTGAGCACGTAACTCTTTCTCTATTCGACCTGATGCTGACTACTAAGTAACTACTAAGCAGAGCAGAATCCGTATGCGGGTCTGGGCCCCATTGTCGGAAAGGTGCTTATCGTCTGCCCTGTTACCCTGATTAACGTGAGTGGTAATAGTGTCGTGACTCGTGACGCTAATCTATAATGAGTATTCGTCCTAGAACTGGAAGAGCGAGTTCCACAAGTGGTATGGCTCATGATCATTATTTTCGGCAATGTGCGCTGAGTCGCCAGTAGGTTAGGACGTGATCGCGTCGGGGTGCTTACCGGAGATAAGGGAAAGACGGCTATCAGGCAGTTCACCAATTCGTGAGTTTCAGCGGTTCTCCCTGCCGCGGTCGGTTAGTTCATCGTCGTAGAAAAATCCATCAAGTCCTCCTGATAGGTTACGAACGACTACGCACAGTGGTGTAAGTCATTGAAGAACTCATAGTCTCGCAGATTTGCTGAGCCTCCCTTGACCAGGGATGATTTGGTTTACTGCAAGTAAGTTCAGCCATTCACCCCGACTATCCCTCTTCATGGCACTCCCGGTTAGCCCACCCATCGGACTTATCATCGCCGATGAAGGTGTGTATTTCGTTGACTAGACTGTCTGAACCTGCGCTAAGTAAATTATAGGCCACCGGCTCAAATCGGCCAACAACAAGACGTCAACTATGTTCGGAGTCCTGAAAACTCCAAGAAGAATCATTCTTTCTGGGACACCAATCCAGAATGATCTCAGCGAGTTCCATGCGATGGTAAGAGCAATTCCTCTGGCAGTACCTTGTTTGACGTTGGCTCTGATCGTTGTCTAGGCAGACTTTTGCAACCCGGGGCTTTTAGGTCCGACATATTTTCCGACTCGGATTTGATCATTTTGCTGACTGACCCATAGATGACTACGCCACCTTCCGTCGCGTATACGAGATACCTATTATCCGTAGTCGAGAACCGGGGTGTTCCTCAAAGGAAGCAGAACTAGGCGAAAGTCGCTCGGCACAAGTAATCTTCGCCTACTGCGTATGCCGATGGAAGTTGATCCCCCTCCTCTAGCTACTCGCCATATCTCGCAGCTTCGTACTTCGACGTGATGCAAGTATTCTGAAAAGCTTTTTACCACCGAAGTGTAAGCTTGCCCATGGTTCACTTGCCCATGTGCGTTAATCACCCAAATTCCAGACGAATATGTCGTCTTTGTCACTCCAACTCCACTACAACTGTCGATATTCTCCAAGATCCTCAACCCTGACCGTTTGGACAATATCATCGAAGACTCCACGGCGGAGTCACTTGCATTGATAAACATCCTTACCAAGATAAGCAATAGCCCAATTCTTCTCAAGGCTGTTGCAGACTCGGATAAGGCGAAAGCGAAGATTGGCCGGGGGGAAGACAACAGAGTGAGGACGTCGGTCGTTGTGGAGGCTGTAAAACTTCTGCCCGAGCGCGCACAAGTAGAGAACCTATCTTTAAGCGGTGAGAATTCCAGTTGACTCATAATAGACGCAACTAACTTCAAATCAGGGAAATTGACGGCTCTTGCAAATCTCCTTAGAGCGATTAGAAAGGTCGTCCTTTAGCTCTTACAATCGCTCTACATTGACCCTCAGATCCACAGCATACAGACGAGAAATGCATTATTGTCTCTCATTACACGTCTACCCTCAACATTATAGAAGCTTTCTGCAAGAAGAAATCATACAGCTATCTTCGTCTGGACGGGTAATCCCCCAACGGTCGCCTTCGTCGATCTCAATGACACTAATGACCTATCGCATTTAGTTCGACTCCAGCAGCCAAAAGATCGGAGCACGTAAACACGTTCAACAAGTCTTCTCAAGAGCGTTGTTGTACGTCAGCTAACAACCTTGGGCGCCATTAGTTCCCTCCTTACTGCCATTAGTTTTGTTCCTCCTCAGCTCCAAGGCAGGTGGTGTTGGACTTAACCTCATTGGCGCTTCAAGACTTTGCCTGATCGATTCTGACTGGAACCCAAGGTACGACGTTCTCTGTACGGCAATGAAACCCACTCACGCTCCCCTTTAGCCATGACTTACAGTCGATGGCACGTATACATCGGTCAGATACAAACCCCTACCATTACGCCTGACGCTGACCTTTACCGCAGTGATGGACAGAAGCGGAGTGTCTACATATACCGCTTTCTGACAGCGGGAACAATCGATGGTGAGTTTTTATCGGCATTCTGCGATAATACGTTGTTGCTAACGTGCCGTCCGCAGAGAAAATCTACCAGCGTCAAATCACAAAGCTAGGGCTGAGCAGCAGTACGCCTTTTCTTCTATCCGCGTGAGGTGAAGTTGACTTTTCTCGGACACAGCATTGATTGGCAATGTGAGAACTCCGGCGTTATGTTTTCTCTCCCCGTTCCATTCTAATTCAGTCCCCATGGTAGGGAAAGTCTGATTCTAAGTCCGACTCGTTCACTCCTAAGGAGGTAAGAGGTGTGGAGTTGAAAGTGTCAAGTGTATTGACTAGTTTTTGTAGTTGCGCGATATCTTCACTATACACCCTGGAACTGCCTGTCACAGTCATGACCTTTTGGACTGCCCTTGTGATCGTACTGTGACGTTGGGAGATGATGACGCCAAGTCAATATCTGACCCTGTGCAAGAAGCTGACAGTGGAGTCGAGGCGGATGCCGCACCACGCTTCATTGTTGCATCGCAAGTCAAAGTCGTTGACTCACAGAAGGCCGATAAAGCAGTAGGCACATTTTTTGGTGTCCAGAACACACTTCTGACGCATGACGTGCGTTGATTAGTACTTGAAGAAGAAAAAAGCGGAGCTCGCTGCGCTGGGTGAATGGACTCATATCAACTGTCTACGACGGGACGCTGCCGAACGTGTGCACGATGACATCCTCCGCAAATTGTTATTCCAATCATCATCCTCACACGAGGGACTGGCAGAACAAACAGGTAACTCACCGAAGAGCCGCTTATCGTCGCTACTCGACGCCGTCGACCTGGACAACATTTCGCGCCTGGGAACAAGCCCAGACCTCACAGTAAAGGACGTTCCCGGTGGCACCGTGTCATTTTTGTTCGAGAAAGGAACCTCGATGTCAAAGGATGAGGGGGAGGACGAGGATCCCCTCCCTCCTTGACGGGATAGGGCGCTATTCGTTCGTAGACATGACCCATTGTTCTCAAATATGAGATACCAAATTGTGGGACTACGCAGAGGTGTGGCCTGGTCGTGCGCTGGATTAGAGGATGCTCCCCGATGTCTAGGACGTGTGCCTTCCCGTTTAATTGGATGTTTGCTACGCGGCCTGGCTCTGTACACGTGGTATGAATTGTCAGCTAGTTCACCTTTGCCGAAGCAAATGATAGGATCACCGCACGTCACAAATGCGTGTCATATACTTTACAGCGGTTTCCGGAGGAATGTCACTTTGCCGGAGTGGTTAACGGGATCGCCTGCTATATGCAGATTCAGCGGTTGGGCTTTGCCCGCGAGTGTTCGAATCGCTCAGGTGACGACTTTTTATTCCTTTTTTAGTCGCGTGTCCAGCCGGTGTTTGGATCTCGCGTCAGGCCTGGCCTCTCTCTTCCATTCGAATCATCAATGAGCGCGAATAAATACTCAAACTTACCAGACATCGTGTGTCCCTTATTATCGCGTCATTCGCCATGAGTAAATATCCCTTTCGATATTGTAGGATTCTTCTGGAAAAGATGTCTACGAAACTGAAGATGCTTTTCAATCCCTTCAGGACGAGGTGTGTTTCTGTCGACCTCAAGAAGCCCTCAGGACTAAGTTAAAATACAGAATAACGATTCAAGCGACGACGAAGGACCTCAGACACGACCACGAAACGGAGAAGAACCAAGCGCGGCTGAGGGAATCGACGAAAGCAGCCTCGTTGATGCGGCCGAGGCCAGTAGACGATTTCGGCGCGCCGAGCGAAAGCGTTTGTCGCTGCTTTTGCTCCTTGTCTTGCCGTCGACTCACCATGTGTTGCAGGGACACGCGAACGACCGCTATATGCGTATCCCTCTTCACGCACGCCGTCCCCGACCCCGACACATCCGCCCTCTCTCGCACTCCGCTTAAAGCTATTGCAATCCGAGCTCGCCTCTCTGGAAACGGAACTCGCGGACCCCGCAAACCCACTCCTCGCGCGGGATCGTGAGGAGAGCCATGTCGACCCAGGGCACCTCCTCAAGGGTCTCGTCGACGTCAAAGCGCGACTAGCGAAATTCTCTGGAAGCAACGAAGGCCGAGTACGGCTAGTCCAGGGTGTGTTGCAGGACCCGCCGCCGATAGCCCACACCGCGGAGACGGTCTCCGAGAAGAATGGGAGTGATGTTAGTAAGAAAGCGAACGAGCCACAGCATTCTTTAGAGACCGCTAGGGATGTCGCTGAGATCGATCGACGCGTCGGGGAGCTAGAAAAGCTTGTCGGCTCAGCCAGCACGTCACTTGACGAGGTATGTTTCGCCCTTTATTCGATCTTATTGGAAAGTGTGCTAAGTGGCGACATTGATATAGAGCTCAGCGATGCCAACACCGCTTCTACCGCTTCTCACTAGGCTGAACACGCAATTAACCGTGCTCGCGCAGCCTCGACACTTGGATAACATCTCGCGCCGTCTCAAGTTGCTGTTGTCTGACCTCGATCGACTGGCAGCCGCAAACCAACAACACCGTCGCAGCGCTGGCGCCGAGGGCGACGGCTCCACCACCGCGCCTGCCGCGCTGCCTGCATCACTGCAAGAGCAGCTCGCGCCAGCTCTAGCCCGTCTTGTCCCCGCGCTTCCACAGATCCCCCATATTCTCGCGCGTCTGCGCACTCTCGCTACTTTGCACGCTTCCGCGGCAGAATTTGGCAACGCGCTGTCCGCTTTGGAGGAAGAGCAGCGCCAGTCGCGCGAGGCGCTTGACGCGTTGAATCAAGCCATCGAAGGTGTCGAGGGGAGCCTCGCAGAGAATGGGCGGGTAGTGAAGGGGAACGTTGCTGGTTTAGAAGAGCGGGTTGATGCACTTACTAAACGATTGGACGCTACAAGTGGGTAGAATATAGGGGCGGTTCCTGGACCTGCGGTCTGACCATTCTGGTATCATACAAGTAAACATTAGTTAGCAGAACGCAGGCTGCGGTTTCTGCGGCTGCGGCACAGCAGTACGAGTACAGGAAATTACATGTATAAAGTACACAACCAGTGTACCCTTGTGATCGCCAGGATGGATTCATGAAAGCGGAGGACGACACCTACCGATCATCGATCTCATTCCCACTTTCGTCTTTCCAACCTGTGGACTATGTGATGACCGGAGGGCTGTTGCCTAGCCACAAACTGCTCGATGGTTTTCTGGACAGACTCCGATGGCTTTTGTAAGGCGGTTACGGCAAGCCAGTGTACTAACATTAGGTATTAACAACTTCATGTCGTGCCAGTGTTGCTGGCTGGGTGTACATTCGGGTACCAAGACGTTCCAAAGTGAAGAAGAGAGGCGAGGACAAGTTATAGACTTGGCAAGTCTGTAGCTCGTCTTTGCCTCCCTTTTCCAGTGTGCCAGAGACTAAACCTGCAGATCTGACTCTCTGATTAGGGTTCAACGTGAGGCATCTGTGATTAGGTGTCCATCTGTGTGGAGTAAAGTCTGACTTCGACAGAGCGATCATGAAAGACCACATCGACTTGATGAATGTCATCTCAATGGAGCAGGTGTTTCGGGCCTAGGTAAGGAGGGATGAGTGGCCGTCGCCTGGGGTGAATACGAGGTATACGACTAGGAGATCAGCGGCAGAGATGGAGGAAATCGATTCCCAGTCAATTCAATATTGGCTCAGCTCAGACCGACTTATCCACACTTGAGCGGCGCAATGATGTTATCTGAACCCTCCTCCCTTGACGCTGGGACGACAACTGTCCCATACGGGGATGATCATACTAGGCAAGGCTGGCTCAGACATCTAGCATTCTCCCCCACAGTTTTTTTTTCGGTGGAGACAAAGTTGAAGGCGATGTAAGGACGATGCAGTGTCGCTCTTCCCTAGTACACTGGCAACATGCCGCGGCACTACTGTAGTAGTGTCGGTGCGTATCATCCACACAAATCACAAATATTGAATATTTCCGGGAAGGCCGTCGTCATCTGGGGTGTGACCTTTGATGGGCCTGTGCCACTCAACTCGGTTCTTGCCCCCATGCTCGCCACAGACCCACAGCCACTGTGACCGGCTCAATCTCATCTTACCAGGTAGAAGTCGTCGGTGTCTGTCCCCCGTGCTAGCAGACTCGGATGTGATCTCTACGGGTCACAATGGTCATGAAGTAAAGGATATCTCCGGCGTCCCTGATTTCTGTCGAGCGTAGCCTCCACTGACACGTGCTGTCCTTCCCACTCTCATCTGCTGGCATTCCGAGGGGTGTTGTTCGTCACGCTGAGCTCAGTCGCACTGGCCGCACTGGCCGCACTCCTGCCAGTGTACCCATGTCAATCAACGCAGCCGTCCCCGCAGTAGTCAAACCCCTCTTAAACACACCGCACAGTCCCATTATGGAAACCGTAATTCCCCACACGGGGGGAATCACCTGGAGGTCTTGACACGGAATCGCATCCTGCATCGACTGATCCACGCCGCATACCCGCAGTTCAACGCATTTCTCTGGGGCGAAGGATGTTGCCCATGCTGGTACTTGGCGCTTATACAGTGGCCATATAATCCTGGGACCAGCTAGTCTCGCTGCTCAAGTTACCATGCCATTAGGCCCTCTTGCCACCGGTGTGGCCGCGACCGTGACAGTCGTCTTTACCATCTTTAGCTGTTTTTCTTGCTACGAGGTTTCCTGCCACGACGACGGCGACGACGACCAACATGGCCGTTCTTACCAGGCCTCGTTAACACGTCCCCGTAGCGTCACGATCCAGCCCACCTACGGATCGCTTCCCTCCCCCACCAACACGCGAGATTCCTCTGTTCGCAGAAAGCCTACGGTCAAGACACCTCCAATCCCTGACCGTGTCATCGACCGCAACTCCTCTTACCCGGCTCAGAATCGTATCTCGCAACGCGCTGGACCGTCCTGTCCGCCAGTGGTTCGCGTGCTCTCGGCGGCTCTCATCGTTCGCGACCCACAACTTGAACATTCCTCGTCTCCCCGCCGACTTACTCCCGCACTTCATGCCACTTCGTCTGTTGATCCGCAGCCGCGTACTACTAGACCCGAGGAACGGGAATCCCTTCTGCACGAACCCCCGTTGACTTCTCTGCCCGACCTCGGCAACCTCGAGTCTGATGGCAGTAGGAACGTCAGGGGAAGCATCACGGCGGAGGATCTGCGGGAACGAGCGAGACTCAAGAAGCAGGAGATGCAGAAGGCGCAAAAGCTGGCCGTTCGCGCACAGAAGGCGGGGAACAACGCTGCCAAAGATAGACACAACCGGGATGTCCACGCGCACAGGAACGCAATAACGGAGCTGAACAAGGCGGCGGCAAAGATCATCTTCAAGGAGAAGAACAAGGTGCGTCGGCCATCTCTCCGTGATGTCAAGGGTCGTGCCTGCTCATCCATTGTTTTTTTTTCTTTTGTGGTGCCAGAATCGCGCGGAGGGAACAGTTGATCTTCACGGGTTGTTCGTGCAAGAAGCCCTCGAGTACGCAAAGCAGGAATTCCAGTCCGCAGCACTGAGGACCGACAGAGTGGTCCGCTTCATCGTCGGTACGTCCCTTGACGGGCTTTTTGACGAATGTCATTGTCAACGGGGGGTTTTTTATGGTGGTTTCTCCCCCGTTTCAGGAAAGGGGTTGCACTCGGAAGCCGGTAAGGCGAAAATTCGGCCCGCTTTGGAACAACTGTGTGATGAGTACGTGAACGTCCTAGAATGCTACATTTGTGTGCTCACCTTGGGTCGGATCTTAGGCGTGGGTATAAACACTACTTGCATCCCAGGAATGCTGGAGTGCTTGTCGTTCAGTGTTAACGCGAAGAACCCTGAACTGAATGTTGCGTCCATTTATGAACTTAGTTGTTACATGTTTCACTTTACACAAGATTTGTTGCATATTGGATCAATGCGACAGGTAAGGGTAACCAAAACAGAACAAGGGATTATAGGTGGCAGTTCTCTGCCTGTACCCGTGTACCCGAGTACAAGCCTGATGATTTCTCGGTGGTTTACGGAAAAGAGTATTCTACCTTTACCTCGTCCGTTGTTTTTTAAAAAAGACCCAAACATGATACGGTATTGTATATCCAAGGTACGAATAAGCAATAATGCCATCCTGTTCGATCGCTTTGTACGATATATAAACATTCATAATATCGAACAAGTTCATAGATGACAAACGCAAATATTTGCTGGGTATCTGATAATTGGCGGACGGCCAGAAATTATCATATCACTTGAGGAAAGCTAGGGCTGATAGGCACTTTGTCTGCGTATGCCGAAGAGCTCGACAAGTTCTGCGTAATGTCCGCTTATCAGAAGTGAATCGAACAGTAGACAGAGATGCCAAAACCTTGTAATCTAGCCTCTCTCTTCTGGCGTTGTGTCTCTTTGCTTTTCATGCCCGAAAACGCCTATAAAGGATGGGTCAGCCTCACGCTCTTAGAAGCAGTGTCATTCCAAGATATCACCTCGTTGACCAGCTTCTTTTTCTTCTCCTGTATGTCGAGAACCTAGCGATGGTCCATGACTACCCTGATCCACGAAAGCAATTGCACGCGTACCTTTCCCTCGACCGTGTTTTCAGCAATGAGCTGGTAGACGTGAACCGTCTTTTTCTGGCCAATCCTATAAGGGCAACTCCCTTAGCCTTTGGAACTAAACTCCGTCTTATTCTTACCTGTTGCACCTATCGATCGCTTGACTCTCGATGCCTTCCTGCCACCAGCTAGAATAAGACATGAGCGACGCATTCCCACGCATTATTGTTCCTAAAGCTCACGGGTCCATTCTATTCATTTATGGGGTCAACATAGTCTTCAACAACCGTCAGATACACTCACAGATAGATATTGTTTGCAACCGTCAAATTAAGCCCAAGTGCACCGGCCTTCAACGATATGAGCATGACCTTAGGGTTTACTCCGTTGGAAATCGACGATGAGGTCGCGCGCGACTGAATTGGTGCCTTGCTCTTGCCCTTAGCTTTGGCCTTGCCCTTTTTACTCCGCGGGCGAACGCCACTAACATCATCGTCGCTATCGACATCTATTTGGAGCACGAAGTCATCGTCATCGTCACTGTTAGTCGGCATGACATTTGCTTGTTGATACTCTCCACCGGTCGCCTCTCCTCGGCGTGAGAGCCGCGTGCTGCGTCTCGTCTGTTGCACTTCGGACGTCGGAAGATCTGGGACAGGGTGAACATTTGAGGTCTCCCGTATGTCATGTTCAATCGGAACACAGAAAGTCTCTAGCGTTTCTTGCCGCCGCTTTGCAGACATCCTGCCATCGAATCGGGCGTACGGTATCCTATAAATGTATGTTGTGAGTAAGTGAAGAAATCGCAGGCGGTGAAGATGTATTGACCCTTCTTTATCAAGGACCTCTGCGATCTTTCGGGAAAGCTGCGACGTAAGCAATCTGACAGAGTCAGAAACAGTGGACGCACTTTATCCAGGAAAGTTGTAAACTGAGAGAATACTAGCGACTTCTCATCCTCCGGCGTCAGTCGTAAGAGATGCATGAGTTGGTCTATCTTAGCCGAGGACCCTGCACGCAGGTCTGTGTTTTCATCATTGTCGCCCGCTGTGGGAATGGGCGCCTGTGTCAATTCAGTTGGCAGGGGAGGCTCTATGAGGTTTCCGATGCGCAGGTGGCGGCGATCCATGGGGCACCTAGCATCACGGCTAATAACTTCGATTATACTGACATTCGTTGAGCTTACTACGCAATTCTAGAAGTACCTGAACTCACCAGGCTAAGCAGAACTTGTGGGAGCACGTAGTAATCCGGGGATCATCTAACACGTCGAAACAAATGGGGCATTCCTCGTTGTCCTCAATTGCTTGCAAAAGCAGGCCTTGCAGGCGCGCCTTGACCTCCGGTGAAACCTGTACCGTGACCGTATCATCATCATCATTGACTTGATCCATGTTGCGCAGTTGGTCGACGTAGTCGCTCGGAATGAGGCCGGGATGGAGCACCAGCTGGCGTAGACGGGTGAGCATGCTCAGAGCATTGGTTGGGAACTAATGTTGTGTGAATAACTGAACAATACGGCAAAAATAACCAACATACTAGATTACTAGATTCCTTCAAGAAGCTTTCAATGCGTTCCTTGGACAATTGCTCAATGGTGTCATATAGTTCCTAACGCAAATAGTCAGATGAAGTACGAAGGCTCGGAGAGAGCCCGCACCCTTGCATCAGGGCTCAGAGTCACGGGGACGACCGTCATTTCCACCTAGGAGGGTAATGAAAACCGTCTACTTTCGCTCACAAGCCTAGACTGTCACGTACCCCCGGCAACGGGACGAGGAGATTGCCATTGCTATCTTGCATCTATGCACAGTCAACCAACAGCGCGAAATATAATTTTTCAACTTTTACTCACCTCCTTCGTCCGTCGAATACAAATCTGAGACATGATAGCCTAGACAACCATCCAATCAGTATACGAGTTTTCTTTGATTCTGAAACACTTACACGGAGTAATTCAGTACCTGATGGATCACAATGCTTCAGCGGGCGCAAGAGCAACCGAGTCTGGAAGTCTGGATTATCAAGAGGGTTACAAATCTTAAGGAACGTGAGGATAGAGCCCAAGTCCTAATAGCCCATTAAGTATAACACGGGTTTGACTTTGTGCTAAACGTTCACCTGTGGAGAATTGATCTACGGAAGAGAAGTTAACTCATGTGAGCTCGAGGTCATAGCAAAGCTCACTATCGGTGTTCCTGTTAAAACCCAACGCCGCTGAGCACTCAGCGCGCACACCGATTGGGCCATCTTCGTCTTGGGGTTTCTAATATTGTGGCCCTCATCCAGAACGACACGCTGGGATCGGGTCAGCACCAACTCCTGTCGCTGCTACTGAGCTGGATGAGCGGAAAGGTACCTTCCATGCGACACCAAACAAGCTACCAGTTTCTTTTTTCCGCTTCTTGCCTGTGCCCGCTACCTCGTTTGAATTACTATGTTCACCAACAACAGTTTGGTACGTGGTTACAACAACGTCATAGTTCTGCAGTTTCGCCGCAGACATATCACGCGTTGCACCATAGTAGACGACGTAACTCAAAGTGTCTGGCACGCAGTGGTCTTGGATTTGCTTTTCCCAGTTGGAAAGCACAGAAAGTGGGACAACTAAGACACATTTCAGCTACAACGTCGAACACACTATGACTGACATACCTATGAGTGTGCTCTTGCTGTACTGTGGAGAGACTTCGTTCTTCGTCGCTAAGATGAGGGCTATCATCGTCAAAGTCTTTCCCTATAAGTCGGAAGGTGAGACCTTAAAGTACGACAGCATCAAGCAAGATAGTACCAAGCCCATGCTATCACCACACAGAGCGCCCCTCCCGAGCACAGGGGGAGCCTCCTGAGGTGTCTTGGTTACAACTAAAGCGCGACAAAATTACTAACGATTCGAGCGAATAAAGACGAACGCTTACTATTGTAATAATAAGCCTGCAAGACAGTGAATAAGCACATCAATACAATTTAGGAACTGCACGCGCCTTGCCAGTGGGGCCTGTCTTTCGGTACTGCCAGAACTGCACCGGCTTATCCCCTTCTTTTGTTGGGAGCTTCGGATTTTCGTGCTCAATCGCCCACAGTAACGCTTGTTTCTGTCAACGTAAGCGCGCATTGAGTATCAATACGCTCCTTGCATGAGGGAGTAGTCACATACTTGGTGTTTCAGTAGATCGACGCGAAGCTCCCCGCTCGCAATGCCGGGCGGGTTAGGGTGCTCAGGCAAATTCAATACATCTTCAGTCGAACACAAGGTGTCGAGGAGCGAAGTACGACGACCTTCATCGTTGACTTGTTCGAGATTTGCGAGTATCTGCCTGAGTTCTGCATTGCGAACAAATTCCTCTTGTTGCTTCCTGAGAGCCTCTGCCGACGGGGCAGAAGGCACGTGTGTGTCGTATCCAGAGGATTGAGGGGCATAGGATGTGTAAGACATGCCAGCGGTTTCTTCGTACGGGCGCACGCTTGGCCTCTGAGTCGAAGGACCGGTTGTTGAGGACCATTGTTGCCCTGGAATGGCCGAACGAAGCATTGGCTCAATTTGGTTGCGCTTGTCAGCAGCCCCGTAGATCTTAAGAGTGCTGGAAGTTGTTTAGTCGTGTATCACATACATTTGCCTTGTACTTACACAGACAAGGAATAACTGAAGCCCCGCACTGCAAACCCCATCAAGAACGGTAGGGGATTTGAGGATGCGAAACTTACAATTTCCCTCGTTCATGGTACCTTCGACTGTGATGAGGCCCGCATCAATGAGGGGCGCAAGCTTGGCGGCTGTCTGCCGAGGTATATGGCCGACTTGTGTGCTACCTATATTCTGCACAGCAATGGCATTTCTAAACATCATACTTGAGACACATCGAGTTACGAAGACAGCAGTTCATGATTTACCGGTCATATTTGTTGCGCGGTTCTCTAATGAGGCGAACTTGCTCTCCGGAGTCCACGAGACCTGCCATGCAAAATCAATGTAAAGGTTTCGTGCATATCAGGTAGTGAGACACCACACACCTTTGTAGTATTGTATGCCCACGACATTAGACGATAAGGTGCTATACAGTTCGTCGACTTGCTGCTCCACGACTTCTTCGGTATCAGCTCCTTCTTCCCAAGTTGTGCCGCCTATTGCCGCTTGGCGAGCGGCGGCTTGGGTCGGTGAAGGCGCCACTACATTTTGAACGCACGATGGACCTGGTGCAGCGTCCGCCTCACGCTTCCCGAGGATTGGTGCCGGTAATTGAGTAGCTGTCACCTGAGAAGGCTGCGATATTGGCAGTAACGAAGATGGAGAACCCGTAAGGTCCGCCGGATCTACCCGTCGATTCTTCAACGCGAGACGCACGCGCGCTTGATCTTCCGCGCGCAAGGTTGAGAAGCCTGCGACACGCTCGATGCCATATGATGAGATCTTTCCCAACGTCTGAGGCGTCACGCAGCCCCTGTGATGCCCATCCTCGTGAGAATGACGGAGGGCTAGAAATGGTCGAGTTTACCAATGCTTCCATTGCACGACCTCGCCGTAGGAATTGTAGACGGTATGGCCATATCGGAGCTCACCCTGGCCGATGAGGGACCCGCCACAGATGCTACTGTGACATTTCGCCCTGGAGCTCTTGCTGTACTGTGAAAGGGGGAACACATATACGTAAATGTCGTCATTGAAGGAAGATTCCAAGGAAGCTGAGTTACCTCAATATGATGGGGGTCTGATTGTACAGCACCGCCAGGATGAAAGGGGTACATGTGCTCCTGAGGGCCTTACGAGAAATAGGAGAAGTAGACCAAGCGTCTGGCTACTAGTACGCGTGACCCACGGTCTCGATCTGTCAAGGTTGGCTCTTAAAGAAAGAAAAAACCAGGATTGAGAAGAAGGGTGTAGAAGGTTCGAGAACAGGCAAAGTTATCCGCCCTGTTGCCTCCCCGAAATTTCAGTCAACGAAACGGTGTCTTGAAAGGAGAGGGAGCGGAGCGCTGGCTGGGTATATCGACGCGTCGTGACGCGTAAATAGACGTCAATAAACGTAATACTGTGTACGTACAGTACCTCATCTAGGCACATCTAAGCGCTCTGCACTCATTCCAGCACCTCGTCATCATAAATGGCCGTCCTCAGTACCCCGTCCTCGCGTACCAGCCCGCGGTACATACCCGGACAGTTCAGCGGTGTTGCCACTAACTCGCCCAGATAAGTCATCGTCTCACCTGCCAGGTACGTCACTTACCATTGCCCTCGTTGTCCAGTGCGATCACACCCCCTACACCGTCCTCTCTGCGCAGCGCCTCGACGACCGACCGCGCAGCTTTATGCACTGACTCATCGAGGTACTGCATCCGATGTGCCACCGTCGCTGCTGTATTCTGGCGAATAAAGTACTAACGATGGGGGGGGGAAAAAGAAAAGGAAGAGCATCAGCGCCGCGCCCAATTACGCCCTCACCGGCATAGGGGAGACGACGTACATCGCCATCGCCCGTTCCGCTCACTCCCACGGCGTGCACGTTGCTCCCCCACGGTCGGGGTAACCACCCCCTCCACCGCCACCGTGGTGCCGGCCACTCCTCCGCCCAGAAGCCCGCACCGAGGTGGGGCGTGTCGCCGACGCGACCAGGGAGCTTGTTCGTGCGCCCGCCAGTAGACGTGCACACCGCTATGCAGCCACGCACGTCGAGCGCGACGGCGCCGACGGTGCCTATCGGCGCCATGTCCAGCAACGTCTTGCCCTCGTCGTCCTTCTCGCCCCCGCCGTCCCCTTCCCCGGGTTCCTCGTCCTCGGGCAGCCCGAGCCCGCGCCGATGCTCGCGCCAGCGTGTGGAGGTATAGAAGTACAATGGGTCGACGGGAGGGAAGCCCCCGAGGTCCTCCGCCGGGGCTCCGGAGAGGAATGCGTGCCGCGTGCTGTCTGGGGAGAGGTAGAGCGCCCGTGCGAGCTGAGAGGGATTACGTGTTCGGGTGAGGAGAGTCAGTGCGAGGGCGCGGCGCGAGGGCAGAATGTCGGGGTGCGATGTGGGAGGGCGAGAGAGTGCCAGGGATGCCTCGAGTTCATTCTGCCAATGAGGAGGGATGCAATGCATATTAATACTGTATACCTTGCGCCCCACAAAGGAAGTGCACGTACGAATCCGGCCGAGTTGAATACGGCGCCTTTGCCAGCGTTGAAGAGTGGATTGTCTGAAGAAGATTCGGTACGTCAAAGGCTAGCTCTGAGCCTCAGTTCCTATCCATAAGATTGACACTCCGTGCCTTCCATGATACTCACGGCCGCGACGACGGCATCCATCGCCTCGCCACCCGAGTTAAGAATTGCGTCTCCAGCTTGTAGTGCCGCGCGTATCGCAGCGTGGAAACGGGCTTCCTGCTCGGGTGAGGATCTCTCGCGAAGAATTGTACCAGCACCACCATGGATGACCAGGACGTGTTTTGGTCCGTTCGGATGCCTGTGCTTGGGCAACAGCGCCTGTTTCTCATCTACTAGTGCAGAGTCGGAGGACATGGTGGTGGTCGAGAGATAAGCTGCAGCCGAAGTACTGCGTACTGTCTGTACTGTATTAGAGGGAGTGTGACCGTGTCCCAGCACTGGCACGTGCTCGTGAGCCATGTACTGGACACTGGCATGGAGGAAAGTGCTCAGATAGCTGAATGATTTTCATGGGGGCTGCAGTTTACACGATTACACGATTACAATACAGTCATCTCAGTAGATTAGTGTGTGCCTGACACCGCCGCTTGTAATCTCTGCTTGAGGCCGCTTCCAACAGCACCTAATGCGATCGAAGTGCGCCTCTCCAGCGAAGAACGCCCAGACCCAGGCAGATTGTCCATCTTC
>Ga0210393_10001888_pt1 | contig 17400 bp, 19 predicted proteins | sample IncBWC27OmetaG_FD_160068 | JGI IMG/M metagenome (GOLD analysis project Ga0210393, IMG submission 160068) | Forest soil microbial communities from Barre Woods Harvard Forest LTER site, Petersham, Massachusetts, United States - Inc-BW-C-27-O ... | reverse complement strand
AGCGCATCGCCGATCACCCCATCAATCAAATCGAAGAACTGCTGCCTTGGAACCTGCTCGACAAAATGCCTGAGCTTCGAATCGCAGCCTGATCAGTCCGTCAATGCGGCCTTCGACGGACGCTTACCGTCATTACAAGGTTTATACGTTTTGTAATGACAAGAGGCCCTGCGTCTCACCTATTTCGCATCACTGTTTTGGCTCTGCTGCTGATCTTCGATCATGAAAAACCCATGAAGCTTCGCAGCCGCAGGGATTGTCATCGTCGAGCGCGGCGCTCTAGCAAATCTCAATAATTAGATTTGTATTCAGTACCTTGCGTCCAGCGAGACGTCCAATGCGCAAGATACGCGGCCGCGACATCCGGTCGGTTCCACAGGACTACCACGTTCTCGGAGTTGCTATGAGCAGCGGCTGCGGAATAGTTAAAGGAGCCGGTTTCGACGTGTAACCCATCGACGATGATGAATTTATCGTGTTCGAGCGAGAGTATTTCATTACTAAGGATTTTCTGTTTAAGAGGAGGACTATGAAATCAAGGACCTAGAAACGGCCTGTCCCGGAAGGATGTTTTCGAGATTTCCTTTTGTAATGACGTCCAGATTTCTTACGGTGAGGGGGCTCAAGCCGGCAGGACGACGGGATTCGGAGAACGAGAGAACCGTCAAACGATTAAACGATTAAACGATTAAACGATTAAACGATTAGACGATTAGACGGTATAACCGTCTAATCGTTAAACGAATGTGGAGTTTGCGGCGGCCTATTTGTGCCGCAGAGCACTGCTTTCACACAGCACGGGTCACCATGTCAGCATTGGGGGGCGTTTCGCCTTCTCGGAGGGGTGGTGGTTAGCGCTGGTCTGAAAGGACGCGGAAAACGAATTCCACTTTCATCGCGGTGCATATCCGACTTCGCCAAGTGCCCGTCGCAATCTTTCGATGGCCGCGCGGATCCGATAGCACTCGTCCTCGTTCGCGGAGCACTCACGCATGGCCTCCCACGTGATGCGTTTGACGAGCTGGGCTAGGGCGAGCGCTTCGGGATCCGGCAGCTCAAGCTCAACCCGAATAATCTCTGGCTGCTCCATTTTCAATGTCTCCTGTCGCTGTATGTGGCGGGCCCAGGCATCCGCCGCGCTGGGTGTAAATCTGCCGCCAGCCTTCCATCCCGCCGCGGCCAGCGCCGCCGCACGCTCGGGTTCCGTCATCGAGTTCCACCAGGTGATACCGGCCAGCTCATCGAGCGTTGGCTCACGCATTCCTGATTTCCTCTTTGGCGCCAGTCTTAGGACCCGGCGTCCTGCGCTCAATGGATCCAACCGCTTTCACGAGTTGCTCGGGATTGAAGTTGCTGAGCACCGCGATCGCCGCCCTAACGATTTGGCTGCGCGTGACCTCGTAGATTCCCTGCTTTCGTAGGGTCGCCTGCAGCCTATCGATAATCGCACTCTCTTCCTGCGGCATGGAAAAGCCCTCCCGAACAACGAGATCAGTTGTCGCGCTCGAAGCTGCGGCCCTTTTTTTTTGAGGAGCTCGGGCCTTTGGTGCTGCCGATGTGGGTGCCGTTGTCGAAGGGGCAAGGAGGGTCATCCCTTCCTGCTCGAGCCGTTCCATCACCTCATCGGCCTTCCCGAATCGCGCGTCCAAAGCCGCATCTTCGTTGCGCAGCCCCTTTCGCAGTTGCTCCGCCATTGTCTTTTTGCTCATGTCACCGGCTCCATTGCCAGGAGTTGTTCCGTCTCGTCGGCCAGCGCTTCAACCTCATCGTTGGCGGTCTTCGCAGGGGCTCCCAGCGCGGCGATCGTGCTACCGCCTACGCAGGCCTCCTGATAGGCGACGCGCAGGCCCAAGCGCGCCTTCATGACAGGAATCCCCAGATCCGCGAGTACCTCGCGAACCTGGGCGTTGATCGCCGTGCGCTGTACTCGATTGGGAAGCACATAGGCGCGCAGCCGCTCATTGGTGATTTGAGCGCTCTCGATGGCGGTTTTGAGACCGCGGGTCGCCCATAGGTCCGCCGGCGCAAGAGGCACGGGGACAATGGCGAGGTCAGATACCAACAGGACCGAAGCCGGGACCGGGGATTCGAGGGAGGGCGGGCAATCGATCAGGATCCGGTCGTAGTTGGCGAGGTGCCCCTTCAGCTCCCGGTGTACCTTGCCGCCAGCGGCCGCGAGACTGATTACGTTGGCGGGGAAGGGGCGTTCGTCCGGGGCGGCGGCCGCCCAGCGACTAGCCGTCCCTTGGGCGTCTGCGTCCACCACAAGCACTTTAAGGCCCCGCCAGCCGAGGCTCCCGGCAAGGACCATGGTCACGGTGGATTTGCCCGAGCCGCCTTTTTGGTTCACGACGCTGATGATGCGAGCGGTCACAGGCCAACCTCGCTTCGTAATTCGTTAGACGGTTTAATGGTTATACTCACTGAGTTCAAAGGATAGGGTCATCAGTGCGCATGCTGGGTCACGGCGCGTACAGATCCTCCTGGCGTCTCCCTAGCCTCGCGCCCAGGCCGGATCTCACAGCGAGCGCGATAGACACACAAGGCGCAGCCGCGACAGAAATCCCGAGGGTCCACGGATCGCTTCAAGTCAGGGAACAAGTCCGTCGTGCTCTTCGTAGCCTTGTCTACGGTTTTGGCGATAAAATCTCCTGCGAGTTCGTAACCGCGCAGGAACTTGCCGTAAAGCTGGATGCGCTTCTGGTCGGCGCCGGGCTGGACGTAGCGCTGTTTGAGTTGGCGCCCCACCCATTCCGGGCTCTCGATGTCGGCCAGTTCCGTGGTGAAGCTCTTGCCGTAGTTCGTATCGACCAGGAGTGACATCCGCATGATGACCTCCGTCACCGTGATGAAGGTGCGGAGCGTTCCATCAACTGCGATAGCCTCGAGCAGGATGCTTTCCACAGCCTCGTGCAGGATCTGCTCTGGCGTTTCCGGGGCGACGTCCATCTTCGACTGCCGCTCGAGGGCCCGGTCCAGTGACTTGCTGACGTCCTCGTCTGCAGCGAGCTGGCTGATGACCTTCAAAGGAGCAGCGATCTCATCCGAGCGCGTAGTCTTGTTCGGAAACACAGAGCTGTACGCCTGCGCGACCTGAACCGCGTTCTGGAAGGCCCACACGTGCATGTCGTCGCGCAGTTCGATCCGCTGCTCTGGCGACAGAAGCCCCTCCCGAGACACGGACTGGCCATCGGGCATGCGACGCGTCGCGATCGTAAACATGCGGGAGCCGAGGATCGCATCCACGCCGCGTGTGTTGTTGATCAGCTTGATACCAAAGAAGTTTAGCTTCTCGAGTTTGCCGGTCTTCATGTTCGTCCAGAACTTCACAGCGGACTGCTTGTTGTACGAGAGCTTCAGGGCCTGGATCAACTCGTCGAACTGGGCGTCACCATTGCGGCGGGTGCCGATGGATTCCAGGTCATCGAGCACGACAAAGCCCCGGCTCTGATCGATGAGCCGGGCGATCGATGCCGCGGAAATCTGGCCAATTGCCGAGTTCGGGCTGTTGGCTGAGAGTTCGCTCATCGCGATGCCGAGCTGGGTCTTGCCGGTCCCCGGGGCGCCGGTGACCAGAATGAGCGGTACGGCATCGAAAAGGTTCTGGACGTAAGTGGCGAGCACCGTGCATGCGAGAAGGGTGTAATCATCCTCGAACGGCAGCCAGACAGAGCTCTCTAGGTGCCCGCGGATTTTCCACAGTTGCTCGGCCAGCGGCTTCGACTTCGCTTTCCCACTCAAAAAAGCTTCGATCGAGGGCCAACGCCACGTGCAATAGGGGCTGGGCCGCGCGGGCCCATCTACTGTCGTTCCGTCCGGGTACAGGCGATACACCTGCTGGTGGGGCGGCGTGCCCCTCGGCGCCGGCACATGCCGCACGTGGTGCATCGTACCGTCGGAGCGGATGACGATTGTCTTGTAGCGCTCGACCTGCTGCCCGGTCTCGAGGTCCTTTCCGACCTCGAGCACATCGACCGCCTCGAAGAGACAGCCGTTATGGAAGGCCCCGGAGATCGTTATGGGCAACGCGGCCTGTAGGCCTTCGACAGGCCCGGTGTGAGCCGTTTCGCTGAGTTCCTTGAGTCCCAATGCGTGCGATTCAATCAGGAGGCGCTTGAAATCTTCCAAGCTATGCCGGGCTAGGAAGTAGTCGTTCCAATCCTTCACGCCAATCGGCCAGACCCGGCGCATCTCGCGCACTGCCAGACGCGCTATCGACTTGGCATGCTCATCTCCGGCTTTCTTTCCCGACTGCGGGTTCGGCTGGTCGTTGTCATGGCCCAGATAGATTGTTTCCCACTGCTCCCAGAACCCAGGCTCCCGCCACTCGTTGGGCAAGCCGGCACCACCGTTGGTGGATGAGATCAGCAGCATCTCGTGTTCAAGAGGCGTACGGCGAATCTGATCCCAGATCGCCCAGAGATCCTTCAGTCCGTCGCAAACAAACAGCCTCGTATGACCCTCGGCCTTGGCGCTGTAGTAGGTGCGCGGCGGACCGGCGCTCCACGATTTGAGCTTTTTGTCGCGGGAATCGATCGTGACGTCGGGAACCGAATAATTGACGTACTTGCTGTAGAACCGGCCATCGCGGCCCAGCAATGGTGCCGCAAGCGCATCCGAGTGGATTGGAGTTCTGGCGTCCTTCTGGGTATACGGCTCGCTCAACCCCAGCCGAAAGTGATCGATCAGCGAATTGCTGTAGCCGCGGATGACCGCAAGCCAAGCCATCGCCTTGTCGTTCGCCTTTAGTCGGCGCTGCAGCCGTTCGTTGTAATCCTTGTTCGCCGGTTTCAGGACCGCGGCGGAGTGATTGACGACTATACGCTGCCGCTGCAGCTCAAGATCGGCACGTAGATTCTTCACCCATGACGCCTCTTCCTGGCCAATATGACCAAGGGCCGCAAGAATGTCTGCATAGTGAGGGGTGTCGTCGTTGGCCGGCGCATCGTGAGCGTGATAGCACTTGTAGCTGTGCAGAAAGCCTCGGTTGCCAGGGGACTCACGCACACCGCACTGCCAGTTCGGCTTGCTATCCTCACCATGACTGCACCAGGGGCAGCGTGAGACGTTCAGATAGCCCTTGCTGTTGGCCAGCTTGAGTTTGATCCCGTGCAGCCCAAACACTGTCTCCGCCGGCGCACCCAGTGCCTCGAGGACCGTCTTTTGTCGTTCAGTCAAGTTAACCACGAGGACTCCACTTGGCCTTCTCATCCTGGAAGTCCTTGCGTTTCTTCGCTGCCCAGCTATCGGTGGTGCGCAAGAGATCGCGCTGCGTGACGTGATCGTAGTTATCCTGAATCATGCTCACCGAGTTATTGAGGATCGCTGCAGTCTCCTTCTCTGCTGCCGGATCGTCTTTGAGATAGGAGGTCGCCACTAGGTGCCGGAATACGTTGGTTCCCTGCCCAACGCCAAAGAACTGCTCTAACCGGAGTTTCACGGGACCGAACGGATCAACTCCATAGAGCAGCGAGGGATCGGTCTCATCTGGAGCCAGCTTTGTGTGCTGCCCCACCTTTCCACGCAGGAAAAACAGCGATGACGCGTCCGGCTTGTAGAGCCCCTTGCGCTCTTCGTTCCAGTACTGATCCATCACCTTTGAGGTTTCAGGCGAGTAGATCCTGGATATGTTCTTGGCATGCTTTGAGTGGTGATTCTTGAGTTCGTGCTTCGGCACGAACACATGCCACAGGCCTGTTGCATCATTGCGATCAAGATGCCGGCCCACGATCAGCGACCGCCAGTTTTTCTTGCGCAGTGGCACATCGACGTTCATTTGAAACATCGCCGTGTCGCGGACCCAAAGCGCCCGGGTATGCGCTTGTCGCTTCGACGGTATCTTTTTAGTCATCCGGTCGATAAGTTCCAAGAAGTACCGCATCGGGTCGAGATCCTCAAAGATCTTCTTTAGCGGCTCATCAGCGGACCGGCTCTTTTCGGGGTGGGCCTTAAGCAGTCGCTTGACGTCGAACTTAAGCTTCACCATCGAGGCCGCTAGCGGATCAATGTAAGCGTTCCACTCCGCCCGCGACATCGCAGGCTGGCCCATCAGCGGCGCGAGATCCGGATTTGCCCGAATGAAGCTGTAGTCGTGATTGAGAAACGAGTTCAGCAGGATCGGCAGCCCAATATGGGAATTGGTGTATTTCTTATCGTGTACCCGCTCGCGCTGAAACTCGATAAATCCCCATACCAGATCATCATCGAACCAATGAGCAAGTGTCAGGTCCTCGACCTTGATACCTTTGCCGGTTTCCCAACGCTGCTCCTCCGTAAGCTTAAACAGCGGCAGCGGTAGCTTTAGCTCGGTCCGCGGGTCAAGTGGAGGGGCGTCTAGCGTCAGGTACCCCAAGTATTGGCGCATCAAATATTCGTAGCGGCTCACCGTAGCATCGCTGGTCCAGTGCGCCTTCTTCTGGTCACGGCGTACGCCTGGAGCAATCGTCACGATTTGCGTCTTGCGCCAATCGACAATGCGTTCCCACACCGGAACGAACTGGGGCGGCATCTCGACGAGCGCATATTCGTACTGAATCCGACGAGCTTGATGCTCGCGGTATTTGATCGGCTGGTCGTTGGCCGCAATGATCAGATCGGTGCCTGGGAACGCACGCCGGCACAGAGTATCCTCTTCGAGCTTAAACAGCTGCTCGAGCTGACGCACAAACGTGAACGAGTTTCGAAGATAAGGCGTCGTACGCTCGGCTAAATAGTTGCTGATTATCTGGCCGTACAGTCGGCCCGAGAGGATCGGGTCCTTGCTCGTGCCTTTTTGGCCGAACAGCTCATGCATTGCCTCCCCGGCCCGTGTCGCTGCTCCAACTCCGACCCACCCTCGGTCCGCCATGAGCTTGCGAAGTGCCGCTACGAAGTCCGATGGCAGGTTTCCATGTACACGCGCGATGTCGAAGAGCCGCTTGAGATCCACTGCGGCCCATTGGACGTTGCGCGAACTGTGCCTTCCTTTGGAAGCCGACGGCTTGAGCGCGTCGATAACCCGGCTCAACCGTTCTTCGAACCGATCATCCAAAGTCAGACGGGCCGGATCAGAGACTATCCTTCTGTTCTGGCGGCACCAGATGCCTATGCCAGAGCGAAAATTCCTAGCGCTCTGCCCTTTAGGAGCCCACGCGCGCTCGCGAATCACGATCTCTATCAGATCCTGATGAGTAATCGTCGCTGTATCGACTCCCTCAAATGGCTCGCCAGCAGACGGGTGTAGCCCGTCGGGCGCTGCTTGCCCGGCGTCCGCTGTAATCAAACCGTGATCGACTGGCGACGAGTCGCAGCGCCCGGCCTCGGCCGGTTTCTGTTTCAATATCATCCATCCCTCCCACTTGACGTAGAGGCCTCGGATGCGCAGACTGACCGGGCATTGCAGTATTGGACCAGTCCGATCTCGCATCTAAACGGCCCAGGCGCGCCAACGCTTAGGGCCGTTTGTCTTTGATCAAGGCACGTTAGATTCCAGGCAGTGATGCCTGACCATCGCCTTCACCTTCCATTTTCAGTTTCTTGAGCGCCGCATGCGTCAGCCGGAACGAACGATTGGCGGCCGTCGAATGTTTACGTGCATAGCTTTTTTTAATCACCGCCTCGAACACCGAGCAGACCTTCCGGAGCAATCAAACGTTGCTTCGACCTCGACGGCCCTTCGGAGAGCACGAGGGAAAATCGACAGAATTAGCCGCCCGAGGTAAGCGCTTGGTCTGTTGATACTGCGGCTGTCGGAGTCGCAGCGAGTCCGCAAAATGTTCATTAAAATTGCATTTCCGGTGCCTCGTCAGCTTTAGTCATTGGGCCAGCCGCGCTGCAATTTGGGTCACCGGCCACAAGAGACGTCCACCGATTTTTTTTGGTCGGATGCCGTAAAATTCGCGATCTTCGGAATATTTGCTAAGTATCGACTTCGAATGGCAATTGAGCAGCTTTGCGAATTGATTGGTCGTTAAAAATTCTTGATCCGCAGGAACGGTACGCAAGACGTATGCCACCTCGGCTTCGCCCGTTGTGTCATCTCTCCTGCAGGACTGAGTCTTTCGTGTCATCGACCACCTCCAAACATCTTGAAACATCTTGAAACATCCTGAGAGCTATGATGTCTCTGGCGGTATGTAGTCGTCTACGTAGTGAGCTTCATGGCAAAAAGTGGTCTGCGAGATAAGATTCATAGCAGGACAGAAGAACTCCGGATTCTCTTTCGTGAGTTTTCGCCCAAAACGGACGAAGAAGGGGAGGTGGCGGACGGGGCCTTCGAGGTGCTTCTAAGCATCGTCGAACACGCTCGCTTATCGAAGGAGGTGATCACGGTCCTAACAGCGAAAGCGCGAAAGCGAAAGCGGTTATTCGAAGATTATCGATCTAAAAAAAAGGATCTGAAAAAGCTTTACAACCGCGTAAACCGCGCGCGCAAGCTAGAGTTGTCGCTCTCGCGTCCCAGCCCGGAGAACTTAAAAGACCATCCAGAGAAAAACGCCTTCTGGTTTGTGTCGGAGCAATATAAAAGGAATCCAAAGGAAGGAAAGAAGTGGGCGCCGACGACCGTGTATGACTACTATTACAATCAGGCAAAACCAATTTTTGACCCGTAGAGATTAGCGTGGGCCGAGTTCGCAAAAAGGCTAAGGTCGAGAAGGGCAATTGCGCTTAATCTGGAGGGGCACGTCGTCTTGTCTGATTGGTCGCCTTGCGATGACCCGACCGACGAACATGGCGGGTCTCGATGGACTCTAGGCGGGCGGGTATCGCGGTCAGAGATCGTGTGCCGCGAGATTTGGGCCCTTTGAATCGAATCCCCGCCTGCTCCAATATCCAAGCTTCGTATCGGACATGCCAGATTCGAAGCAGATCGATGGGCTTAAATTTATAGTGTATATCCCCTGTTGACTTTGGCGCGTGCCCGACGATCTGATCGATGATTCCGGTCGGAATGACCAGCCACTGTGCGAGGCTAATAAATGTTCGGCGCAGGGCCTGCAGCGTGACATGCGGGAGTTTCGCTGCTAGAAGAGCCTGATTGTGCGCGATTCGTGGCTCTGAAATATGTCCGCAGTCCGCTGTCGGGCTCGAGAACACCCACTCGTTTGTGCGCGGCAATTGGCTGAGTAGCGAGGATACATAGGGCGTGAGCGGGATGATGCGACCCTCTTTTGAGACCTTGTCCTTCACCCACAGGGTGTGCCACGTAAAATCGACGTGCTCCCACCGCAGTTCGGCTATTTCCGTACGACGTGCACCGGTGAGCAAGAGCGATTGCAGGTACGCACTGATGACGGAGTTTCGGAGAGCGCGCACCGAACAGAACCACGCTTGGAGTTGCGTGGTCTGGAGCACATCGGACTTGTGGGTTTTGCGCTTGGGAATCTCTCGTAAGAGGTCCTTATCTTCGATGACGCCAAGATTCACAACGGCTTTATAGGTCTCATGCGAGCCCGCCCAACCCCAAAACGCTTTGAACAGCTCAAAACCTTGGCGGGCCTTATTGGCGCGGGAGGCGGATTCCGCTTTCACCCAATTCGTCAAAATGGTGGCGGTGATATCCACTATGCGCTGGTGCATGAGCGGGTAGAGGACCCCCGGGATCGTGAGACCCTTACCGCGCTTCTTCGCCACCCCACCGGGTTTAGAGTAATTATGATGATCGCGTAAATGCCGCGCCCCCCACTTGGTGGCGAGATGTTCGAGGTAGGCGGTCCAAACTGCGCCGACTAACACGGATTCGGTCGCTTGCCGAACACGGTCGGCCTCGGCCACGGCCTGTTGCTCTTCCCGCACTGTGCGCGGATGGATGCCTTTGTCTGTCAGCGTTTTAAAACGGGTGGCTTCGGCTCGCGCCGCTTTGAGCGTCCAGGTTTTAATGTCGCCGATGGTCTCGCGCACGGTTTTGCCGTGAAGCGTGGCTTCGAAGATATACGACCGTGCGCCGGCCGCCGTCACGCGAAGTCCGAGACCGGGGGTCGTCTTATCCTGGTACAGTGTCTGATTCCCGCGGCCGGGGACGAATTCGAGAGACTCAACCCGCTTGGCCGTCAACTGTTCTTGGGGCATAGTCAGACCGGTGGCGAGGGCTGCCGTGTAGGGGCCATGTAGGGAAACGGTAGCATACTCCCAGGGGGTCGGAGGATATCGATGGGGTGCTGTATGTTCAATTGTCGCCGTAAATGCTTGAAAATGCTAAGCGGGAGGATGTGCGAGGATGTCTGAGGATATTGCAACCGTCGGGCTCATAACCCGAAGGTCGTAGGTTCAAATCCTACCCCCGCTACCAACTAAAACAAAAACTTACGAGTTAAATCTCCAAACTGCATTGGCCTGGCTGTGACCAAATTGTGCCGTAGAAGGGCACAGTGCTTACTGGAGTCACTCAACGGCGCCTCTTCGCGACCCGCGCCAGATCAATCGTGAATCCGCGAGGTGAAGCTACTGGCTCATACTCCCGACGTCGCGCATTGCTGACAAATTTCAGCATTTTGCTTTAGGAATAAAGCCCGTCGTCCGCGACGTAGCGGTGGTGCGAGCGGCTTCTCCTTCGCACGTGCCGGGGCAAATCTTCCTCGACGACCATCGGGTTCGAGACCCGAAGGTCGACTTCTGCGCCCGAGCAGGTGCATGATTTACCGCGCGAGTCGATGGGGCAGCCCTACTCCTACGAACCGAGCTAATCACCGGTCGAAACTGTCATCTCGACAGTCAGCTTTGGGGTCGATTCCGGAAATTGTGATTTCCACTCGACGAGATGTTAGCGACCTTGCCCCGGCCCATTTCGCTAAGTCCGGCTCGTATTTATTCCGAAATTAGGATATTATCCTAAAACGAGGATATCTGATTCATGCGCCGAAGGTTGGCTCCCGGTGAGAAGCCGCTGTTTTGGATCGGTTCAAGCAAACGCGATTTGCTCGCAATGCCGGATCCCGTAGTTCGTCAGATCGGCGCTGCCTTGAGTGTTGCGCAGTATGGCGGCAAACACCCGGATGCTAAGCCTTGGAAAGGTCTCGGGCCTGGTGTCTTTGAGGTGGTGAGCGATTTTAAGACCGACACGTTTCGTGCGGGGTATGTGGTGCGATTTGAGCATGCGCTGTACGTCCTGCACTGTTTTCAGAAGAAATCGCCAAGTGGGACGCGCACGGCGAAGACGGATGTTGAAATGATCGAGCGGCGGCTAAAGGCGGCACAAGCAGATTACGAGGCGAGGTATGGCCAAGCAAGCCAAAAGCGTCAATAAAGTCGTGGCGAGTTCCGGCAATGTCTTTGCCGATCTCGGCCTTCCAGATGCTGCGGAGCTCGATACGAAGGTACGGCTCGCCGTTGCGGTCAATCGCCTGCTGGAATCACGCCGGCTAACGCAGGCGGCCGCAGCCGCCGCGCTGTCCATCAATCAGCCCAAAATCTCCGCGCTCAAACACTACAAGCTTGAGGGGTTTTCGGTCGAACGGTTGATGACTTTTCTAACAGCCCTCGGCAGCGATATCGAAATCCGCGTTCATTTGCCGAAACGATCTTCCTCACCCGGAAGGATTTTGGTCAATGCCGCCTGAGTGGCATTTCACCAAATGCCGCATTGGATCGCACTGCCTGCGAGGATCGGATGAAAACGGTGCGATCGGACGATGCCAATACCTGGATGGAATTCTAGAGCCACCTGCGCGGGTTTTCTCGGATTTGCGCTAGTGCACGGCATGCACTAGAATAGCGTGTGCCTACGTTGAAACGCTTCAACTGTTGCCGTATCGAGATGTATTTCGATGATCATCCGCCGCCACATTTTCACGTGATCACGCGCAAGAACGAACGCATGTCCGTAGTGATTGACACACTGGTCATTCAAGCGGGCGAGGCTGATTCGCGTGATACAGCCGAAGCGTTTGCCTGGGCGCGCGAGAACGGTGCGGAGCTGCGCTCGCGCTGGCAAGAGTATTCCGAGGAGGAACCTGCGAATGCAATGCCACCGACGCAGAAAGCTCCGAAGGAGAAACCATGAGCGAAACCAAAGCTGTCCGCGTCGCACACGTGAAATACGCAGGCGAATACACATTACGTCTGCGCTGGGTGAATGGGAAGACGATGTCCGTGGATCTCCGTGAGCCGGTGCATCGATTGAAGGGTATGCGCCCGCTAAGGGATCAGGAGATTTTCGCGCTTGCCACGAAGGGAGAAGGTGGGCACAGCGTCGTATGGCCCGGTGAAATTGACATGGGGGCGGATCGACTGTGGGAGATGACACTCGAACAGAATGGGCATTTGGACGCCTTGGAATTCATCCGATGGCGGTGGCGCCATGGACTGAGTCTCAGCGATGCAGCCGAGGCACTCGGCCTGTCGAGGCGCCAAGTGGCCTATTACGCGAGTGGTGAGCGACCCGTTCCACGCACCGTGCTCTTGGCATGCAAGGGTTGGGAAGCAGAGAGAGAGGCTGCGGCAGCTTAGATAGGCCTCCTCGCGCCAGTGTGCCCAGATTGTGTCTAGGTCAGATTGGGTGTGCCCAAATTGTGCCTTGAAGAGCCGGGATAACGGGATGGCAAGCGCTGTAAGTGACTGATTTACAACACCCCCGTTACCCGGCATTTGCCTCATAACCCGAAGGTCGTAGGTTCAAATCCTACCCCCGCTACCAACATCAATAAAACCATAATAAAAACAAAGAGTTAGTAGATAGAAAAATCCAGACCTCGATTTGAACCTGCGGCTACTTGAGAACGGCAGTCAGCCGAGGCGTAACGGTTCTCACTTGCCATTGTGTTTCTCGATGATCTTGAATGTCGAGGCATCCAGTATGTAAATACCGTCTCCTCCGAAGACAACTGGATGATCCTGCGACAGACGCGGGTAGATCCGCACCAGGTAGTGGCTCCCGCCATCGGATACCTCAATGTTGTAGTTCTCGATCTTCGACAAGTACTCGGAGAATTTTGTTTGATCGGGTGTTGGCGTCGTCGGCCCCGAAAATGTTAGCCGCTCGAACAACTTACTGCGATAGTCTTGGTAGGCAACCGTCGGCATGAAAGTAGTCACCACGAATGATGACTTCCGCGTTGATCCACTCGGTGTCGTTTGCCGATACCATGCCCGGAGAGATTGCCAACAACATCAATAGTGCTCGCTTCAGCATTTCGTTCCTTCCTTCTTTCGTGCGCGACACCTTTGATTATCGCTCAGGATGAGCTTGGAAAATTTGGCGCACGCCGCGTTTTGTGTGGCGGCGACAGCCCCGACTACTCAGTCCGTGGAACGGTCTTGAGTTGTTTGTCGCGTGCACGCTTCTTCACCTGGTCGAGTATGAGGCGCATCAGTCTCTCGGGTAGATAACCGTACAGGTATTCGCCGGAAGGAGCTGGTCTGAGGTCAGGGCCTGGCCAAGTGAATTGATTGAGTTCGGTAGTGATGATCCAAGACCGTTCGGCATCGAGGCGGAGACGTTGCTTGGTTACAGCGGGAATTTCTATCCCATCCTCGTCATTGAGTGGCGGAGTATGTGTGATCGGCAGCACATACGCGATTGTATTGCCCGACTTCGCTACCCGAGTGAGGATAATGCCGCACGGTCGATCCTTAGTGGAAGCCTCGCGGCCTACGCGTGCTTCATTCCACCACAAGTAAGCGTAGCGAATGACTTGGCCGGGCTGGGGAGGGATGAGAGCCATCCAATGGCGGTCAAGTCATTTCGTGATTGTACCGAGCGGCTTCCGCTGGGATTTCCACATTGTCCAGAGCGGACAACTCTTCGTCAGTCAGTTCGGACACATGCATGGCTCGCCGATCCAGGCTTCGTAGGCGCTGATATTCTTCCGCCGAAAGGAGCACCACATCGTCCCGTCCATGGCTAGTCACGATCACCGCCTCTCGATGGGCGACGCCGCGTAAGCGACCAAACGCTCGCTGAAATTCGCTGGCAGGCACTCGTGCCATAAGGAGTCACCGGAAAATAAGATACTTCAAATTATACGTAAATTGCGCATTCTATGGAATCCTATCAATCCATGGCGCTTGAGTCGGCTTTTTTCCATCGCGGACAACGGGTTCGGCTCGCCGGCACCATCGGCACCGCAAGCCTATGAGCGATACAAAGATCAAATCCTACGCCGCTACCACTTATGTCAAATGTGTGGCGGCGCTTCTTTCGTCCAAGCAGAGTACTCGGCGAATGATTTGCTTCACGAACGACTGTGTCAGCGGTTCCCTCGAGAACCAACGCCGGTAGAAGAGCGGACCGGTAAGTGCCGCGATCACCACGTCAATATCCGTCGTTTTAGGCAGTTCGCCTCGCTCTATCGCCCGTTGAATGACAAACCGCAACGGCGCCGAGTAACCTTCTTGGAGCTTGCTGTACATTCGCGCGATTTCGGGGTCGCGCTCGGCTGCGTCTATGACCGAGGGTAGCACCGACGTCCATTTGGCGGACCGCAGCAAGTGGCTGAGGTTCATCAGCAACGCTGTCACATCTGCTTCATAGGTTCCAACGTCCGGTACCTCCATGGGCGTGCCGACATTGGAACAGGCATCTCGGAGGAGATCGGCCCGCGTCGGCCAATGTCGATAGATCGTGGTTTTCGCGACCCCCGAGCGACGCGAGACCTCATCGACGCTCGTGCCCGCAAAGCCACGCTCGAACAAGAGCTCGGCCGTGGCGGCCAGAACTGTCGCCCGCGAGCGGCGGACTCGGTCATCGAGATTATTACCCTGACGCTCGGTCGAGCGTGATGTCCCCGATTTATCGCGCGTACGTTTTTTTTCCATGAGTGATGGTATCAGTTGACAGAAACGATACGATACCGTAGCGTATCTGTAAGTCGATTGTTGTTACCTAGTGCGCCCCGTTGTACGACAAAGGAGAACATATGAAGTTTGCTTCCACTCGACTTGTTGCCCGAGACATCAAAAACCTCGTCGGCTTCTACGAGAAGGTCATGAACAAGAAGGCAGAGTGGTTGGTACCCACATTCGCCGAAATCGTTACGCCGGCGGCGACGCTCGCAATCAACACCGCTGAGACGGTGGCGCTGTTTAAAGAGGGCAGCGCGGAACCAGGCGCCAATCGGACCGCCATCCTGGAGTTTCAGGTGGACGACGTCGATGCCGAGTTCGCGAGACTGAAAGCTGAAGTGCAGGTGGTCCTCGAGCCGAAGACGATGCCCTGGGGCAACCGAGCAGCCCAGTTCCGAGATCCGGAAGGCAGCCTCGTGAGCATGTATACCCCCGTGACAGACGCAGCAAAAAAACGGTTCGGCGGCCGGTGAGTTGCGGCCGGCGCGGGAGACGACGTAGCCGTCATCATTATTTCCGCATCCATTTCGAGTGCGGATCGACCATCTGCTTACCATCCTTCGGCGATTTCCAGGGATCACCCAAAAGGTAAGCGTGTGGTGGATGCGCCGATGCGCCTTGCAAATAGCCGGCTTTTATACGAGCAAATTATGGTGACGGGCGATTGGCGGCCAGTGTCTCAGGCGCGAGTACTTTCCCGCCCAGGATGACTTTGGTGATGTTCGTGTAAGCCTCAATGGTTATCGCGGGGTCTTCCCGAAGCAAAAGCAGATTGGCGCGCTTGCCTACTTCAACCGTTCCAATCTCATGATTCAGGCCGAGCGCATCCGCATTAGCAAGCGTTGCGGCGCGAAAGATTTGCTCGGGCGATAAGCCAGCCCTGAGCAGCAAATGCATCTCGCGCCAACCGTTGAGGCCCGGCTGATTCGAGTAACTTGGCACCCCTGGTGTGTCGGATCCAAATAGAACACGGGCCTTGCGCTCGGCCATGTAGCGCATGGAGGCCTCGCCTCTCTGCATGGCCTTGATCAGCAGTGGATCCTCAACAGGAGATTGGATTGCGGTCCATAGTCTCTCTGCCCCGCCTGAGTCGAAGACCTCCTTCGGAAGTAGAAATTTGCCAGCCGCATCATGAAACCACTGTCCGTCTTCGGATCGGTACCATTCGATAACCTGCAACGGTACCGCGTGAGCAAACTCGGGGCTACTTAGGAGGGAGGGGTCGAAAACGTCCAACTCGCCGTGGAGCACGCGCATGGTTGGCTGCCAACCCATCTTTGCGGCTAGCACGCTGTCGAGGATAGCCTTAGCACGTGGTGTCAGTTCAGTTGCTTCCTGTTCTCGATTCCAATGCCACATGCCGTGCGCGGCGATGTCCACTCCTGCCTTTACTGCAAATTCTTGTCCGTCAGTGCTGTTGGCGTGAATAAGAACCGGAAGGCCTTCCGCGTGTGCTGCTTTGACCAACGCTTGAATCGTGTCGAGCCGAGGCGCCGGCCAGTCATCGGTCTCGCCAAATCCGCGCTCATAGAAGGTCTTTACACATATCGCTCCATCGGCCTTCATGTGCGCAACTACCGCCGCTGGTGTGTGCGTCTTCGGATCCAATCCGTCGGGTGCGCTTGCCTCGTGGCCCAGCTCTACGATCATGTATGGGTACTGTTTGACTTGTTCCGCCTTCGACTGATAGGTCTGAGGATATCCACCTGGTATTGGGACGCCGCCGCAAAAGTAGAAATCGGGATGGATCCGATGGGCATCCCAATCGCGTTTCCGTTGAGGGGTGCCAATCACGTCGACCACAGTGGTGAAGCCATAGTATAGATAGCTTCGCGGTTCCTGTTCACGCAGGGCACGCACAAGGTCATGTCGATTTTCTTGCGCCGGCCCCAAGCCAGGCAAGTCGTCTGTATGTACATGGCTGTCGATCAGTCCAGGTACGAGGTAGAGACCGTTACCGTCGATCGTCTGCATGGGCTTCGGATTCGCAGATCCATTTGAGATGGCTGCAATCCGTCCATCCCGAATTTCGACGATCACGTCGCGCAACAAAGCTGCTCGCTCAGGTGATCGAATTTGGACATGCTCGATGCGAAGGTCTTGAGCTTGCGCCAACAGCGCATGGCAAGAGAATATGATGGAGGCAATCAATTTAATCAACGTGAACTTGAGGCCGACGCGATTGGCGGCTGAAGCTGAAGACTCCCAGCAAATGCGCATCTCCACTCCTATCACTGGTATAGCTCGTTGATCACATTCCCATAGTGTGCCGAAATGTCCGGACTGGCACCGAGCCTGCAATTTCTGATCACTATTCGAAGCCGGCTTGTAAACTAGTCGTCGAATCGTCGCGGTGCGATGACAACACCGACGGACTCACTCCCGAAAATCAGTTTTGAACTACCATCAGAGACGTGGCCGGTCGTCTCGCAGGGCGTCACAGAGTCGAGTGTGCAGAGCGGAAAACGGAGTCGACCAAGACGTCCACATCGCTTCGCCCAGCATCGAAGTCGTCGCGGAGTATTGATCCGAACGCTTCCAGGCTGCGCACGCCGTGAAGACGGCATAGTCGGGCGATGGCCTCGCGATTGTTTTCGATCAGCGGATGCATAAAGAAAGTCTAGAATGGGCCCAAACGCCGCC
>Ga0210393_10001887_pt1 | contig 17402 bp, 13 predicted proteins | sample IncBWC27OmetaG_FD_160068 | JGI IMG/M metagenome (GOLD analysis project Ga0210393, IMG submission 160068) | Forest soil microbial communities from Barre Woods Harvard Forest LTER site, Petersham, Massachusetts, United States - Inc-BW-C-27-O ... | reverse complement strand
TTGATCGCTTTCTTCTGATTGGCGCCGATGCTCGTGATAGCGATCTGATCGCTGGTCGAACCCTTCTTCGTCGGCGAGTACACGATCGTCACTTCGACGCTGTCGCCTGGTCCGATCCAAATACCGCTTCCTCCGCCCGTCTCGGTAAATGGAGGACTGTGCTTGGGCGCGGTGACGTTCGCCTCCAGCGGTCCGGTGCCCGTGTTGGCGATCGTGATGGTCGCCGACACTGTCGCCATCGGTAGCGCCTTGAGATTCAACTTCTTCGGATTCACCGAGATGCGCCCGCCGCCCGGCGTGGCAGTCGAGGTAGGCGTCGCAGTTCTCGACGACGTCGAGGTCGCAGTCGCTGTCGCCGTGTTCGATGCCGTCGCCGTCGGCGCGGCAGTTCTGGATGACGTCGAGGTTGCGGTTGCGGTCGGCGACGACGTCGCCGTTGCCGTGGGCGTGCCGCTCGTGCCGGTCGCGGTAGGCGTGGCAGTCCTCGACGACGTCGACGTCGCGGTCTGCGTCGCAGTGTTTGATGCCGTCGCTGTCGGCGTTGCAGTCGGCGATGATGTGGCCGTCGCCGTGGGCGTACCGCTCGTTCCAGTCGCTGTCGGCGTCGCGGTGCGCGACGAGGTCGACGTTGCCGTTGACGTCGCCGTGTTTGATGCAGTCGGTGTCGGCGTTGCGGTGCGCGACGACGTCGCTGTCGCGGATGCGGTCGCAGTCGCGGTCCGAGTCGCCGTGGCCGTGGCGGTCGCAGTTTGCGTGGCCGTTACCGTAGCCGTCGCAGTTTTCGACGACGTCGATGTCACGGTTGCGGTCGCGGTCGTAGTCCGTGATGCCGTCGCGGTCGCAGTCGCGGTGCGAGTGGCCGTGGCCGTCGGCGTCCTTACTCCGGTCGCGGTCGGCGTCGCAGTAGGCGTCGGGAAAACAGTGCCGGCCGGGATGGGCGTCGGGATGCCTTCGCCCGAAACGTTCAACAGCGTTTCGATCGCATCGCCGGTCGCCACCAGCAGGTCGAGCTTATTGTCGCCGTTGATGTCGGCCAGGATCGGAAAGCTCGATGAAATTCCAACCGGCAGTTCAGTGGGACCGGTGAAGGTTCCGTTGCCATTGCCGGCCCACACTTCGGTATTGGCAAAGCCGCAGCAACTCGCGAGCGCGAGATCGGGAAAGCTGTCGCCGTTAAGGTTTCCGACCGCCAGGCCGTCGGCGTATTCGTCGAGCGAGGTCTCGATCCCGCTGCCGAAGTTGCCGGCGCCATCGCCGAGGAACACCCATACCCGGCTGCCGAAGCTCTGGCCGGTGAATTCCGAAAGCACGACGATGTCGGGATGGCCGTCGTGGTTGACGTCGGCGATCGCGACGGCCTGTGGAAAAGACGGCGCCGACAACGTCTTGGGCGACTGGAATGTTCCGTTGCCATTGCCGAGGTAAACCAGCACCGAACCGTCAACCGGCGTGGTGGCGAATGGCGTTCCTCCGTTGGCTACCACCAGGTCGAGGTTCTTGGCGCTGGTTAGCTCGCCGGCGGCGAATGAAACCGGGTTGAGCGGAGTGTCGATCGGCACGGGCGTGTCGAATGAGCCGTTGTTTTTCCCCCCGAGATAGAAGACCGCGCCCGAGGCGGGATTGCCGTTGGAGTCGGTAGTGACCGGGCCGCCAACGATAACGTCGAGCGCGTTGTCATTGTTGAAATCGCCGGTGACCATCGCGCCCGCCTCCGAGTCGAACGGAGTGTCCATCTCGCTTCCGAACGTATCGTTGCCGTTGCCGAGAAATACGGCGACGTCGCCCGATGCTGTGCCGGTGGTCCCGGCGCTCTGCGTCGTAAGTCCGAGGATAGCGTCATTGCTGGTGGCGCTCGTCAGCTGCCCTGCGAGCACCAATGGCGGGTTGCCACCCACGTTGGTCGCCGTGATGGCCTTGGTCGCGCCCGGCGCAAAGGTTCCGGCGCCATTGCCAATCAGCGTGTAGAGCGAAAGTCCCGACGCGTTGGTCGTCGTCACGATGTCTGGAATGTTGTCGCCGTTGAAGTCCGCCAGTGCGAACGGCGGGCCGACCGACAAGCCACCAGTCGGCGTGTTATACGCCACCGAGCCGGCAAAAGTTCCGTCGCCGCGCCCTAGCAGGAAATACACATAGCTGCCCGATCCCGAAGCCGGCCCGAAGCCGTTTGGATCCGAGAATCCCACGATGAGATCAGGATTGCCGTCGCCGTCGAGATCGCTGATGCCGATATTGTTGACCCCGAATAGTCCGCTGTAGCGATTCCCCGCCGTGAAGGTGCCGTTGCCGTTGCCGAGGAAAATCCCGACCGTCTCCTGGTTGTTGTTACCGGTCGCCGCAGTCACCGTCGCGATATCCATCTTGCCGTCGCCGTCGAAATCCGCCGCGGCCAGGTTTCCCGCCGCGGCGAACTGCGATCCTGCCATCAGGGAAAAGTGACCCGTCCCGTCGCCCAGCAGGATGTGGCCGTCGTTGGTGGCGATATCCGGGTTGCCGTCCTTGTTGAAATCCGCCACTGCGGCATTCTGCGCGGTGGAGTCGGGCAGCGCGGGACCGTTGATCGCCGTTCCGAACGCGCCGTGACCGTTGTTGAGGAACACTGCCACGGCAGGATCGCTCGCGGATCCCGACAACGGAAACCCGGCCAGGATCAAATCGGGATGACCGTCCTTGTTGACGTCGGCGACCGTCACGGCTCCCGTATCCAGTTGAGTCGTGTAGTCGGTTCGCGGCTGATAAGTGCCGTCGCCATTGCCCAGGAACACGGAAACGATCGCGGCGGCGGTGTCTGTATCGTTGCTGACTACAATCAGGTCAGGCTTGCCGTCGCCGTTGACGTCGACCGAGGTGAGCGTCGCCGGCATCCCGGGCGTCGTTAGCGAAGTTGTGGACGCAAGCGCAGTGGTGCCGCTATTTGCGATTCCAACCGTTATCGAAGTCGACGATCCGAACAGGCCGTAAGTAATCGCGGTCGCGCCGTAATAAATCCCTCCGGCGGTCTTCTCGATAATGCCGTTGCCCGACGGCACTCCGAGGCGCGAGTTCAGACAGCCGCTGGGCCAGAGGTCGCCGGTGGTGGTCAGACCGGCCTGCTGATGCAGGACGTCCTGGTAGTTCTTCAGCACCGGGCCAATCGACATGTCGGCCGCCTCGTCGGTGTAAACGGTCAGGCTGCAGTTGCTCTCGGTCTTGAAAAACAGAAACGGCAGCGAGGAGTCCCAGAAGGGTACAGACTCACCGGCCAGATAGGTCTCCGCGCCGAGAAACTCGATTGGCGCCGGCGCAGTCAATGGAGCCGATTCCGAATCCGCCGCGAAATTCCGCGGCCGCACCCGCTTGACCGGCCGCGCGGCGTGGGAACGGTCGCTTGGGATCCACATGCGAGCGGGGAGCGAGCCGCCGTGAATCGCGCTAATGACGAGTGATAGCAGCGGCCGGCTGTAGAGCTGTACGCCCGCCAGCGCGAGCGTCAACAGCGCCAGACTGATCAGCAAGATCGTCCAGAATTTGGCGATCCGTCCCCTCTTCCCCATACTGAAACCCCAGCCGGCGATTCCGATTCAAGGGCGGCTGGCGCATGTGAATCTGCGAAGCCACCTAAAATGCAGCGTAAGCCTGTGCTTTTAGCCATGGAAGAGCTGCGGCCAGCGAAGGCGTGCTCTTTTGAGCGTTGTCCTCAATCGCGACTACAAAGCCAGCCCCTTGCGCTATCAAGCCGCCCTCAACGCTTCTCTGTGATTCGTCACGTGAACCTCACAGCGTAATTGACCTTACCGTGCCCAGATGCCATATCGGTGCGCGGGGAGGGTCACGAACCATGGCAAAGTCGCCCGCTCTCTGCGCCACCGCTATGCTTTGCGCACTCGCAGGTCTGCTGGCATGTTCGGCTTCCGCTCTCGCCGGAAACTGCCAGGCCAAACTGGTCGACAAATCATTCGCGTGCACAATCAAAACCTCTGATGGCACTACCTCGACCGACTGCTGGGAATTCACTCCAGAAGGACCTTCGGCGAACTTCAGCTTTTTCGATGCCAAGCATGATTTCGGTTGCGCTTGCGACGTCACGGGCAAATTCAAAAAGCCCTCGTTCGACAATTCTGCCAGTGGGTTCGCATGCGACGACGGCTTGGGCGATCAAATCAATGGGAAAATAAAGGGCGACAAGATCACGGGCCAGGGAAGCGACGCCGGCGGCGAATCGGAACTCTTCTCGTGCACTGTCGGTCCATCGTGCGGCTGACACGGATTGCGGATAACGAAGGAGGAGACCAGCAGTGAGCCGAACTCTTTCTTTTCTCTCATCGGCAATATTGTCGGCATTGTTCTTCGGGATGCTCGGCGCTCCGGTACCAGCGCTCGCGGGAAACTGCCAAGCCAAACTGGTCGGCAATCAAACGGTCGGGAAAGCATTCCGTTGCACCATCAAACTCTCGACGGGATCATCTGTGTCCGATTGTTGGACTTTCGGCACCGGAATTTTCTCAGTGCAGCACTTTGACCTCGTTACTGCGTTCGACGAGTTCGGCTGCACCTGTGGCACGACGGGTTCGTTCAAATCGCCGAAGTTCAACAGCTCTGCCGACGTGATCGAGTGTGACGATGGCGAAGGAAGTCAGCTCACAGGAACAATAAAGGGCAAGAAGCTCGGCGCGCAGTCAGTGAATGAGGACGGCACCTCAGAGATATTCAGCTGCACGCCGACGCCAGCGTGCGGGTGAAACTGTTTCAGCCGAACAGTGGGGTGATCCCAGCGGGAGTCGAACCCGCGTTCCCGACGTGAGAGGACGAAAGGGTATGAAATCACACAGAGTGACAGACTAAGACCGAGAGTCACTTTTCGGGGCTTCGATGTTCTTGTAAACCGAGCACATGAAGGCTCGCCACGCCTCTGCGTTCGCGCTTGATGCAAAGTAATTTTTTTACAACTGATGACGGGCAGATCGGCTGGGGCCTTTGGATTCTGTCGATAGCCGTGATCGGTGTTTTCGCCTGCCGACGTGGCTGGCATAAGACACCAGCTTGGCTTCGTCTATACATTTGGTGCGCGGTCCTCGTGGAAGCACCGCTATTGCTGATGACTGGATACTTCGAAGCGGAGCGAGTCGGTAAAGCTGGCCCCGTGATCTCTGACGCCGGCCCCCTGGCCTATACGTACCTGGTTACAGTGTTTGTCGCTCAATACATTGGGGTTCTTGGGGTTGTCATCGCGCCGATTCTTTTGGTCGTTCTGATAGTCGAGGCGTCGCGCTCGGCCTGGTCCGCTCTCATCCGCTAACTCGCTGTTTTCCGTGCTTCTGCGTTCCGATAAACTGAGCGCATGAAGCCGCGCCACGCGGCCGCGCTCGCGCTTGTGGGCTGGTATCTGATGATGCCGCAGGTCATATGCAAGCATGAGCCGGTCGTACTCGTAACGGGATATTGCCGAGTGCCTCCAGATTGTTTTGTTGACTCCGACAAGCCGATTGCGAATTGGACTCCGCTTGCAACCTTCGCCAATGGCGCGATTTGCAGGCAGGCGCAAGAACAAATGCCATGTCTGGAAATGGTGGAAGCGAAATGCGTATCGGCAAACGATCCCCGAATTCAGGGACTCATTTTGGGTGGTTTTGAGCAAATCGCGCCAGCACACTAACTGGTCCGCCCTCGCCCGGCTTGGTGTTCAGTTTGGAGAGCAAGATTGTGAATTTCCGGTAGTTGGCGGCTCTGATTTAACGAGTTCTACACAGATCGACCAACTCATCCAACGATTCGCGAATCAGGAAAGTTTTTGCGCCAGTTAAGAAGATGGTCGTATATTTGGCCGACCGCTGTTCAGGCGTCCGATCCGCATGAATGATATGGTCGGCGTTGACGACGATCGGTTGATAGTCTTGCTCAAGATGAACCGTAATCAGATGTGCCATTTGAAATCCCTCCATCCCGTGGCCATCGGTGACTGGTGTCACTTTGAGAGTTTGAGGTGAATGACACCCAAACCCCAGAATACGCTGATGACAAGAAAAATTAATATTGGCGACAAAGATGATAGCTTGCGCGATGCCATGACGCAGACCGTGATTCATTGCTCTGCTCCGATCTACGATTCCGACCATATCCACCCATTTGGCACTGGAGGGATGGGCGAAAACGGACGTGCAGCTAAGCGTGCTGATTTGATTGGTGATCCCAGCGGGAGTCGAACCCGCGTTCCCGACGTGAGAGGCCGGTGTCCTAACCACTAGACGATGGGACCATCGTCGCGCGCTGCGACGGCGCGCCGGTGAAAATCATTGGCTGAGGAGGTAGGACTCGAACCTACAATCGCCTGATCCAGAGTCAGGTGCCTTACCAATTTGGCCACTCCTCAGCGCAGCCCTGAAATATAACCAACGGCTGTCGTGCGCGCCACCGTATCGGCGCGATGCGACCTGCGCGATGCTACCTGATTGACGTGTGGCGCAGCGTCTCGGCGTGTCGATTCACCAGCGCGTCGCATCGCGAGAGCAGCGCCGGGTTGGCCGAGTGGCGCTCGATCATATAGCCCAGCTCGCCGAGGTCGTGAATCAGCAAGCGCAGGCATCGCTCGTATTCATCGGGCGCCTGCAGTGCCTTCAATAGATCCGACACGAGATCTTCGAGTTCGGTTTCCTCGACTTCGAGCGCGATCTCGAGCGCCCGTTCGAGCTCGATCCCGGGCTTCGCATCGGCCTGTGCCTTTTGGAGCAGCGCCCGCAGCCGCACTATCGTGGCGTCCTCGAGCGAGATTGGGCTGGGCTTGTCGAGCATCTCTTCCTGATCGAGCACGGTCGTGACCAGGTCGAGCGCGCCGACGTGCCGCGCCTCGTCCCGCGCCATGCCGAACCAGAAATCCTGCAGCGGCGGTTCGCTCGCAAAGATTTTCGCGAAGCGCGCGTACAAGGCCATGCTCTGCTTTTCCAGTTCGATCGTTGCATTGAGAACTTCGCGCGTCGTGGGCATCGTGCAGCGATGATACCTTGCAGCTTCGAGAGGGGTAAAGCGCGAAGGCCGAACAAGACCGCTCAAATGGTCAGTCCCGAACCGGTATCTCCCGCGCGCAGCAACTCCAGCAGGCGGCGCGTCGCGATTCCCACTTCGATTGCGAACGGCACGGTCGCGACCAGGTAGATGAAGAGCGTCATCGCGATCACGGCGATACGAACGCCAAACGGCCCTGCGATGGGCGAATCGACCGACACGGAATTCCACGCGAGGAACGCGATGATGCCGATCCAGACGGGCACCACCGGCCACACGAGCCGCATGTTCAGCGTCACGAGAGTGCCAAGGCCGTCGCGCCGGAAGTTGCCTTCGATAATCGGTACGAAAGAGTTCTGGTAGTTGATGACGCGATGGATTTTGAAGCGGCTGCCGGCGATCCTGCCCTCGAAAAATCCGCGCTTGATTGAGGTCGGCACTCCCCACTTGCGGGGTGGCTCGACGATTTCCTGGAGGACCCGCGTAGCATGCGCGGCGGTCATCGGCGTCGAGAATTCGAATTTGCGAAACGGCGGCCGAATAAAATCGCGCAGCCGCTTCGGCTTGAAATCAGTCCCGGCGATTCGCTCGGCTTCAAACATCGCGACCTAGAAATTTAACCGAAGCGGCGCGCTAACGCACGAAGGCCCGACCGCATCGCTGCGATCGGGCCTTCGATTTCGTACTGCGTAACTGCTACTTCGCGAGCTCGGTTGCGCGCGTCTCGCGAATGACCGTCACCCGAATCTGTCCCGGGTAGGTCATGTCGGTTTCGATTTTCCGCGCAACGTCGCGCGCCAGCATCGAGGTGTCCTCGTCCGAGATTTGCGTCGGCTCGACGATCACGCGCATCTCGCGACCGGCTTGAACGGCGAAGCATTTCTCGACGCCCTTGAACGACTTGGCGATCGTCTCGAGATCTTCCAGCCGCTTGACGTAGCTCTCGAGCACCTCGCGCCGCGCCCCCGGACGCGCACCCGAGAGCGCGTCGGCCGCATCGACGAGCGGCGCGAGGATCGTCTCGGCTTTGACTTCCTCATGATGCGCTGCGATCGCGTTGACGATTTTCGCCGACTCGCCGTACTTGCGCGCAATCTCGCCGCCGATGAGCGCGTGCGAACCTTCGACCTCATGCGTCAGCGCCTTGCCGATATCGTGCAGCAGCGCGGCGCGGCGAGCCTGCTTTTCGTTGAGCCCCAACTCTGCAGCCATCGCGCCGCAGATGAAGGCCGCTTCAATCGAATGCATCAGCACGTTCTGCGCGTAACTGTAGCGATACTTGAGCATCCCGAGCAGCTTGACCAGTTCGGGGTGGATGCCGTGCACGCCAACCTCGATAATGGCGCGCTGACCGGCCTCGCGAATCGATTCCTCGACTTGCTGCTCGGCCTTCCGCACGACTTCCTCGATGCGCCCCGGATGGATGCGGCCGTCCGAGATGAGCTGCAACAGCGCGACCTTCGCGATCTCGCGGCGAATGGGGTTGTGGCACGAAATAACCACCGCCTCCGGCGTGTCATCGATAATTATATCGACGCCCGTGGCGGCCTCGATCGCGCGGATGTTCCGACCCTCGCGGCCGATGATGCGCCCCTTCATCTCGTCGTTGGGCAGCGCGATTACCGAGACGGTGCGCTCGGCGACAAACTCGCCCGCCAGCCGCTCGATCGCAATCGCGACGACTCGCTTGGCGCGGCGGTCGGCCTCCTCGCGCGCCTCTTCCTCGACGATTCGGATGTGCTTGGCGGCGTCGGTACGCGCCGAGCCGATCATCTCGTCCATCAGCGAGCGCTTGGCTTCCTCGCGGGTCAGACCGGCGACGGCTTCGAGCTTGGTGCGCGCCTCGTCGATATGCCCCTGCAGTACTTCTTCCTTGTCGGTGAGACTTTTCTCACGCGCGCGCAGACTCTGATCGCGCCGATTCAGATCGGCCTCGCGCCGCTCGAATGCCTCCTGGCGCTTTTCGAAAGTCTCTTCGCGAGCTTCGAGCTTCTGTTCGATCGCGGCAATCTCGCGCCGGCGATCGCGCATCTCGCGTTCGGCGTCGGCTTTCGCGCCGACCACCATGTCCTTTGCCTTGAGTTCAGCCTCCTTTACTACTAGCTGGCTCCGTGTTTGAGCCCCTTTGGTTATTTCCTCGGCCTGAGCGCGCGCGGCCTCCAGGTTAACGGCGTCGTTACGCTGTTTCGTTAGTCCCCAAAAATATAAGACCGCGCCACCAACTATGAATCCCAGGATTGCCATAATTAGAGCCACCCGGGTTTACCTCCTTCGTCCGCGTTCGGCGTGCTGGCAGTGGCGCTTCGCAGGCACGATGAACTGCGGACTCGGTCACAATGAAGTTAAGCCGCCGGTCGAATCCCGATTCGGGGACTCGATCGAGCAGCTGGAATGAATAGGCGAGCCCCACGCTGATCGCTTCGCCGCCGAACTGGCCGATGAAACGATCATAGTGACCCCCGCCACGACCCAGTCGCTGACCTTCGAGTCCGAAGGCAACGCCGGGAACACAGACGAGAACTTTCGCGAATTTTTTGCTATCAAGAGCCTCCGCCGACGCGGGTGGCTCGAGGATTCCATACGCGCCGGGCGTGAGCTCAGCGTGATCGCGAATCCTTCGGGCAACGATCTTGCCGGTCGCGCCATCGACCCGCGGATAGAATACCGCGCGGCCCGACGCCTGCGCGTCGGCGAAGATGCGGTCAGTCGAGACTTCGTTGCGGTGAGCTTCGTAGAGGACGACTGCGGAGGCGTCGCGGTAGAACTCGCTCGCGATCACCTGCCGCTCGACGATTTCCGACCATGCCGCCGCGCGCTCGCGTTCGAGCGCTTCGCGGCACGCGATCATGATCGCGCGAAGATTTTTCTTTTCGTCCGCCACAGTCGTTGCCATGGCGGGAGCGGGTTTAGCTGCTCGATGGCGCCGCTTCGTTGCCGTCGCGCGCTCGTGTCGTTGTCGTTCTCGAACCGGCTGACAGCCGGCCTGTATCCACGATACGTTCTATCGCGAAAGCCTTGGTTGCGGTTGAAAAATATTTCACGGTAAGCACCGCGTTCAGGCTGCTCTCGAGATCCACAATTCCAATCCCCGCCCCCGTCCGAAACTGGTCACCTCTCGGATGCCGCACGCCGTCACGACGATTGGTTCTCATGCTCATCGTCATTCGCCGTCGATAGCCGCGGACAGCCGTTTATTCATCGCCGCGATTCGATCCACCAGCTCCTGATGCTCCCGACGCAGGTGTTCGAGCTCCTCGGCGAAATTTAACGCAGCCAGGATTGCCAGGTTCACTGAATTGATAGTCTGGCTCCCGGCACGGATATCCTTTATTTTTTCGTCCACCGTCTCGGCCAGGGACTTGACCCATTCGTCGCCCGCATCGCTGGCGACGGTCAGGCTTTGTCCCATGATCTGGACGTTGACGCCCTTCATCTTCAGCCAAGATCGATCCCGTCGAAGCGGGTGAGAATTTTTTCGATCCTGGTTCTCACGTCGTTGCGCTCGTTTTCATGCTGTTGGCGCTCGGCGTTCAACTGCTTCACCATGCCGGCCGCATCAGCATATTTTTTCTCGGTTTCCGCCAGCTTCTGCGCGAGCTGATCATTTTCCTTGCGCAACTGCTGGATACGCGCCACCGAAGCCTGAATTCGTTCGTCTAGTTGCTTTAAGACATCTGTCGCCATGAGGGAGAATCTTCTACCTTTAGTTTAAATTTCGATAAACTATGCTGTCAAGCTGCATAAGAGCCGCTGGAACTCTGCTCTCCTGCATCGTCAGTTGCAAACAATGCGTCAACAAACTCGCGCGCGTCGAACTCGCGCAAGTCCTCGATCGCCTCGCCCAGTCCCACGAAGCGCACTGGAATCTTGAGCCGCTCCGCCACCGCCACCACCACTCCTCCTTTCGCCGTGCTGTCGAGCTTGGCCAGCACCACTCCCGTCAGGGGAACCGCGTCGCCAAAAATCGACGCCTGGCTGAGCGCATTCTGACCCGTATTGGCGTCGAGCACCAGCCACGTTTCATGCGGCGCGCCGGGCAACTCGCGCGCGACCACGCGCGCAATCTTCTTGAGCTCTTCCATCAGATTGACCTTGGTCTGCAGGCGCCCGGCAGTATCGATCAGCACGGTGGACGTCTTGCGCGCGACGGCGGCCTTGACCGCGTCGAAGGCCACGGCCGCAGGATCGGAGCCTTGCGACTGCTTGATGATGTCGGCGCCCGCGCGATCGCACCACACCTCGAGTTGCTCGATCGCGGCCGCGCGAAACGTGTCCGCCGCCGCGACGATCACGCTGCCACGCTCGGCCTTGAGCCGCGCTGCGAGCTTGGCGACCGTGGTCGTTTTGCCGACGCCGTTGACGCCGACCAGCATGATGACCAGGGGAGCATCGCCGGAGTCCGCGGGCGCGCGATCGGCGGACATCATGATGGTGGCGATTTCGGCCTTGAGCGCGTCGCGAATCGCGTCGGGACGGTTGTCGTTGCCCAACTTGGCGCGCACGGCGGCTGCAATCTTCATGCTCGCGTCGACGCCGACGTCGGCGGCGATCAGCGCTTCCTCGAGGCCCTCATATATCTCGTCGATCTTCGCGCTGCCGGTCAGTGCGGCCCGGATGCGCGCGAGAAAGTTTTCGCGCGTCTTGCGCAGTCCGAGTCCAATCCTGACGGGCTGGCGAACGGGTGGAGGCGGCGGCGCTGCCGGCGGCTCGGGCTCGACTGGCTCGATCGGCGCGACCGGCTCGGCAATTTCGGCTGAGGGCTCGAGTATTTCGGAGGTCGGCTCCGGCGCGAGTTCAGGCGGCGGCAGCAACGGCTCAGGTTCGGGAGCGGGCGCCGCCTCGATCTCTGTGTGCGCCGGGCGCGACGGGAGCGCCTTGCGCAGGCTCCACTGAATCAGGACTCCAATGAAGACGAGCCCGGCCGCGCCGCCGGCGGCGATCGTCAGAATGAGTACAATGGCTAGCGGGGTCACGGGTTAGGCCGTCTGGAAAAAAATTAATCCTGAAGATCTTCGATGGTGAGAATAACAGTCGCGCGACAGCTCCGAAACCCGCGATCGGTTTCACATTCGATAATGTTCCTCGGTATAAGGAATGACGGCCGCCACGATTATCGCAAATCAGATATCGCAAATCAGGCGGACCCCGTCATGAAGGGAGATCAATAGAGATGGCCAAGCTCACAGGCAAGGTGGCAATCGTAACCGGCGCGAGCCGCGGAATCGGCAAGGCAATTTCGGAGCTGTTCGCCAGCGAGGGCGCCAAGGTCGTGTGCTCGGCGCGGACGCTCAAAGAGGGCGAACATCCGCTGGAAGGATCGCTCGAGACGACGGTCGCCGGAATCAAAAAGGCGGGCGGCGTGGCCGAGGCCGTCACCTGCGACGTCTCGTCGGAAGCCGACTGCGAGAAGCTCGTCGCCGAAACGCACAAGCTCTACGGGCCGGTCGACGTGCTGGTGAATAATGCGGCGCTGACCTACTTCATCCCGGTCAAGGACTTCCCGCCGAAGCGCTGGATGCGATCGTTCGCCGTGAACCTGCACGGCCCGTTCATGCTGAGCCACCTGGTGCTGCAGGACATGGTGCCGCGCAAGTCCGGATCGATCGTCAACATTTCGTCGGGCGCGGCGATCGGACCCGGTCGCGGACCGTACAAGAACGAAACAGTCTTCCGCGGCGGCGTGTGTTACGGCGCCGAGAAGGCGGCGCTCGAGCGCTTCACGCAGGGGCTCGCAGAAGAAGTTTACGACGACGGAATTTCGGTGACGTGCGTATCACCGTCGCAGGTCGTAGCGACGCCCGGCACAGTGCATCACCATCTCGTCACGGGCCCCAACGATCCGACGGGCGAACCCGTGGAATGGATGGCGCAGTCGGCGCTCATTCTCGCAAGCGAGCCGCTCGACAAAGTGACGGGGCTGGTGACGTACAGTCAAACGTTGCTAAAGCAGTACGGCGTAAAGGTCAACGGCCTGGGAATAGGATTCGAGCGCAAAGGCAGCGGCTACAGTTTGATCTGACCGCGCGAGCTTGATCGCCAAAAAAACGGCGCGGCGATCATCGTGATCGCCGCGCCGTTTCGCTGTTTTCGGAGATCGGTCCAAGCGAAACGTTCACCGGAGATATCGACGGCGAATCAAGGGTTCGAGCATTGGAGATACGGCGCGACGGTGGTATCTCAGTTTGAAATTTATGGGTCACGATACTTAATGAGTTCGTACACCCAGCCTAGAATCAGAACGACGCTGCCAGATGCAAAAGCGAACATCATCAATCCGATCAGCGCCTTCCAGTCCCAATCGGGCACAAACTGGAGAACAAGAAGCAAGACGATTAGGGGCGAGGTTATTGACCAAATCAGCGCTGCGCGGTTCCAAGCATCCGACTGGACTATCGTACGGTCCGGATCGCGCTTCCATTGATCGCGTTTGGAGTCGCGCATTTATTTGCGCAGCCTGTTACCTTCCCGTTTGTCCACGCTTCTCGATCAAACTGAGACACTACGGCGCGACGATAATCTGCTCCGACGGAACGCTCGACTATTGGTTCGAGTGATGTACGCCTGGCCGTTTCGTTTGTGCTGACCTACGCGGCTTGCGGGATTCTTAGTGAGATGATTCGCGAGACTCCCGGGCGGTCCATCGTGACGCCGTGAATCTGGTCGGCGCGCTGCATCGTGCGCTGGTTGTGCGTGATCACGATGAACTGCGAGCGCGTCTTCAGCTCGGACATCAGCGTCGTGAACGCCGCGAGGCTGAACTCGTCGAGCGGAGCGTCGACTTCGTCCATCACGCAGAACGGGCTCGGGTTGAGCAGGAAGAGTGAGAAGATCAGCGCCATCGCGGAGAGCGCTTTCTCGCCGCCTGACAGCAAGCCGATTTCCTTGACCTTCTTGCCGGGCGGTTGCACGAGGACATTGACTCCCGCCTCGAGCACGTCGCCGGCGTCGGTCAATTCGAGACGGCCTTTGCCGCCGCGCAGCAGCTTGGGGAACAGCTCGGCGAAGTTTTTGGCGGCGCCTTCGAAGGTTTCAGCGAAACGTTTACGCGCCTCGCGATTGAGATGCGTGATCGTCTTGGTCAAATCGTCGAGGGCGCTCTGTAGGTCGGCGCGCTCGGTACCGAGCACGCCCGCGCGCTCCTCGAGTTCTTTGACTTCGCTGTCGGCGGCCAGGTTCACCTCGCCGATGCGCTCCATCTTCGCGCGCAGTTCGACGATACGCGCGTCGTCCTCTGCCGGGATGCGGCCGTCGAGGGCGGGGACTATCTCGGCGGCCATCGCGTCAAACTCGGCGCCGAATTTCTCGATGAAGGCGCGCGCCAGCTCTTCGCTGAGCGCGCGGGCGCGTTCGCGCTTGAGGCCGCAGTCGGTGGCCTCGGCTTCCAGAGCCGTCAGGCTCTCTTGCGCGTTCTTGTAATCGGCGCGGCGGGCTTCGAGTTCGCGCTCGGAGGCGTCGCATTGCGCGCGCAGGCGCGCAAGTTCTGCTTCGAGCTCGGTCTCGCGGGCGCGTGCGGCGACATCCTGTGCCGACAGCGTTTCGAGTTCGCGCTCATAGTCGGCGCGTTCGATGTGCGAGCGTTCCAGGGTTGCGCGATGCTCGTCGATTTGCGCCTCGAGGGCGTCGGCTTCGCGGCGAGCGTGGGCCAGCTCGCTTTCCAGCGCGGCGAGGCAAGACTTGCGTGCCTGGACTTTGGAGGCTGCTTCGAGCATCACGGCGCCGATCTCTTCGGCTGTTGCGCGCAGCGACGCGATCTCGGTGGCCATCACGTTGAGCCGCGCGCGCGCTTCCTGCTCAATCTTTGCAAGCTCTTCAAGGCGGGCGTTCGAGGTGACGACCAGGTCTGCCAGCGCGTTCAGGCGTCGGCGCGAGTTGCCGCCGTGCGCTTCGGCCAGCGCGACCGATTGTTCGGCGCGGGCGAGCGCACCGCGATGGTCGTTGGCGATACGCTCCGCTTCGCGCGCCCTACCCCGCCCGCTTTCGAGCGCGGCGTCCGCCTGCTCGCGGTCGGCGCGGACCGAGGCGAAGGTGGCGACCCGCGTGCGATGCTCTTCTTCGGCGCGTTCGAGTTCGCGCGTTTCGGCTTCGATTGCGGCGAGATCGACGGCGGCGTGATTGTCTTCGGCGCTGCCGCCGCTGATCATCCGCCCGGGCATCACGAGGTCGCCGTCGCGGGTGACGAACACGGTGCCGTGACCATTGAGGTTCGACGCGGCGAGCGCGGAGTGCAGGTCGTCGGCGAGCATCACGTGCCCGAGCATCGCTTCGGCGACCGTCGAGAAGCGCGATTCGACTTCGAGCATCTCGACGAGGCGCCCCGCAATGCCGGGCGCGTCGATCGACTGATGCGGCGTGACGGCGGCGTCGGGCTCCTGCACGAAATCCATCCGGCCGGCGCGATTCTCTTTGAGGATTTCGATTGCGCGGAGCGCAAATTGCGGCGACTCGACAATGACGGCGTCCAGCTGCTGGCCGAGCACGGCTTTGAGGGCGGGCTCGAGCGCGAGCGGCGCGCGCATCACGTGTTTGAGGATCGAAGGGTCGACGGCAGGGCGATCGCCGTTGAGCGAATCGAGGATCGTGCGAAGCCTGAGGTCGACGCCGTTCGAAGTGTGATTGGGTTGCAGCTCGCCGCGCGCGACCAGCACGCCGCGTAGCGAATTGACGCGAGCGGTCAGATGATCGAGCGCGGTGCGCGCTTCGATCTCGCGCTCGGCGGCCTGACGCCGCACGCCGTCGAGCTCGGAGGCGATCGCACGCGAAGCTTCGAGGTCGGCTTCGGCCGTGCGCATCGCCTCGCGCGCCGTTTCGAGTGCGGCGCTGAGCGCGGGCGCTTCGAGCGTGGTCGCTTCGAGACGCTTTTCGAGATCAGCGCGCTCGCCGGCGAGATCGCCGAGGCGGCCGCGAATGACGGCGGCCTCGCGCACGATGTCCGACAGATCGTCCTTGCATTCTTCGCCGCGGCGGTCCGCATCCTTGAGCTCGCGAGTCGCCGCTTCGTGCTTGAGCGAGATTTCCTTGAGCGCCGCGTCGGCGTCACCGCCGCCGGCCGCGATTTCGCGCGCGAGCGTCGCGCCTGCTTCGGCGCGATTGGCGCGCGCGAGGGTCGCGTTCGACTCCAGCTCGACCAGCCGCGCACCCAGCTCGACTTCAAGCTGTGCGGTGGCGTCGAGGCGGCGCTGCAGGAATCCGCGCGTGCGCGCGCGCTCGCTGGCGCCGGTGTGAAGATTCTCGAGCTCGCGCTGAGCGCCGCCGAGCTCTGAGCGCGCCGACTGCGCGGCCGAGGCCGCCGCCTCGACCTGCTCGCGAATCGCGGCGGCGCTTGCGCGTGCGTTTTCCAGTGAGCTCTTCAGCTCGGTGACTCGCGTAGTCTGTATCGCCAGCTCTTCGCGCTGATCGATCAACCGGCGCGCGGCAGAGTAACGTTCCAGCTCGCCCAGTTCCGTTTTGACGATCTTGTAGGTCTCCGCTTTTTTCGCCTGCCGGCGCGCGAAGTTGAGCTGACGCTCGATCTCGCTGAGCACATCGTCAACGCGCGCGAGATTTTCCTTGACCCGCTCGAGCTTGCGCTCGCTCATCTCGCGCCGGCCCTTGAACAGCGACAGCCCCGCCGCTTCCTCGACGAGAGTGCGCAACTCGTGCGGCTTGGCCTGGATGATTTCCTCGATACGGCCCTGCTCGACCAGCGAGTAGCCGCGGCTGTGAATCTGCGCGGCCATGAAAAATTCGGTGATGTCTTTCAGGCGGCAGGGAATCTTGTTGAGCAGGTATTCGGACTCGCCGGATCGGTAAGCACGGCGCGTGACCGCAACTTCACTGAGTGCGGAGTATGGCTCCGGCAGCTGGCTGCCTTCTTCGGCCTCGAGCACGAGCGACACTTCGGCCATGCCGGCGGCGGGATTCGACTCGTTGCCGGCGTAGATGAGATCCTCGACGCTCTTGCCGCGCAGGCGCGTCGGGGCCTGCTCGCCGAGCACCCATCTAATCGCGTCAACGACGTTGGATTTGCCGCATCCGTTGGGACCGACCACCGCGGTCATCCCGGGGGCGAAGCCTATCGTCGTTGAATCGAGAAAAGACTTGAAGCCTAGTAATTCAAGGCTCTTAAGACGCATGCTGCCCTAGCCTCCACCACATCCACCCACGTCCACGATGGTTATCCCAAGTTAGTCGCGTAGGGTCAAGAGGAAGCACAACATATCGTGTGTCGAAGCAGAGGTATCCACAGCGCCTTGTGGATTCGTGGAAGCGGAAATCCGCATTAAATGTGGAACCCTACGCGGGTTCCACACCTCCTCGGCAGGGTGACCCCTGCACCCAGTATCCTTAGTCTTGAATTAGTTCGGTGTTCCAGTACGCGCTGTCGACTTGCGACAGATACGGCATCCATTCGCGGTAGCGGCGCAGGCTGAACATCTCGGAGGAGAACGGGG